>OBOI01000137.1_pt1 | contig 29485 bp, 19 predicted proteins | sample 1670151 | NCBI WGS metagenome assembly OBOI01 (sample SAMEA104232303, study PRJEB22302) | sediment metagenome | biome: forest; feature: aquifer; material: sediment | place: USA | collected 2011-08-07 | depth 0.01 m | reverse complement strand
TCAATGTTTACAGGTTCTATAAGTAAGATGTCTGACATCTCCCTAATTTTAAGGTAGGAATTTTTGAGTTTTTGGAACCACCCTAAAGAAATTATAAAAAGAAGTGGAGAATTTAAAGGGAAAAATCTCTATATTTCCTCACCAAACAAGTTAATGTCCCACCAAATATATTTGAGGTTTCCATGAAAAAGTTCATCATCTATGGCATGCTGATCATCAGCGCGGCATCGCTTGCCATCATGGGTTTTCAGTGCTCATCTGCGGAAATGACCAGCGCGAAACTCTACATCCAACGAAAAGAATTTCAGAACGCCGAAGTACAGTTGCAAAAAGAGTTGGCAAAAAACCCGAAAAACGAAGAAGCTTGGTATATGCTCGGCCAGATCCGCGTTGAATTGAAAGATTATAAAGGAATGAAAGATGCATTCGTTAAAGCCCTGGAAGTTGCCCCGATGCATAAAAAGGAAATAGAAGGTCAAACATTGGCAATTTGGGGAAGAATGTTCAATCAGGGTGTAGAAGAGATCAACAAAGCTGAAGATACGGAAGGATTTGATAAAGCGATCGAGAGTTTTAAGCTTGCATCCTACGTGCTTCCCGAAAGTTTGATCAATTACCAGAATATCGGTCTGGCATATTACCGTAAAGGCGATGTTGACAGCGCTATTGAACCGTTAACCATGTCTGCGGAAAAAGGGAAATCGATCATTGCCATAAAAGTGTTAAGCAATATTTATCTTGTCCGTGCGAATGAATTGAAATCGAAATTCACGGAACAGAACCGCGAAGCGATGGAAGAGATGAAAAATCTCGAGTCGATCAAGGAAAGAATTAAAGCTGCCGATGTGAAATATTATCTTGGTCAGCCGACCACGGTGAACAAAGAAACAAAAGGAAAAGGCAAGAAGGCCGTTGTGGTGAGAGAAACGTGGCTGTATGCAAAATATAATCTGACCGTTACCATTGAAGGAGATATGGTAAGTTCTGTGAAATATGCAACTCCTTATAAAATCCCGATCGATTCTACGAATCACAGACAATCGATTGTTGAGTTCGGGAAAGCGATCGAGGCGCTGAAAAAAGGGAGTGCGCTGTATCCCGAAGACCCGGAGATTTCCGAGAATCTTATGAATTCATATATCGGTGCCGAACGGAATGAAGAAGCGCGCAGATTACTCGATGCACGCGTAATAAAATATCCGAACAGCAAGTACGACAATTACAATCTCGGAGTATTTTTACTGAAGGACAATAAATTTGAAGAATCGGTGAACGCATTTCTCAGGGTTGTGGAGATCGATCCCGCTTTTAGTGCGGCGGTCTATAATCTTGCGGCTACCTATGTGAACTGGGGCGTTGCCGAGCAGGAACGGCTGAGAAATGAGAAAAAAGAAGACGATAAATCGTATCAGGAAAAGTACAGAATAGCAGTTCCGTATCTTGAAAAAGTGATTGTGGAAAAACCCAACGATGTGCAGATATGGGAACTGCTCGGACAAGTATATGCAAATCTCGGTCAGGCGGAAAAAGCGACTCAGGCATACAACAAAGCGGATTCAATTCGACAGGGAAAGAATTAATAGATTTTTTCAGCCGCAGTATTTTCCGAACGAAAACTGCTGCTGTTTTATTTTTTTGGGGAGACCATGAGCAATCAACCACCACAACAGGGGCAGCAGATCAATATTGAGCTGAACGAGAAGGAAGCGGAAGGGATCTATTCGAACCTTGCCATCATTACTCATTCGCCGGCAGAATTTGTTGTCGACTTTACACGCATCTTACCGGGTGTTCCGAAAGCGAAGGTCCACGCGCGTATCGTGATGACACCGCAGCATACCAAATTGCTGCTCAATGCGATCAAAGATAACATCCAGAAATACGAAGAGAAATTCGGTGAGATAAAAATCTTAGGGGAAGGTATGCCGAATCATTCATACGGCTTTCAAGTCCCCGCCAAAGATGAAAAAATTCATTGATTTGTTCTTGTTTTGGACAAGACCGATCCGTTGTATTTTTCTTCCGGCCAGAATAATAATGTTGGCTATATCATTGCGTTTTTGACTCAACCGTGGTATCTTTGCTCAAGAAATTCGTCCTCATTCATTTTCCCCCGGAGGTGCTGTATGCCGAATTTATTACGAAAATGGAAAACACAAGATGTTGTTCTCAGTGTTCTTTTGATCTTGCTGGTACCTGTTACATTTCATTGCATCGAATCACCTCTCAAACCCGTTGCTCCCTCGTGGACAACACAGTTGACCATTCCGCTGATAGAGCGGACATATTATTTTAAAAATCTGATCGCAAAAGATTCCGCGCGATTTGTCACCGTGAACAACGAATTAGTCTACCGTCCATCGGCACTGGATAATGAACCGACCGCGATCACTATTCCCAATCTTGATCCGGTGGAGGCGTTGTTTGTGCGGCAACTTGGAATCATTCCTCTCACATCGTTCTCGGTTCCCGGTGTGGACCTCTCTTTTCGTGATATGACCGGACAGGATCCGCCGGGGTTTCAGTGGCCCTTCGGTGAACAAAATATCAGCAGAGACACGATCATAGTAAGTGATACTGCCAGTCTTGACTACATCATTTATGAAAAAGGGCAGATGAAGATCACCGTGTCGAACTCCTTCAATTTCGATATCAATTTCCCTGATCCCATCGAGTTGGTTAATGCGAACGATACGACACAAATTATTGGTAAGTTTGCGATCGGAACGGTTCCTAAAGATGGAGGTGAAAAAAGTTCCGCCGTCAGTTTGAACGGCAAGAAGATGGGTTTCCGGCTCAGAATGAAATTTAAATTTAAAACTGTCGATTTGAGCAACAAGGTTGTCAACAATGGAAGAATTGCCGCCGTTATTTCCGTTACGCGCGATGGTGCCGGTGATCCATCATTAGCCGAAGCGAAGATGAAACTGTTGAATGAGTTCTATGTTCCGGTAACAGATATTCGGGATTCCGTTCAGCAGCTTGACGATTCGATCTTCATTAAGTCCGCTGAATTTAAGGGAGGCGCTTTCGATATCGTTATCAATAACGGGATTCCTTTTGATGTAATCGTTGGATTCAATCTACGTGAATTTGTTGATAAAGCAACAAATCAGTCATTCAGATTGATCGATCCTCAGACCAAAATGCCAAACGATTCTATCACCCTCTCCGGCGGTCAAATTTACATAATGCCGGTATTGATGAAAAATTATAGATTTGAGGCAAGGAAAGCGAATGGCTCCACAGATACATTGACCAGAGGCATCCATTTTTCGTTGAACATTAAAACACTTATCAAATCTGGAACTAAACTAGTGATCCGTAAAACAGATTCGATTCTTGTGCAAATTCGTCCTCATCAAGTCGGTGGGATTAACCAGCCCTATGTGTTGGATTATGTGAGAGGAAAGATTCCGCCGACCCGGGTGGATATTTCCGAAAGCGTGGAAGCCGGTATCGGTTCTTCGACGGAAAAATTCTCTGCGGACAGCGTCAAATTCGACGGCGCGAAGATCACACTTAAAATTTTTTCTCAAAGTTTATTCCCGACCGATCTGAAGTTTACCGTTACAGGAGTGAGCAACGGCGTGCAAGGAGATTCTCTTTCGACACCGGTCGGAAAAGGGAAAAATTTCAGTCCGGATGGTGTCAGTTACAGGATTTTCCCCGGTGATACGGCTAAGATCATTTTTGATAAGAATAATCCAGACGCCAACGGGAAAACGATCGACCGATTCCTTTCAAATTTTGTCAGGAACAGACAGTTTTCTTTCCCCGAACGATTTGATATTACAGGAAGGGCGACCCTTGAACCAAAAGATGCCTATGAGAAGGACAGTGTAGGGTTTGTGAAGAATAACGACAGCATCTATACTTCACTGGAGTTTTCTTTCCCGCTCAAGATCGGAATCATGAACGGATCGTACAAAGATACCGCATCGATTGCGGGCAACATCGAAGATACGTCACAGATCAACTCGATCGTAAGCGGAAAAATAATGTTCGACGTGCACAGTACGTTCCCGATCGGGATTGAAGTGCGGACAAAACTCTTAAAGGCAAGCGCTCTGGATCCGAACCAACCGGACAAAAATGCTCTACCGGTGTTGGTGCTCGATACGATTAGAATTGCCGGTGATGATACACCGGATCGTTCGGGAACAAAATCGTTTACATTTATTTCTCTCACGGGCGATCAAGCGAAAGATATTAGTAAGGCGGCGTTTACCGCCATCGATCTTCATCTTGGTACGGCAAAGGATAAGGGCAGCACACCGGTCGTATTCCAACGACAAGACAGCATCAAGATCAGAACATCGGCGAACGTGAAGTTCAATGTCGATTTTGACAGATTAACCAACAAATAACAACCACACGGAAGAAAGGAGACAACAATGAATACGTTTCGCATCAACACACTCTTCCGCCGGATGATCACAATGATCGTTCTTGGTGTGGTTGTTATCGCCACACTGCACGCCGGTGGAGACAGATATTCTGCACGCCTTGTCGGAATGGGACGGGTATTTACCGCAACCTCCCGGGGACTTGATGCCGTCGGCGTCAATCCGGCAAATCTTGCATTGGATGATCGTAATGCGACGGTGACATTGAATATTGCGCCGGTGGGTTTTCAGATCGGCAGTGATCTGTTCAATTACAAGATCTATAACGATTTCTTTACCGGTATCCCGGATCCGAACGATCCCAACAACCGGATTTCCAAACCGTTGAGCGATCAGGATAAAAAGGACATCCTTGGATTATTTCCCGAAGGTATCGCGCGCACGCAAATGCGGTTTGAAATCGCGCCGGTCGGCGTTTCATTCCAGATGGGAAACTTCGGATTTGCAATCGTGCCGTCACTGCAAACCGCGGTGAACCTGGATCTGTCGGAAGGATATATGAAGTTCCCTCTGAACGGACTGGAAGACAACGGTTCGTTCTATTCCTTTAACGGGACGGCGCTCAACTCCTCCGCAGTCGCCGAAGTGAATTTCTCGGCGGGATACGTGCTGCCGTTTGAAATGCCGAATGTGAGTGAAATTGCGTTTGGTTTTGGCGTCAAATATCTCGTCGGGTTGGCGTATATTGCGACCGATCATTATAACGCGAGCATTCAAACAACCGGGACGACGTATACCGACGCACAGGGAAATTCTTATTTCTTCCCGGAAAGAATAAAAGGCGATTTTGATTTTCTGCAATTTGTCGCCATTGATACGACCGATTTTCTGCCCGTTGGTTCTGGCTTGGGATTCGATATCGGTATATCGGCATTCGTCTTCAATTCGGTGCGTGTCGGGATGAGCGTTACCGACATCGGTTCGATGAAATGGGATAAAAAGACCAAAGCGATCATCGGCAAATCAAGTTTTGAGGTCGGATCATTGGGAGATAAAGAGAATCAGGACTCTGTTGCCCGCGCGTTCAAGGGACGCACGGTCGATACAACAGCATTTGAATTCGATCTCCCGACGGCGTTTCATTTGGGCGCCGCAGTGCAGATGGATGACCTGATCGAGGAATTACCCTTCCGCTGGATCGTTGCGGCTGATATGCACGTCGGATTTAACGACGTTGCCGGCAATACGAAACTTGCGCAATTTGGGATCGGAACGGAAATTGATCCTCTTGCCGGTTGGCTTCCTATCCGTACCGGAATTTTGATCGGAGGCCGCGAACGGTTTGCCTGGTCAGCCGGATTTGGCATTCATATTGCCAATACGTTCGATCTTGATTTTGCAACACAAAGTATTGCTATTCTCACCAATCCCGAAAGTTTTAGAACAGGCTCGTTTACGATGGGAATGAGATTCCGATTCTGAAAGTTAACCCATGTTCGACACTTTGGAAAAATTCTAATAGATTTTTGTGATAAAAGTGTTGAATCTAAAACAATTTCCAAAATATTTTTGAAAACACCGTGTAGTGAAAACTTACCTGATTTGTAGTACAAACTTTTGTCCCTTTTTGCATTCGCCACGGCGAATCGACTTTTTTCACTCCAACTGTCGAACTTGGGTTAAAAACGCTCCACAACAAAAAATCCCGCTTCTGCGGGATTTTTTTTATGATGTGAAAGAATGCTTCTTCTTTGCGCCATTGAGGATTACAAAATATACCTGCTCAGATCTTTGTTTTTCACGATCGCTGAAAGTTTCGATTCCACGATCTCCTTCGTTATCAAAATCTTCGGATCGGCGATATTGTCCGGCGAATTATACAGAATTTCTTCCAGCAGTGATGTCATTATGGTGTGTAAACGCCGCGCACCGATATTTTCGATCTCTTCGTTCACTTGTGTGGCAATCCGCGCGATCGATTTGATCGCATCATCGGTGAATGAAATTTCAACGGTATCCGTTTTCAACAATTCGGTGTATTGTTTCAGCAAAGCATTCTGCGGCAATGTGAGTATTTTAACAAAGTCATCTTCGGTCAGACTCTTTAACTCAACGCGAATCGGGAATCTTCCCTGAAGTTCCGGAATAAGATCCGACGGTTTCGAAACATGAAATGCACCAGACGCGATGAACAGGATATGATCGGTCTTTACCGAACCGTACTTCGTCATGACGGTGGAACCTTCGACGATCGGGAGAAGATCGCGCTGAACCCCTTCCCGCGAAACATCAGGTCCGCCTGCTGTTCCCGCACGATTTCCGGCGATCTTATCCACTTCATCAATAAACACAATCCCCGCATTCTGAACACGATTGATCGCATCTTTCACCACTGCATCATGGTCGATCAGTTTTTGCGCTTCTTCCTGCATGAGGATTTTTTTTGCTTCCCCAACAGCGACCTTTCTTCTTTTTGAGCGTTTGGGGATCATCCCGCCGAGCATCTCCTGGATGTTCACTCCCATCTCTTCAAGATTGATCGGACCGAGCACCTGCATCGAAGGGAATTGATCGCTCGTCACGTCGATCTCGATCATGCGTTCGTCCAGATCACCCGTGCGGATCTTCTCGCGAAAACGTTCGCGTGTTTTTTCATTCAATTCTTCATCGGTCGAAGCGGTTTCTTCCGTCCCGCGCGATTTTTTTACAGGTGGGATCAATATATCAAGAATCCGTTCTTCCGACTGGTGCTGTGCTTTCTGTTCCACCTGTGCGGTTTTTTCTGTCCGCACCATCACCACGGCAAGTTCAGTCAGATCGCGGATCATCGATTCGACATCGCGCCCCACGTAACCGACCTCCGTGTATTTGGACGCTTCCACTTTGATGAAAGGCGCATTCGCAAGTTTTGCCAGCCGCCGCGCGATCTCTGTCTTTCCGACACCGGTTGGACCGATCAGAATAATATTGTTCGGCATGATATCGTCGCGGATCTGTTCGGCAACCTGCAGTCTGCGCCAGCGGTTTCGCAACGCGATTGCGACAGATTTTTTCGCATCGTTCTGTCCGATGATGAACTTGTCTAACTCTTTCACGATCTGAGAGGGAGTCAATTCCTTAAGAGCGTTTGCAAGATTATTTGTGGAGGATTTTTTGGGCATAAATCTTTCTAAGAATTAATTAATTACTGTCAACGTATTCTGTAACGAACACTGGACGTTGCATTGATGACTGTTGCATGAGTTGAAGAGTACTATTATCCGGTCATAGTTCTAAAATCGAAATATTCGAATTGGTGTAAATACAAATATCGGCAGCGGTTTTCAGACTTTCTTCCACGATTTCTTTTGCAGAAAAAGCCGTGTGCTTTACCAGCATGCGGGCGGCGGCAAGCGCATAATTTCCGCCCGAACCGATGGCAATGATCCCGTCGTCCGGCACAACAACATCGCCGGTGCCGGAAATGACGAATGTGTGCTCCTTGCTTAACACACCGATCATCGCTTCGAGGCGGCGGAGATATTTATCGGTGCGCCAGTCTTTTGCCAATGCGATGGCGGAGCGTTCTACATTGCCCTGATACATTTGCAGTTTTTCTTCAAAGCGTTCAATTAACGTAAATGCATCGGCGGCTGCGCCGGCAAATCCGACAAGAACAGAACCGGTGTACAGTGAATGTACTTTTGTAGTATGCTGTTTCATCACTGTGGTGCCCAGCGTTACCTGTCCGTCGCTGCCGATGGCGGATTTCCCATTGCGGGTAATGCCGATAATAGTGGTGGAATGGAAGATTTCTTTTTTCATTGGCGTTGTCCTTAAATTAAACGGCGGAGCCGTGCAACGGGAATCATCATCGATTCGCGGTACTTTGCGACGGTGCGGCGTGCGATATTGTATCCTTTTTCTTTCAAAACTACGGCGATCTCTTCGTCGCTCAACGGCTTTGATTTATCTTCGCCGTTCAGAATTTCTTTGATGCGTTTCTTCACTTCCTTATTTGACACATCTTCACCGCTTTGCGTGCTGATCCCTTCGCTGAAGAAATGGCGCAGTTCAAACACACCAAAATCTGTCTGCACATACTTGCCGTTCACCACGCGGCTGATCGTCGAAATATCCATTTTGATGATCTCGGCGATGTCTTTATAAATAAGAGGTTTCAATCCTTCCCCCGTCTCGAAAAATTCCCGTTGCTTCTCGACGATGGAGTGCATCACTTTCAGCATCGTTTCGCGGCGCTGATAGATCGAGGCGATGAACCATTTTGCCGATTCAAATTTTTGTTTGAGGAACTGTTTCGTATCCGCGCCCACATTTTTATTGCGCCGCGACATCAGCTCTTTGTAGTTACGGTTAATGCGAAGAGGCGGAACGTTTTTGTCGTTCAATTGAATGATGAATTCGTCCTCGTCATTCGTGACGATAAAATCCGGCGTCATGTAATTTTCCTGTGTGTTGATCGTTCCTTCGCCGGGCTTGGGATTGAGGTGCGCGATGAGTTCGAGAATTTTTTTTACTTCGTCAAGAGAAATATTCAGCAATTCTGAGATCAGTTCGTAGTGCTTTTTTGTGAACTCGTCAAAATGATCTCTGAGTAATTTGCGGGCGAGTTCCACAAGATCGTGATGTCCTTTTACGAACTCGAGCTGCACCAGCAGGCATTCCTGCAAAGAACGGGAGCCGATTCCCGGCGGATCCAACCGTTGAATAATATAAAGCACTTCTTCAACCTGGTGAACCGACAAATGGAGTTTATGTGTCAGGTTGATGTCGTTGACGATCGATTCGAGATCGCGGTGTAAATAGCCATCTTCGTCGATGTTGCCGATGATCTCCTCGGCAACAATCATTCCCATTTCGGTCACTTCGGCGAGGTGGAGCTGTTCGATCAGTTTTTCCGTGAGGGGAGTGGGAGCCGCGATTGGCATTTCATCCCGCTCTTCATCGGTGTTGACCCGTGATTCGCCCTTCCGGCTGAACGACTCTTCATCGTTCAAGAAATCTTCGAATGAGAACTCGTCCTCTTTCTTTTCTTTTACATTTTCGGTTTCTTCTTCGGAAACGGGTGTTACTTCATCAGATTGTTCTACCTCGATCTCATCTTCAACGCCTTCTTCCAGCAAAGGATTGACCTCGAGTTCTGTTTTGATCATCTGTTCGAGAGCAAGCGTGGGAAGCTGCAGCAATTTAAGATATTGAATTTGCTGCGGCGTGAGTTTTTGAAGGAGTTTAAGTTGTTGTGATAAATGGAGCATGATTACCGCGAAATTTCTTTGTCAATATGTTGTGATAATTGTTGCGTCCACGGTGTGCCGAACTCCCGTTCCAGCGAATCCCTCACAAACCGGTGAAGCGGAACGTTCTCGTTGGTTCCCCGTTTCAACGCCGGTTCACATTCGCCGAAATATTCGAAATGGATCGCGTTCCCGTCGGGATGAACACGGACCGGGAACAAGTGGCACGAGATGGGTTTGCGAAACGTGACCTTGCCGTCGAAATATGCCTTTTCAATCGCACATTTTGCAATTCCATCATCGTAAAAGACGAATACACATTCCTTTCCATCCACACATTGTGTGGAGTAATTGCCCGGATATCCGTCGACCAGTCCGTGTTGTCCGATCTTTTGTAAATGGTTCGGTGGAAGCATTGCCTCAACGAACGGGAATGCGTTTTTTATTTCGAACACTTCTTCATCCCGCAGCGGCGCACCGCGTCCGCCGGGAAATGTACAGCATGCGCCTTTGCACGCGTTGATATCGCACGCGAACTTTGTGTGTGCAACGGAATCGTGGACAGCTATGTTTTGAATGATGAACATTTACTATGCCAAAATACAAATTTTTTGCGGAAGGGGAAAGGTTTTTGAACCGCTTAATTCACATTACCGCATCGTTACAGTTTGACGAAAAACTTCCCGGCTAACTGGCGTACAAGCGATTTGAATTCCAAGCTCAACAGATTCACGAGGGTATCCGAAGGTGAAAGTGACGACTTTTCCGAAAGTTCGTCGATATGGATCGGTTCCGACGAAAGGATGTCAAAGATTTTTTGTTCGAAAATGCTCAATTGCGGCATTTCCGTTTTACGAGAAGTTGTTTTTAGCACGGGACGCAGAGCAATTTCAAGTTCATCAATAATATCATCAACCGATTGCACAAGTTTTGCCTGACCGAGCTTAATGAGTTTATTGGTTCCTAAACTTTTTTTCTCAAAAATATTTCCCGGAACACAAAACAGTTCCCTGTTCTGATCGACTGCCATTGTAGCGGTGATCATCGCGCCGCCGTCTTCGTCGGATTCGATGATCAGTGTGCCGAGTGACATCCCGCTGATAATGCGGTTGCGCCGGGGAAAGTTGCCGGGATCGGGTTTTGTTCCCATAAAAAATTCGGAAATGACGGCGCCCTTTCCCGATTCTTCGATCTGTTCGACGATCTTTTTATTTTCTGCAGGATAGATGTGATCGATGCTGCTGCCGAGGACACTCACCGTGCGGCTGTCATGTTTGAGCGCCGTCGAGTGAGCGATCGTGTCAATACCGCGGGCAAGGCCGCTGACGATGCTGATTCCCTTTGCTGCAAGTTCTTTTGAAAATTTTTCGGTCATCAATTTCCCGTATTGCGTCGGGTGGCGCGTGCCCACAACGGCAATGGAGAAGTTATCTTCTTTGGCGATCGTTCCCCGAACGAAGAGAATCACCGGCGGATCGTAAATTTTTTTGAGCAATGAAGGATATTCATCATCCCACAGTGTAATAATGCGCCCGTTCACCTTGTTGAGGCGGGATAGCTGCTCTTCAACGAACGGTGAGCCGTCTTTATGATGAGCGATGGTCGAAGCGAGTTTTTTTTCGATTCCTTCAACGCGGGCAAGAGCGCGCGGAGATGCTGCAAGAACTTCCGTCGGTGAAGAAAAATGAGCGACCAGATTGCGAAGGCGATTGGTGCCGATGCCTGGTATAGAAGCAAGGTGAAGAAGATCGGGAATGTTGATTGACGCAGACATTATTATTTTAATGCGATATCAATTCCATCGATAACCGCGACAACAATGGTATGCACGGGAACATCTTTTCGTTTTAATATTTGCTGTGCGCCGGCGCCTTCTTGAATAATCAATACGGTGTCGCCAACGCCGGCATCAAGGGTATCGAGTGCTAGGAAATCCTTTCCGATATTCTTCCCATCAAGATCGATCGGTTGAACTATAAGAAGTTTATGCTCTTTCAGAGTTTGATTTTTCTGTGTTGAAACTATAGGGCCGGTTACTTTACATAAGTGCATAAGATGTAAGAAATGGAAATATTTCGATTAAATTTTGTTATTGGTTAAATTCTCCCATGGTGTTAATGGGCCTGAGTTAGGAATAGATTTAGAATTTACCACTTTACTTTTTTTAGGTAGAAAAGATTTTATGAGTAAAGAAAAAATAATTAACAATAAAAAGCAACAGATGATGATTGTCCAAGACAAAAATAGTGCTCGTTCAGTCATCAAATCGAGATTATTTTCAAAATAGTTTTGAAGTATTTGAGTTATCAATACAGTCCCTTTATAAAGGAGAAATATTAAGATAAAAATGAACAAAGGAACTGCGGAAAACGATCCTCCTCTTCCTTCATAAGAAAGATATGTATTACGACGTTCACTATTTCCATCATTATGATTAAAAATTAAAATAAGATTATCCTTAAGTTTAATATTCATTTTGGGCAGATGATTAGATTTATTAATACTCTCTACTATTATTCTAAATTTAATGCCGTCCCATGGAACCCATTTTTCAAATTTTATTAATACTTTATTATTTTGTTTTTCATAAATGTTGAAGGATTCAAAATGAGAATCAGTTATCTCCAGGTATCGTATTATTTGGCTTTCTGAAAATTGAATATATGGTATCTCAACCAATTCGTCCCAGAATATAGATTGGGATCCATTATTGTATATTAGTATATCGTAAATTATTGGATTCTTTATATTATCATTATTATATAGTGAAACGATCTCAAAATTTGATGGAAAATCATTTATAGTTTTTTCCTTCCAATATACATCCATTGGCATTTTGAATTTATTATCGACTGCATCCCAAAAATTGGTTTGATCGGTAACCATTTTAATATTTCTACTAATCACATATTCCTTCTCTTTTTTAGATTTTCTTTTCTTGTACCATTTTAATGAAGCGAATATGAAACCAATTATTGTAATTACTCCACTAATATATGTAAGCCATTTTTCCATTAAACCCATATTCATCGTTCAGAAATTTCTCTAATAAATCGTTTGGTCAGAGCAATTGTTTTATTTTTTGTTTTTGCCTCTGCAATAATACGAATAATCGGTTCAGTATTTGATTGACGCAGACATTATTATTTTAATGCGATATCAATTCCATCGATAACCGCGACAACAATGGTATGTACGGGAATATCTTTTCGTTTTAATATTTGCTGTGCACCGGCGCCTTCCTGAATGATCAATACCGTATCACCGACACCGGCATCAAGGGTATCAAGCGCCAGCACATCTTTACCGATATGTTTACCGTCAAGATCAATCGGCTGCACGATAAGCAGCTTGTGATCTTTGAGAGTTTGATTTTTTTGTGTCGAAACGACCGAGCCGGTAACTTTGCAAAGAATCATAATTAAAGCACCCCAATGGATAACTCTGAAACAATATCAGAGAATAAATTTCAAATTACAAATTACAAACCCCAAATTCTAAATCCTAAACTGTAATTTGGTTTTGTTGTGAACATTTAGTGAACTAATTCTTTTTTGAATCGTTCCACCAGTTTTGTCGCCTCTTCTTTCGTTTTTGCTTCTGCAATGATGCGGATGATCGGTTCGGTGTTTGATTTCCGCAAATGCACCCACGACGACTGGAAATCGATCTTCAGTCCGTCATCCATATTTGTTTTTTCAGTCTTGCTATATTTTTGATTGAGTTTAGAAAGAATCTCGTCCGGTTTAAGTGAACCGAGTTCAATCTTATTTTTAACGATCTCATATTGCGGCAAACTTGCTTTGAGTTCTGATGCTTTCCCGTTGAAGTTCGCAAGTAGTTGAAGGAAGAGTCCGATACCGACAATGGCGTCCCGGCCGAGATGAACTTCCGGAAGAATCACACCGCCGCTCCCTTCGCCCCCGATCACCGAACCGAGTTGTTTCATTTTTGAAGCAACGTTAATTTCTCCCACGGGAGTGCGATAGACCGTTGCGCCGTATTCGGCGGCGACATCTTCAACAGCGCGAGTCGTTGAGAGATTGACAACAACTGAATGATCTGTGCGCCCGAGTTTTTTTTCAGCATCGAGCACAAATTTTATTGCGGAAACGATAGTATATTCTTCCACGAAGGGTTCACCGTGCTCGTTGATCAAGACAAGACGATCGACGTCCGGATCAACGGCAATTCCGAGATCGGCTTTTTCTGCGATGACGCGCCTGCTTAAGTCGGTAAGATTCTCCGGTATCGGTTCCGGCGTATGGGAGAATACCCCGCTCACGTCGCAATTCATTTCGATGACATCGCAGCCGAATTCCTGTAGGAGTTTTGGTACGATCATTCCGCCGGCAGCGTTCACGCAGTCAACGACAATTTTAAATTTTCGATCTTGAATTTGCGCTTTATTAATGTAAGGGAGAGAAAGAATAGCTTGAATATGATTGTTGATAAAGCCCGGATTGTCCGTGAGTGTGCCCTGTCCATTCCAGGGTTTGTATTTGAAATTACCTCTGTCGGCAATTGACCAGAATTGTTTATTCTCGTTGCCGTCCAAAAACATTCCCGTAGAACCTATAAACTTCAATCCATTCCATATCATCGGATTGTGGCTTGCGGTGATAGCGATACCTCCGGCGGCGTGAAGTTTTTCGATGGCAAGTCCGACTGTCGGTGTGGGGCAAATTCCGAGAGCAACAACATTACATCCCATGTGCAGCAGAGTGGAGACAACAATTTTTTCAATATTGGAACCGGTAAGACGTCCGTCTCTGCCTACTATTATTGTACCGTGGTGTGAATATTCTGCAAACGCCGCCGAGTATTTTACAATGATTTCAGGTGTCAGTGATTCGCCGACGATGCCGCGGATTCCAGAGATGCTGACCATTAATGACATAAGTTGCTTTCGGTAAATGATGAAAAAATTCTGCTTCAAAATAAGAAAGGAAAGGAGGAGAGGCAAGGAAATGTGATGGTGTTGGTTGCTATTTTATTCGAGTTTGTTGATATTCAATTCAGTTTGCGAACCCAGATTCAATAATAAGTCAATTATGAATATCAAAAAAACATTCAAAGTTGTTGCGGTTGTAAGCGGAGTCATCTTCATATTGATCCAATTTATTCAGCCGAGCCGTACGAATCCGGAATTTGACCGAGCAAAAACTATAGAAACGGAATTGGAAGCCCCCCCAAACATCAGGTCATTGCTTGAACGCGGCTGTAAAGATTGTCATTCCAACGAAACCCGCTGGCCGTTTTATGCCTATATTGCCCCGGCATCGTGGCTGGTTTCGAACGATGTGGCGGAAGCACGCAAACAATTAAATTTTTCTGAGTGGGGAAAATATAAAACACAAAAAAAAATGCAAAGACTTTCGGGAATTTTTCAAAGAGTGAAAGATCATGAAATGCCTCTTCCGAAGTATATTTCTCTTCATCCTGAAGCAAATTTTTCTGATGCCGAACGTGATACACTGATGATGTGGGCACAACGTGAAGCAGAAAAAATGATGGGTGTAGAGGAAGAATAACATAGAAACCCAAGTCACACACCGGGGGATTTGTGATGTATCATACAGCATCCCACCTGATTATACGTTTTGTTAAGTGTAATAACACAGCTAAAACCGGCTTTGTGACTTGATCGGACTGACAATCAGGTAATGGCAAATCTGCCCCCTAGATTCGCTCTGCAAATTTTGCAATATTAGATAGTGAAAATTGGAGTTGATCCATGAATCGCACTATATGTCTCGCTGTGTTGTATTCAATATTGGCGCTCTTCCTCTCAGCATGTGGTCCCAGTCTTACCGATATAACTGTATCCCTTCTTGAACAAGGCAAAAATGACGAAGCGCTTGCGCGGATGTACCGCGCTCTTCTCCTTAACCCCGAGGAAGCCGAATATCATAACCTCATTGGAATTGCCCTCTATAACAAAAAAGAATATCCCGAGGCGATCAGCGCTTTTAAAAAAGCATTGAAGTATGACGACGAAGATGATCAAGCCGCGTATTACATGGCGGCATCGTACGAGAATCTGAAAGAGTATAATCGTGCCATCCGGTATTACCGGCTGTATACCGAATTGACCTTCTTTGGTGAATTCAAAAAAGAGGTCGAGGCACGCATGAAGGTTTTGTACCGGCAGGAAATGCAACTGGAGGCACAACGGGCAGTTCAAATGGAGCAGCAGCTTGATGTTGCAAAAATTCCTGCCAATACGGTTGCCATATTGTATTTTGAGAATAAAGGGCAGAAAGCAGAATTTAATCCGCTGCAAAAAGGTTTGGCGGAAATGATCATTACCGATCTTTCAAAGGTACGGTCGTTGAAAGTTGTTGAACGTATTCGGCTGCAAAAACTTGTCGAAGAAATGAATCTTGCCGAGACCGATCTGGTGGATCAAAAGACCGCTCCACGTCTTGGAAAATTACTCGGTGCGTACCGGTTAATAAAAGGTTCTTTCTTTGAATTAAAAGGGGACAAATTGAATATTGATGCTTTTGTCACTCAGACGAGAACCGGCGAACTTGATTGGACTGCCAACATTGCGGGAGATATCAAAGAGTTTTTCCGGTTGGAGAAAGACCTGGTATTCAAGATCATCGATGAAATGAAGATTAAACTCACCAATGAAGAGCGTGAAGCTATCCTCGAAGTCCCGACAGAAAACTTTTTTGCTTTTTTGCAATATTCCCGCGGACTTGATCTGGAGGATCAAGGGCTCTACTCGCAAGCGTTTGAAGCATATTCACAAGCCGTGCAAGCAGATCCCAAATTCACTCAAGCGAAAAGCAATGCATCGTCGGCAAAAAAAGCTGAACAGATCTTTGGATCGACGAGCACCACTTCATCAACAAGTGGAACTTCATCCAGTTCAACATCAAGTTCCCAGTCGTTAAGTCCGGCGCAGCCGTCTCCGCCTCCCGCCAGCAGTTCTATCAATCGTCCGGGGGGAGGAAGCATTACCGATCGGATCACCAACATTATTGGTGCAATTAATACCACTATCATCCCGGGCACGGGTTCACAGAATCAACCTCCACCGGCAGTGGTGAGTTCCTTACCAGAACCACCAAAACCACCGGGAAACTAATTCATGCAGAACGTTATAGTATTCATATTGTTGGTGGCGAGCAATGTGGTAATTGCTCAACCTAAACCCGCGCACATCGATTCCATAGGACCCGATGGCGGTTTTGTTACCCTCAGTATCACAATATGTATTCCATTACTTTTTTGCGTTCAAAATACGGCTCGCTATGAAGTATATGGAATATAAAGTTTGTGAAAGTTTGAAAGGATGATCAATATGAATCATTTGGTACGCTCTTCTATTGTTGCATTTATTCTTTTTTTTCAAATACTTTTCTCCAACACTTCTTTTGGATTATCGGCAACTAATTCAATTGCCGGTCTCAGCACAAGCGACACCACTTTGAAAGGATTGTTTCTATGAAACGATTTCTACGGTATTCAACATTTGCTCTTCTGTTTGCTTTCCGCCAACAGTTATTTGCCGCTACAATTTCCGGTCTTATTACCAGCGACACTACATGGTTTCTTGTGAGCAGTCCGGTAATTGTTACAGGAACAGTAACGATTGCGAACGGAGCAGGTTTAACAATTCAATCCGGAGTTACAGTAAAATTTTCTACCGGCACAGCGCTTATAGTTTCGGGAAAAATTATTGCTGATGGCGTACTATTCACTTCAAATGCGGGAACACCTGCCCCGGGAGATTGGAGCGGTTTTGAATTTGGAAATACGGCGAACGTTGGTTCAATCTTCAAAAACAATACAGTGGAATTTGCCGGCGGAGGCGTGAATGCTTCCGGTATTTTTTACAAAACAGGCGCATTCAGTATTGCAATTGATCGCTGCACTATTCGTTTCAGTTCGGCTCAAGGAATAAACACACGGGCTTCCTCTCCGCTGATTACCAATTCACGCTTTGAGCGGAACAGCGGTTACGCAATCTACAGCGACTTGCTTTCTAATTTTGTCATCGACTCTTGCACAATTATTAATAATACAATTGGAGGAGTGCGAATATCAATCAATGCTACCGTTTCCATTACGAATTCTATAATTGATACAAACGGCATTGGCATTTTTGTTGACAACAGCGCTATTCCAACTATTCGTTTCAATAAAATCCGCAAAAATTCCACAGGCATTCAATTCACTGGTGTAGGATCGCCTCCACCGACAATCAAAGATAACACAATATCGGGAAATACAACTTCGGGATTTCGCAACACAGGTGCGTCCACTGTTATTGCAAGACAAAATTATTGGGGAAGCGACTTAGGTCCGTATCATCCTACTCTTAATCCCACAGGTCTGGGTGATAAAGTCACCGGCAATGTCGATTTTCAACCATGGACTGTTTCTATCACAGCCATTCGGCCTGTTCGCCAAATCACGGCAAACATTTCTACGAACACAATTTGGGCTGATAGCGTCTACTGGGTAAAAAATAGCATTACTATTACAGCAGGAACGCTCACGATTAAACCGGGAGTGATCGTAAAGTTTGCGCTCAACGCGTACCTTACGGTGAACGGAATAATTGCTGCAAACGGAACACCAGATAGTTTAATTGTTTTTACTTCCGACAAAGATGACCCTTATGGAGGGGATACGAACGGTGACAGCACAGCTACAGGTCCGAACCGCGGGAATTGGGGTATGGTGTGGATACAAGGCGCAGGAAGCAGTTTCAATAATTGTCTTTTCAGGTTTGGCGGTTCATGGGGCAATGGTAACTTAAGAGTTGATAATGCTACGACGAGCTTGAATAATATTTTTAGCACACAGAGTTCATCGTACGGTTTGTACTTTAATACTGGGGGTGTAACGCTGTCAAACTCGACCAGTACTGGAAACAGCAGCGCAGGAATCTATCTTTGGAATTCAAATGCGACTATCACTGGGTCGACGATTAACGGAAATTCGTATTTTGGCATCTGGGCGCAAGGTACTTCCCGCTTTTCAGTTCGCAAGTCCGTCATCAACGGAAATAGTAACACCGGAATCCATGCCGACTACGGGGCAAGTCGTGCGACGTTGGTTTTGTTAGATAGCTCCACAATTTCCAATAACGCGGGTAATGGTATTTATAGCTGGTACAGCGGTGGATCCCAAAGAATTTCTTATAATAGAATTGATGGCAACTTAAATACCGGCATTTGGTGCTACAATGTTGATAGTGTTGTAACAATAGTTGGTGATACTATTGTCAACAACGGAAACGAGGGAATTAGCACATCGAATGCAATCATCTCAAACAATGTCATCCAGGGAAATCGATATCCGATTGCGTTGATCGGCAGAGTCAATAGTACTTACAGCGGTAACACCATTAGCGGCAATCAATATAACAATGCTGTTGCGCTGAGAATGAGTCGGTATGAAGAAAGTTTTTCGGATACATTGAAAGCAACATTGCCGGCGGGGATGACTTTAAAGACTTATGTTCTTATTGAAAACACTCCGGGGTATGGCGTTATCTCAGGACAAACTCTTGTGATACAGCCAGGCGTTATCATAAAATTCGTCGATGGAATGTACATGCGCTCTGATGGAACGATCATCGCACGAGGAACTGCCGCAAATCCGATCGTCTTTACTTCGTACCGCGATAACACCTACGGAGGAAAAACAAACTTAGTGAGCGATACAACAAGCCCCGCTCCGAATGATTGGCAGTACCTCCGAATTAGAGAACTCGGTTCAGTCGGAAGTGTTATTAGCAATTGCATTTTCAAATACGCTGGAAAATATAGCAACGGCGCGTTATGGATTGATTATCAGGCTTCGCTTACATCCCCTATAGACAGCATCCTCGTCCGAAAGTCTGGCACAAACGGCATTTATGTAAGTAATGCTCTCGTTACAATAACCAATGCCACTGTTGATAGCAACGGCTCATACGGCATTTACATTGATTACTCCAGTCCACGCGCGGATGTTATTGTCAGAACAAGTGCAATTCGAAACAATGGAAACGAAGGACTCAGAGCAGTCGGTAATTCTGCGTTTCGTGAGGTTTCAAATTGCTTTGTTCAGCGGAATGGCGGATGGGGAATCGGGACTGATAACGGCACAATCCCCCAAGTCTTTCAGGGAAATATCGTTACGAACAATGTGGCTGGAGGCATCTATAATAATTCCACTGGCGCGGCGACAGATCTTCTTTACATCGGTAATACTGTTGCCGACAACGGCGGAGATGGTATCTTAAGCAGTCGCGCGAGCTTTATTGATAATACGATCCAGCGAAATCGCTTTCCCCTTGCCGTGTGGCGAAGGTTGGGAAATATCTACGTTGATAATAGGGGTCTCGATGGTAACGTGATCTCTGGGAATGTCTATAACAATGCTATCGCTATATGGGATGGACCCGTTTCCGATACGTTGAAGGCCACGTTCCCCCAATCTATCACGTCGAAGACATATGTTGCCATTTACAATTTTCAGGTCGATGGCGGTACGACACTTGTTATTGAGCCGGGTGTGAAGATCAAGTTCCAACAAATCCCGACGAATACTTGGCGCCAGTTCAACGTTTATGGAACGCTCATCGCACAAGGGACCTCGTTGAATCCGATCATCTTCACGTCGTGGAGAGACAGTATTGCAGGAGGAAAAACAACTTCGCTCACAGACTTTGGCGCACCAGCGCCCGGGGATTGGTACTTTGTTGCGTTCAGAGATGGCAGCGGTTCATCGGTGATTCGCAACTGCCAGTTCAAGTACGGGGGACGGGATGGACAGCAGACTCTCTACTTTGCAGGAAATTTAGGCGGATTGGTATTTTCCAATAACCTGATCCGTCGTTCATCATCGGCGGGAATCTTCGTTGTAGGAACCACGCTGACAATCGATAGCACCACGGTAGACAGTTGCGGTTATTCCGGCATTCAACTCTATTATTACGCAACGAACAACGTCTCTCTTCGCAACTCAAAGTTTCTCAACAACGGGTCGCACGGTATATGGGCTCAAGGACAATCAAAATTCTCCGTAATCTCGAACTGCGTATCTTCAGGAAATAATGGGATTGGAATTTATATCGAGAATAATACGATCCCTCTTTCGATCATCGGTAATGTTGTGAACAACAACCGGGACCACGGAATCTATGTACTTTCACGAAACGATGCTATCGATACGCTTCTGATTATTGCCGGAAACAACGTTCGCAATAACGGGCTTGTGGGAATTTTTTCCTCGCGCGCATACGTGATCGATGACTCCATTACCGGAAATCGATTCGCCATCGGTGTCACGGGTCAAATCTCGCTCGACGGATCAACGAATGCCGCAGGAAATATCTATCAAGGAGTGGTCACATCTGGAAATAAATTCGAGAAGACATTGATCACAGAAGAGAATGTGTTCGGTCGCTTGGGCTTGTCCTATCCTGCCGGCTATACCTCCAAAGTGATCGCAGTACGAGGTAATTCCTCCGTCCCAAGCGGGACGACGCTCACGATTGCGCCCGGAACGGTTCTAAAGTTCCCGGTGGAATATGGATGGGGAAGATTTCAGGTTGATGGAGCCGTGCTTTCCGAAGGCACAACAAGCAACAAGATCGTCTTCACATCTTGGAAAGATGATACCTACGGCGGCGATTCAAATGCCGATACGAGCGCAACGGTTCCTGCTGCAAGTAACTGGGACATGGTCTATCTCAACGGGAGCCAAAACAATAACAGCCGTATTTTTAACACGATCATACGGTATGGAGGGAGGACGGGGTATGGGAACCTTTATCTGTACAGCAACAATGCACCGATTGATTCAAGCATCTCTTCGTTTAGCAGCTACTACGGAATCTATCTCAACAGTGCTTCCCCCACTATCACAGGGTGCGAGATTCACCACAATCCTACGGGAATCTTATTGCAGGGCTCCTCGAATCCCATCATCACACAGAACAATATCCTGGACAACACGTCATACGGACTACACAATAACACAAACACGAACAATTTGAACGCGACGAACAACTATTGGGGGGCATCGACCGGACCATATGTGACAGGATCTGATCCGAATCTCACAGGCACTGGCAACAGGATTTTGTTCAATCCGGGTACGGTCACCTACAGGCCATTCCTCACATCTCGGTCGGGCATCTTGCTGGGTGATGTGAGCGGCAACGGAACAATTTCTGCATTCGATGGTTCGCTGATATTGCAATATCTTGTCAGCCAGATCAATCTCACTCCGCCGCAAAAAATTGCTGCGAATGTCAGCGGAGATACAACGGTGAGCGCGCTGGATGCGTCGTATATTTTGCGCTATGTTGTAGGATTAATTTCCGGTTTTCCTGGCTTGGGCAAACAATCGCTTGAAACTGATATTGCCAGTGCATTTGCATTCAATATTGAAAAAGGTCAGAATCCGAACGAGTTCGATCTTATCATACATCTTAATAAACCGACGAATATATATGGTGTGAACTTCAAACTTTCGTTTGATACAACATTGGTAAAGCCGATTGGAATGAAAAAAACGATGCAGTCCGATAGTATGACGATGGTGCATTATTTCCCGAGCGGTTATGCTAATGTTGCAATGGCGGGATTGAAACCGCTGAACACCGCGGGCGATGTTGCGCGATTCACATTCAAACTTCTCGATCCTGCAAAAGCAATGCAGCAAGTGTTGTTTACGGTGGAAAAATTTGTGTTGAATGAAATGGATGTAACGAAGGATGTGGGCTCTATTATATTGAATGTTAAAGACATTGCCGAAATTCCCACAACGTTTGGTCTGTCGCAGAATTATCCAAATCCGTTCAATCCTGTAACATCAATTAAGTATCAGATTCCCGCGACCAGCGGCGTACGAATTTCTATCTATAATCTGCTCGGTCAGGAAGTGAAAATACTCGTGAACGAAGAACAATCTGCAGGATTTTATGCGATCCTATGGAATGGAACGGACAATAACAATCGGTCAGTTGCAAGCGGTGTGTATATTTATAGAATTGATGCTTCCGCCGGAGAGAAGAACCATTTTGTTCAAGTGAAAAAAATGTTGATGATCAAGTGACGAAGTCACTTGATCAGAAATCCCGCCGTTTTTTTGGCGGGGTTGATGCTGAAATGAAGATGGAGTCCACCTTCCGCCAAAAAGAAGGCGGACAAGTAGAGGTGGACTCCATCTTACTAATGCGTCAACAATCATTAACTACATAGTGAGCACTGAAAAACTCGTTAGATAGTCATTGCGAGGCGTTTTTTGCCGAAGCAATCTTATAAATTTGAACAAAAGATTGCTTCGCTCGTAAAAAACACTCGCTCGCAATGACTTTTTCAGTGCTCACTACATAGGAGCTATCATAATTATGAAGAAGTTATTCGCAGCGTCCACTATCGCAGCGCTGTTGATCATCGGATGCAAAAAAGATGATGCTGCACCGACGGCTACCGGTTCGACAGGAACATTGACAATGACATTGCAATACACGCCGTCGCAATTGCCAAAAGCCTATGCTGATACAATCAAACTTGACACCGTTCGGTTGGTGTTGAAAGAGATTAAATTTAAGACCAAAAGCGATACCGTCAACGGCAACAATTTCAAAACCAATCCATTTGTGATGACTGTGGATTTGAGCGGGAACGTGCAAAATATTGGCGTGAACGATCTTCCGTACGGCGCCTACAACCGTATTGAATTTTCCGTCCACAAAGTAGATAGTGTAACATATAATGCACTTGCGGCATCGGATAAACCATCATTTGCACCGTTTGTGCTAAACAGCGCAAGCGTGATTGTGAAGGGGCGTATTAATGATACATCGTTCACATTCTATGCAAAAGTGCACATGCCACAAAAGATCGATGTTGATCCCGCAATTGTGATAGATGAAAACAACAAGTCGGTGAGCGTGGGATTAACGATCAGTTCATTTGATTGGTTCAAAGACAAGAGTGGAAAATTGATTGACCCGCGCACAAAAGATCAAAGCCTTGTGTCGGTGATTGAAAACAACATCAAGAACTCGATCAAGAAGAAAAGATAATTCGCTGTCTTTAAGAAATAAGTAATCCATCATCTCGTTCCCAAATTCTATTTGGGAACGTAACGCAAGCGAAGCTCCGCTTCACTAATGTAAGACGATGAAAGAATTCAAATCGTTTACCGCAAGAAAGATTATTGATTATTTGAAAGGGCGAAATGCCATTCCCTTGCGGGAAAAATTTGGGCAAGCAAAACTACATCATAAAAAAGAAAGTGACTATCAACTTGGAGAAATGGACAGTGATATTGAAACTGAGTTTCTCGAATATACCGTTCCCAAACGGAGTTTGGGAACGAGATTATAGTACAATCAAAACTTCATTCGATAATTATAAGTAATGAAAAAATTCTTTTCACAAATGCTGTGCGCGTTGTTGAGTGTGGTGTGCGTGGGGATTGCCGGCGCACAAATTGGCACCGTGCATCTTCGATTGCCGGATTTAGCAGGCAAACGAGGAAATACTTTTGCCTTTCCAATCTATTGTGATGATTCACTTACCGTTGCTGATTCTGTGATGTCCGGTGAATTTATGGTAAGCCATAACGGTGTGGTGATGGATATTCTTGGAATTAATACTATCGGCACAATGCTTGGCGGCGTACAAAATACTCTTTATAATCCCGCTACAAAGAAAGTTGTTTTTGCAAATGCGCAGCCGGTGACAGGAAAAGGTGTTCTGGTCTATCTCACCATTCAGATCAAACCGAGCGCTAGCGGAACGTCGGCAGTAACGCTTACCGGAACGATGTTCAATGAAGGTAATCCGTCCGTTGTAGTTGATCCCGGCTCGATCCGCCCGATGGATATTTTCATCAATCCTAAAAATCCACCTGTTAATAAAGTTGTTGGCGATACGCTCTACTTTTCAGCAACCGGTGATGTAACACCACCGCTGAGCTGGAGCGTGAGCGACACAGCTATTGCTTCAATCAATTCGACAGGGAGATTGATCGGAAAAAAAGTAGGACAAACCAAAGTTATTGTTTTTGATTCAGAAGGATTGTCGGACCAATCGAACATATTTCCTATCAACTCGCCAACGCTAAATAGTCTTACCATGAGCATCCGTGACACATCGTTCAAGCAGAATTTGACATTCGATCTTCCCATACGAATTTCCGATGTAACGTCGCTCGGGATTGTTTCTGCGCAGTGGAAATTGAATTACAATACCAACACGCTCGTTGCAAAAGCGGTGATCACAACCGGAACAATGGCGCAGGCGTGGGGAGCGCCGACAGTAAATTTTGGAACCGGAACTATTGATGTTGGTATGGCAGGTTCTGATACGATCACCGGACAGGGAATTTTAGCGTATGTTCGTTTTCAAGTAAAACGATTTGCGACACAATCATCAAATCTCACTTTGCAAAATGTGCTGTTCAATGAAAATATCAATGCAACAATTGACGATGGATTTTTCACGCCGACTCCCGGACCGACGATCACGATCAATCCGAACGTGCAAGTGCTTTCTATCGGAGATACGTTAACATATTTTGCAACCGGCGGAACGCCGCCGTATAAATGGTTCTCATCGAACGCGGCAATAGCATCGGTTGATTCTCTTACAGGAAAGGTGAGCGCAAAATCGCGTGGCGGTATCGTCCTTTCTGCGTTCGACTCACAAGGGTTTGACGTGACATTTACTCTCTCGGTGAATAATTTCCTTGCAACATTGCCGGATACGTCAGTGCGCATTGGCGATTCTGTTGACGTGCCGATCTATATTACGGATGTAACGGAACTCGGTATTTTTGCGAAACAAATAAAAATTGGATATGATACGACGAAAGTAAAATTTGTGACACTTCTTACTACCGGAACGATCAGCGACGGAATGATCGCTGCGGTGAAAGATTCTGCTGCGGTTATTCGATTGGCATTTGCGGGCACAAATCCGCTTGCGGGAAGTGGAATTTTTGCGAAACTTCGTTTCAAACACCAACCTCCTTCAGAACAAGGACAATTTTCACTGTTGACTTTTCTAGAATATCAGAATAACGAAGCAGGTCCCGGACAACCGACAACAACGTTGAAAAACGGGAAGATATCTATTATTACTGCACTCTCTGCGCCCTCTGCGCCCGTGGCAACCTCATCTCCCTACGTGACCTCAACAAGCTTTATGCCAAACTGGAATGCGGTAAGCGGAGCAACGGGATATCGGTTGGATGTCTCGATGGATAATTTCACGACATTCCTCACAGGCTACAACGATCGGGATGTTGGCAATGTCACAACCTTTTTGATCACCGGACTCACAGAGGGAACAGCGTACTCTTATCGAGTCAGAGCTGTCGGGAGTGGGGGGACGAGTGCAAACTCGAACGTCATCATTGTGACGACGCTTGCAGCTCCTCCTTCTGCACCCACCGCGGCTGCGGCAACGAACGTGACCTCGACAGGCTTCACCGCGAACTGGAATGCGGTGAGTGGTGTAACGGGGTATCGTCTCGATGTCTCGATGGATAATTTCACGACATTCCTCACAGGCTACAACGATCGGGATGTTGGCAATGTCACAACCTTTTTGATCACCGGACTCACAGAGGGAACAGCGTACTCTTATCGAGTCAGAGCTGTCGGGAGTGGGGGGACGAGTGCAAACTCGAACGTCATCATTGTGACGACGCTTGCAGCTCCTCCTTCTGCACCCACCGCGGCTGCGGCAACGAACGTGACCTCGACAGGCTTCACCGCGAACTGGAATGCGGTGAGTGGTGTAACGGGGTATCGTCTCGATGTCTCGATGGATAATTTCACGACATTCATCACAGGCTACAGCGATCGGGATGTCGGCAATGTCACGACCTTTTCCGTCACCGGACTGACGGCGGGCACAGCTTACTCTTATCGGGTCAGAGCTGTCGGGAGTGGGGGGACGAGTGCAAACTCGAACGTGATCATTGTGACGACGCTTGCAGCTCCTCCTTCTGCACCCACCGCGGCTGCGGCAACGAACGTGACCTCGACAGGTTTCACCGCGAACTGGAGTACCGCTGCCGGAGCGACCGGCTATCGCCTCGATGTTTCCACAAATGCCTCGTTCGGAAGCTTTGTGGCCGGGTTTAATAATCTTGCGGTGAGCGGCGGCGGGACAACGAGTCAGGCGGTTTCCGGCCTAACCGAAAACTCAACCCACTATTACCGCGTACGAGCGGAGAATACGGGCGGATCGAGTTCAAGCTCCAACGTCATTTCCGTCACGACACTCGTTGCACCACCCGCTGCGCCGACGCTCGTCACTCCAGCCGATGCCGCGACCAATGTCTCGATTACGCCGACACTCAGTTGGAACACGGTCACCGGAGCAACAACGTACAACGTTCAGGTTTCCGCCGTCTCAGATTTTTCTACCACCGTGATCAATCAAAGCGGTATCACGCAGACATCGTATAATGTGAGCGGACTTTCAAACAACACACAATATTTTTGGAAAGTGAGTGCGACGAACAGCGGAGGAACGAGTGCGTTTTCCACGAGCAGAAATTTCACGACAGTGATAGCTGCTCCTTCGTCTCCCACACTTGCTTCACCGGCTGACGGAGAGACGGGAGTGAGTGTAACACCAACATTGAGTTGGAATGCATCAAGCGGAGCGACGAGTTACACAGTTCAGGTTTCCGCCGTCTCAGATTTTTCTACCACCGTGATCAATCAAAGCGGTATCACGCAGACATCGTATAATGCGAGCGGACTTTCAAACAACACACAATATTTTTGGAAAGTGAGTGCGACGAACAGCGGAGGAACGAGTGCGTTTTCCACGAGCAGAAATTTCACGACAGTGATAGCTGCTCCTTCGTCTCCCACACTTGCTTCACCGGCTGACGGAGAGACGGGAGTGAGTGTAACACCAACATTGAGTTGGAATGCATCAAGCGGAGCGACGAGTTACACAGTTCAGGTTTCCGCCGTCTCAGATTTTTCTACCACCGTGATCAATCAAAGCGGTATCACGCAGACATCGTATAATGTGAGCGGACTTTCAAACAACACACAATATTTTTGGAAAGTGAGTGCGACCAGTAGCGGAGGAACAAGTTCATTTTCCACGAGCAGAAGTTTTACGACAGTGATAGCTGCTCCCTTGTCTCCCACACTTGCTTCGCCGCTAGACGGAGCGACAGGTGTTTCGACCTCTCCTGCATTGATTTGGGATGCGCCGAGCGGCGCCACGAGCTACCGTGTGCAGGTCTCCACTGACCCCAGCTTCGACATCGCGACCATCTTCGTCGACCAGAGTGGTCTTGTCTCTACGACCTTCAATCTATCCGGTCTCCTGAACAGTACAATCTATTACTGGCATGTAAGCGCGACGAATGACGGCGGTGAAGGAGCGTTTTCAGCAACACGCAGTTTCACAACGGCCCCCGCAGCGCCTCCTGTTCCCTTCCTGGTTTCACCGCTGGAGATGGCCGAAGATGTATCGATCACTCCAACTCTTGTGTGGCATGCTTCACCGGGAGCAACAACGTATCATCTTCAGATGTCAAAGACCTCCTTGTTTACGACAAGTGTTATAGATGATTCGACTCTTGTTGACACGACGAAACAAGTCGGGCCTCTGGGAAATGACACGACGTATTACTGGCGAGTGAGCGCCAAGAACACCGGCGGCAGAAGTCCTTTCTCAGCAGTCCAGAGTTTCAAAACAATTCCCAGGGTTCCGTTAGCTCCTGCTCTTCTTCTTCCGGCCGACCGTGACTCCACTGTGTCAATCGCCCCGACCTTACAGTGGAGTGCGTCTGCGGGGGCGAAGTCTTATCATCTCCAGGTGTCCACGGATACTTCGTTCGTACACTTTGTCTTCAATGATTCCACACTTGTCGACACGACTCAACAGATCGGGCCGCTGGAGAATGATTCGACGTATTACTGGCGAGTGAGAGCCAAAAACGCCGGCGGTGTGAGTCCCTTCTCAGCAGTCCGGACTTTCAAGACAACTCTGCAGGCACCGCTGGCCCCAATGCTTTTTGCGCCTCTGGATGGTGACTCCACAATTGCGATCACACCGGCGTTGCACTGGAGCGCGTCTGCGGGAGCAAAGACATATCATCTTCAAGTGTCCACGGACACTTCATTCGTTCAATTTGTCTTCAATGATTCCACACTTGTCGATACCACAAAGCAGATCGGTCCGCTGGGGAACGACACAACATACTATTGGCGAGTGAATGCAAAAAACCGCGGAGGCAAGAGTCCTTTTTCAGATGTTTGGAGTTTCAGAACAGTTCCTACGCCCCCATTAGCCCCGCTACTCCTTTCGCCAGCCGACGGCGATTCGGCGGTGTCAATAACTCCGACACTGCTCTGGGCCGCCTCCGCAAGGGCGAACACGTATCACCTCCAAGTGTGCACGGATACTTCGTTCGTTCAGCTTGTCTTCGATGACTCCACACTTGTAGACACGACTCAACAAATCGGGCCGCTGGAGAATGACACGACGTATTACTGGCGAGTGAGCGCAAAGAATGCCGGCGGCGTGAGCCCGTATTCCGCTGTTCGCAGTTTCAGGACCGAACCGTTGCCTGCCGTCATCCCGCTTCCTCCCCTGTTGGATACGCCTGGGGAAAATGCCGTGAATCTCCCGCTCGGCCCGAACCAAAGCGTCACCTTTACGTGGTTCGCCTCGCAGGGAGCGACGACGTATACGCTGGAGGTTTCGACAGACATCCTCTTTACTTCCCTCTTCAGTGCTCAGAGCGGCATCATGACAATGAGCGCCACCGTGACGGGCTTTCAGCCGGGAACAACGTATTTCTGGCGAGTGAGCGCGACGAACAGCGAAGGAACAAGTTCATTTTCCACGAGCAGAAGTTTTACGACAGTGATAGCTGCTCCCT
>OBOI01000136.1_pt1 | contig 29836 bp, 25 predicted proteins | sample 1670151 | NCBI WGS metagenome assembly OBOI01 (sample SAMEA104232303, study PRJEB22302) | sediment metagenome | biome: forest; feature: aquifer; material: sediment | place: USA | collected 2011-08-07 | depth 0.01 m | reverse complement strand
TATTTATTCACCCTCCCCTCAATCCCCTCCCGTCAAGGGAGGGGAAGAAAGCTGGACATCCCCTCCCGTCAAGGGAGGGGAGGAAAGCTGGACATCCCATCCCGTCAAGGGAGGGGAGGAAGTGTGAGAAACAGGATGTGAGCGATAGTGGATAAGAAGCAAAAGGTGAGAAGTAGGAAGCGAATGATGGGGGAAATAGGGTCAGCAGTGGTCTCGATTCGGTCATTTCTACGCCCCTGTAATGGTAGTCCGTAGCTATATAATGGCGAAAAGTTAAGGCAATTAAGCACGCCTGGAAAAGCTTGTCAATAATTATTCGCTGTTAAATTAAGATTTCTGCTGTCAAGATTATCTTGCTAATTATTGATATAAAAAGTAGTCTCCCGTGGTAATTTCTTAGAAACATCGCGCACGTTCCGCTTTTAAGAAAATATGGCTGATAAGGTAATAATTACTTGAAAGACAAAGAGTTACCCCTGACTGCAGCACAGCTCAGTTTTAAAGACAATGATCTTCTGCGCAGTATTTTGGGCGAACAGGACAATCATTTAAAACTTATTGCCAAACTGGCAGGCGTGAAGATGGTGGTACGGGGAAACGTCGTCACCATTTCCGGCGCCGATGCGATTAAAATTCAACTAACCAAAAGGCTTATCCTTGAACTTTACCGACTCCTCGAAAAAGGCTATAATTTGTACCCTGAGGATATCAATTACGCATTTCGCATTCTTTCCGGAGACAGCACGCTGGATTTGGAAAAGATATTTCTGGATACCGTTTTTATCGCTTCCAAGAAACGGATCATCACCCCGAAGAGCATTGCGCAAAAATCCTATATAGACGCCATAAGAAGGCATGACTTGGTGTTCGGTATCGGTCCGGCGGGAACGGGCAAAACATATCTCGCGATGGCGATGGCTGTCGCCGCACTTACGGACAAAAAGGTCCATCGCATTGTCCTGGCCCGCCCGGCCGTTGAGGCCGGTGAGAAACTCGGTTTTTTACCGGGTGATTTGGCAGAAAAAGTAAATCCCTACTTACGCCCTCTTTATGATGCCCTCTTTGATATGTTGGATTTTGAGCGCGCTACGACGCTTATCCAAAAGGGGGTTATCGAAGTTGCCCCCCTTGCCTTCATGCGGGGACGCACTTTAAATGACTCTTTCGTCATCCTTGATGAAGCTCAAAATACCACCTCCGAACAAATGAAAATGTTCCTCACCCGCCTCGGCTACGGCTCAAAAGCGGTGATCACCGGTGATATTACCCAGATCGATCTGCCGACGGAAAAAAGATCCGGCCTGATAGAAGCGCAATCTATCCTCAAGAAAACTGAAGGCATCAGTTTCATTAGCTTTTGCGAGATCGACGTCGTCAGACATCCCCTTGTGCAAGATGTAATCCGCGCCTACAGTGAATTGGAGCAAAGAAAACGTGAGAAGGCAATTAAACAATGATCAGCAGCATTTTTTTCAAATATAATCCTGCCAGACAGATAAAGAAGATCAAAAATCAGCAACAGGCTCTTGCCAAATTGGCTTCCCATGCACTCCTCCATAAATCATTAATCTTGTTACTCACCAGCTTTTTTCTGGCGCTCCTGCTTATCCCCCGCACGGTTTTTCAGCTTCCCGATTATAGTGTTGACGCTATTGCCACCTCCAACATCAAGGCCGACCGGGATTTCAGGGTAGAGGAAAAAGTGGCCTCTGCACAGAAGCAAATGGAGACCGTCAACAATATCCCCTCTGTTTATGACCATGACAGCCAGGTAATGAATAAGGTGCTTTTAAACCTGGCGAACGCTTTTTCTTTAATGAGGGACATCATCGCCCAACAAAAAAACACTCTCGGTGGCGATAAAACACTTTTGTCCACCTCAAAAAAGGATTTCGAAAATATTCTCGGCGTTACTCTCTCCAGTGAGGAGTTTCAGTTCCTTTATCACCAAAGATTTTCCGATTCGCTAGCTTCAGTTATCGCCAATCTTATCACCTCTACATATCGTAGCGGCATGATCACCAATGTGACCTTTCTACAGCAGGAAAAACACCGGGGTATCGTTATCAGGGATATAATGCAGCAGCAGGAAAAGGAAATTAGCAAGCTGACGGATATTCATCATATCACCGATATAGAAGAAATCATGAAGAAGATTCTCGATAACCGTGGCAGGGGTAAGCCCAATATTGACCAGCACGTCCTTACTGTGGCAGTTAAATTAGTTCGTCCCAACCTCATCTTTAATCAAAATATTACCGAATCGCGTAAGCAGGAGGCAAGCAAGGATATCAAGCCGGTTTTTGTTAAGGTACAAAAAAATGAAATGCTCGTCCGCGAGGGCGAAAAGATCACTCCTGCGGTAATGGCTAAATTAGAGGCCTACTACCTGCTCAAAGGTGAAAGAAGATTATCCCGTTTCACCTTTTTTACTGGCCTCTTTTTTATCATATCCCTGCTTGGTGTCCTTCTCTACTATCATGCCGACAAAGTAATAAAAAACAACCTTACGGATATTGCCTTCCTGAGTATAGCCGCCATCACCCAGATAATTCTGGTACGGATGGGTATTTTCATTTCACAGGCGATCACGGAAGCTTTTCCCGCCATTCCCGCCGAAATCTTTATTTATTTTATACCATTTGGCATCTGCTCCATCCTGGTAAGCCTTTTGCTCAACAGAAACGCGGCGCTCCTCTTCTCAATCTTTCTATCCATTCTGGTCACTTTCCTCTTTGACAACAAGATTTCCCTCTTTGTCTATTCTTTTTTTGGCAGTATTGCCGCTTCCTACCGCATAGCTGGTTGCCGTGAACGGGCCGTCTTTTTCAAAACCGGTTTATTTTTGGGTATCATCAACGTGTTCACGATCCTCTTCCTTGGCCTTATTTATGAAAACATCTTCAATTTTAATACCTTCGTCGCCCTCCTCATGGGCTTGAGCGGCGGCATTATAACGGGTCTCATCGTAGCCGGCTTGCTGCCCATTTTTGAATCAATATTTAAATACACAACAGATATCAAGCTGTTAGAGCTAGCCAACCTTAACAAACCTATCTTTCAGAAAATGATCATGGAGGCGCCCGGCACCTATCATCACAGTATTGTCGTCGCTTCCATGGTAGAAGCAGCCGCCGAAAGCATCGGCGCCAATCCCCTTCTAGCCAAGGTAAGCGCTTACTATCACGATATCGGTAAAATGAAAAAGCCCCAGTACTTTATCGAGAACCAGCTTCCCGGCGAAAACCGGCATGATAAACTTTCCCCAAAAATGAGCTCGCTGGTTATTATTTCTCATGTGAAGGAAGGCTACGAAATGGCCGTCAAAGCCAGATTAGGCAGAGAAATTGCGCATATCATTAAACAGCACCATGGCACCGGCCTGGTAAATTATTTTTTTGACAAGGCTAAAAAGGATAAGGACCCCTCTATCCGATCCCTGCCGGAATCGGATTTTCGCTATCCCGGCCCCAAGCCACAGACACGGGAAGCCGGCCTTGTGTTGCTGGGGGATATCCTGGAAGCATCTTCCCGCACCCTGACCAATCCCACGCCGGCAAGGATCATGACGCTGGTCCGCGAACGCATCGAAAGCGTCTTTAGCGATGGCCAACTTGACGAATGCGAACTCACCCTTCAAGACCTCAATAAAATGACGGAAAGTTTCACGATGATCTTAAATGGAATTTTTCACCATCGGATCAGCTATCCGGAATCTTATGCCACGGAAGTCAACGGTGATAGAAAGGAAGGCCAGCATGCAACTCTTGATCGAAAACCGGCAGAAAAAAGTAACGGTCGGTCTCCGGAGGCTGCGACAGGCGGTTCGTAAGATTCTGCTCGCACTGGACTGCAACGACAAGGAAATAAGCCTGGTCCTGGTTGATAATGAGCAAATCCAAGCCATTAACAAACAATATCTGAACCGGGATCAACCTACCAACGTTATTTCCTTCTCCCAGACAGAGGGAGAGTTCGGCAACATCCATCCCCACATCATGGGCGACGTCATAATTTCTGTGGAAAGAGCCCTAAGCGACAGCAAGACTGGCGGCTTAAACTTCGATGATGAACTTGATTTCCTGATCATGCACGGCGTACTGCATCTTTTGGGATACAACCATGAAAATACGAGCAAGGTGGAAGAACAAAGGATGCAGGCTAAAACAGAGGAACTTTTCTTCACCCTCAAAGGCTACCGGATCGAATGAATACTCGTTTTGTTCTCATATTGAAGCTCCTTTGTTGTAAGTCATTAATATTGGTATCCCTCGCCCCCGGAGCCGGTCCCCTGGATCGCCATCGCAAAGTCCGTGAAGAACTGGTCGTTGGAGGCATTTGAATCATATAAGGCATGGATACCGATTTCCGGTATATCATTATTGAAGCCCGCGGAAGTGAAGGTCCCGTCCAGCACTTCCGTAAGGGGCGGAGATGACTGTGGCGGTCTTGTCCAGGTCCACGTAATCTGATTGAAGCCGGAAAAATTCCAATTAATGGTTTCCCGTGGATAGCTTGCCGGTCCTTGCACGTAAACCTTCAGATGATTCTGACGTGTGCCGCCCGGACTATCAAATCTTTCATTCAAGCGAATAAATAGTGCCGACCAAGGCGTCAACTCTTGCGCCGAGGCATCGGTTACGACACCGTACGCCGGAGACAGCGGCGTAAAATCAAGAACCGTATAGGCGGCGTCAACTTTTTTCCAGAACACGGCATAATTCTTTCCATCATCGGGTATCTGCTCAAGAAAATCGACAAAATTCTCGCTCTCCTGCCAATCCGGTCTCCCCGACGCACCATATGACCGATAAAAAGAGACGCCATAGGAGTTACTGTCATCAACCAGACGGAACGTAATACCCATCATGTAATGTTTTCCGTTGTTACCTTCCCGATCAACATTGATCTTCACCTGTACAACATAACTCAAGAGTTGACCGTTGCTGTTCCAGGCATCCAAAAGATTGGGAACAGGGGCGTTATCATGCCAATCCAGCCTGATTGCACCTTGCTCTCCTTTGAACTGCAAGGTGGGCAGACCACCAGACGGTCCGGTATTAACGATTTTTACATCGCCCGTAATTGTATCCCACACCTGCTCGAATTGATCCGTTGTCGTACCGAAGCCCACCGGCGCCGTAGGAGGCCCGCCCCCGGGCGTGCCGGGATTGGCTTTGCTGATATTCTTCGTCACCAGTTGGCGCGTAGTCAACCATCCTGATCCCACCATGCCCGTCGCTTCGATAATGAGCCGCGTGGCATCGCCTGGTTTATCATATGTCTTGACGGCAAACTGACCGTTGCTGAGCGTGAAAGTCGTCAGGGTCGGGAAAGGTCCATTTGTATAATTGGTATTGGGATTAAACTGCTTAAGGGCATAGTTGGCTCCTGACTCGCCCAGGTAATAGGCCGTGGCCCGCCGGCTTGCAAAATATTGCCCATAAGAGGAAGTTGTAGAATAATAAAGCATCCCACTGCCAAGCGCCGCGATGACCACCATCGTCACAATCAGGCTGATCAAAAGCGCACCTTTTTGGTGTTGTAGCTTACAATTCGTCATCATTTACGCTCACTGCAAATTTCTCGGCGCTACCCGTCCCTGGATTTGGGAAACTATATCATTCGCCCCCCTTAACTGAAGCGTTATTTGAATAATCCGCCGCGAAGATTGCCATGTGGATTGGGGTGTCCCGTCATAACTGTCATAATAACCGAGGGTAAAGCCGCTCACCTGATCCGTCAGGATATCGCCATCAAAGGTAAGGGAATTCCCTGCTAAGAGAACGGTATGGGAACCGGAAACACCCTCCTTATATGAGGTAAAAGTTATGGAAGTGGCATCAGCAGCGGCTACGGCGCTGATATTGTTTAATTCCTTGGCAAGCTTTGTCATAACAATCTGTCCTTTTTGAACGGTGGCAGCATTCATTTTCGTAAAAAGCATCCCCTGGACGGCTTGCACGATGCCCAAACCCGCCACCGCCGAGATGATGCAGACCAAGATCATCACGACGATCATTTCCAATAAGGTGAAACCTTTTTCTCCGGCAAGGCATACTTTCATGGTCGGTGAGCTACTGGACATAAATCTTCGTCAGACTCTCATTATTGCTGTTCCTGATGGTAACCTTGAGCAGCCCCTCCGTAGGCCCCCCGGTTTGTTCCTGGTTGGCAACAAAGGTGATAAAATGGTTTTCGAAAACGGCATACTGCCCATAGCCGTTGTCCTGATTCGTCCCTTCCGCGCCGAGCGCCGCCTGAAGACCTGGTAGATCAAAGGCATAGTTCTTGGGATAATCAGCGGTAATGTTTTCCATAACCTGCTGGAGCGACAACGACATCTGCAGTCGGCTGAGGGGCGCGGAGCTCTTGGTCATAGATGTCCCCATATACGTGTAAAGCATCGTACCAACTATGGCAATGAGTGTGACGCTAATAATAACTTCAAGAAGCGTGAAACCCTTTTCCCTGCTCTTTTGCATCTTCATGGTATAAAACCCGTGTTTCTCGTAACGGTAAAAGCTTGGGAGGCAGCGCCTGTCGAAAGCGTAAGCGTGATGTCCGCTGTCCCGGGACTGCCCCATGCATCGAAGTTTACGATAGCGCCCGTCACGGTGAGTCCGCTCGGCAAGGTATGCGTGGCTGTGGCTTCATTGGGCAAATTACAGGAAGCCGGGGCACCGTCTCTCAGTAAGGTACAGGAATTTCCCGAAAAAGACAGCCCCCAACTTTTATCATCGCCAAGCGCGCGAAACTGCGCATATCTCAAGTAAATTTTCAACGTGTCGGCCTCCGTGGCCAGGGAATAAGTCCCTTGGAAGTTTATGCGTGACAGGCCCACCATAGCTATGATGCCTGTTATGACCAGGACGGCAATGATCTCGACCATGGTAAAACCATCCTCTTGCCTCCTTCGCCAAACCTTCCTCATGCCCATGTTCTCTGTTTCTAAATGTTGATCTTAAAGGCCTTGAAACTTGCTGCCTGCCGGTTACTTTTAATCTCTTTACTTGGCAGTCGGGGGAATATATATAATATCCCAGAAGAAATGTAAACCTGCATACAGCAATAAGCGGCTATGAAGGAGTTTTATCCCATGCTCGCGTTAAATTGGCTAACAGACTTGATTCATAATGGAGCGGGCTGCAAACGGCGCTATCTTCTCATGCTGACGCTGTTATTCTTGCTAATTATCGGCTTTTTTTTTCTCACTTGGCCGATTATTGCCTACGATACCGATCTCTGGTATCATCTATCGGGAGGCCGCTATCTCTTTGCTAACGGCCACACTCCCCAAAGCTCCTATTTCTCTTTTTTAACGCCGCCTAAAGCATGGCCCAATTATTACTGGTTATTCCAGGCCATCGTCTATGCAGTTTTTTCCTTGGCAGACTATTACGGCCTCATCATCCTTAGGTGCCTGCTTTTTCTCGCAACGCTATGGGGTATCTACCTGTTGCTCGTTGACAGGGAACAGGGAGACTCCCGGCTTGTCATGGCGACGACATTTTTTATTACCTTGGCCCTCGCTTTAACGACGCGTGTTTTACTCGTAAGACCTCATTTGTTTTCTTATTTTTTTATTGTGTTGTTTCTTTATATCCTGGAAAAGAAACGGGCCTTCCTTTGGCTTCTGCCGCTTCTGGGAGTTTTGTGGAGCAACATCCATGGGATAGAATATCCCGTCATGATTCTTATCATCATCGCTTACCTTGCGGAAATGTTCTGGCAGGAATGGCGCCATCCCCCCCAGAATGGCAACCCTAAATACGCCCGGTGGTTTTTAATTATAACCTGCTATACAATTTTATTTACCCCCTGGACCAGCGGCCTGCTGCCCATCCCCTTTGAGTCTTCCTCTGGAGCGAGTCGTTTTCAATATTTCTATATTCAGGAACTGCAAAAACAACCCTGGGACAGAATCTTCACCTTTTCTGTCTTCCCGTTAGCGAATATCATGCGATCGCTTTTAAACGGCGCTCTCCTCGCCGCTTTTGCTTCCTTTTTGTTCTGCGTCTATAAGCGCGACATCCGGATTAGTCATCTCATTCTTTTTATGGGCGGCTTTTTTTTGCTCTTCCTGCATGTGAGGTTTGAATATGAGTTTCTATTTCTCTCCCTGCCTTTGGTCCGGCACACCTTGCCTTTATTGGTACGGCCGACTGTCTGGAAAAAAACCTCCTTTTACCCGGCCACGTCCCTGCTGCTGATCATCCTGCCCCTGCTTACCTATGGCAGTTATTTCAAGAATCGGCCCGGCTATCCCTGCGCCTCCACCAATCTGCCTACAGGCATTGTCGCCTTTCTGAATCATGTAAATGTCGGCGGCAGTGTTTTGAATGACCCCGATTCCGGCGGCTATCTGCACTGGTCCTTAAATAATAATTATCGGATAGCGATGGATCTCCAGATGTCCATCTTCGGCGACGAAGATTATGCCGCCGTTTCGCTGGCCCGGCGCGATGCGCAAGCCTTCCACAAATTCATCAATAAATACCAGCCGTCATTTGTAACTGCCAAATACTACGCTGGTTTACCAAATTTCATTAATCAGCAAAAGCAATATGTCCCGGTTTTTCTGGACGATTATGAAATTCTTTTCGTAAACCGCAAACTCCATCCGATGCTCGCGGAGCAATATCTCATCAAAGATAATGATCTTTTTAGTGTCGCAGCTTTAAATATCGACACCCTAAAAGAAGAAAAAAGGCAGTCCCTGCTCAACGAAGCAACAAAGATGCTGGCAATCGATAAAGCCAATGCCATCGCTAACTGGCTTGTGGGCAATATTATGATCATGCAGGGGAATCATGGCGAAGCGCTAGGAAGAGCTGAGATGATTATCCGTGCCCATGGAGAATCGTCGGCGGGATATTCCCTGAAGGCCAATGCCTTACGGGAAATGGGACATTATACGGAAGCCGCCCGCCATTACCGGATGGCGATCGCGCGGGAATCGTCCCCAAATCAGAAAAGTTTGTATCGAAATCTTTTTGTCGTTTATAACAAACAGCATAAATACAGAAAAGCTTACAACCTCTATAAGCAAGTGGTAAATCCCTTTACCGCCGACGCCGGTTATCGGGATATCTATGAGCTTGCCCTGGCCGCGTCAGCAGCCGGGAAACCCCACGACGCCCGCACGTTTCTTAACATCGGCCTTTTGAAAGTGCCCCCGGAAGACAGGGAGTATGACAAGAAGATAAGGACGGCGCTTTTGTTTTTAAGGTAAACTTCCTAAATTTAAAAATGGTGGCGTTCGGTCACCGAAACGCCACCATTTTTGTTGAGTGGTAAAAATGTGTTAACGAAAAACCTGCCAGCGTTACTTGCCTGGCGCCTACTGAGGCATGTTCCAGGCGCCCGTCCCGTTGTAACCCGTATCGCCGCCGCGGCTGAGGACAGAAATGCTTACGCCTGTGGCGTTTGCGGTCGCGGTGTATGCCCAATTGTCCGGGGACGTGCCCAGTGTGCCACTGGCAGCAAGACCAGCGTTGCCCAAGGCTTGCGCCGGGGTAACAGCATTTCCGCCATTTGCCAGCAGGGCCTTTCCCCAACCGGCGTTCAGCGTTCCTTTGATTTCCGCCACCTCTCCAAGTGTGGCGCTCGTTTTGGCCTGGCCCATCATATCCACATATTTGGGCACAGCTACGGCGGCTAAAATGCCCAGGATAACCAACACCGCAATAATTTCGATCAGGGTAAAGCCTTCCTCATTCCTCAAAACGCTCTTTTTCATTTTTTTCTCCTCCTCAGTTATTTCGCACTTATTAAAGTGCGGGACTTGCGTACTCGCAACCGTGTGACCCCGGTACTGACCCGCTCCTATAATCGCATTTAAATGTTTAATCAATGAATATTTAGGTCCCCCGTGGCCAGGTTTTACTTGAAATATGATGTGTAATATCACCGCTTAAAATAAAACGCCCCTGTTTACCTTTGGCCAACTACTTTACCATTTTTGTCATATCCCACATGGGAAGGAAAATCGCCAAAGCAAAGAACCCCACTACCGCCGCCAGGCCAACCAACAGGATTGGCCCGATTGCCTCGGAGAGACTCTTCACGGCAGAGGAAACTTCTTCGTCATAATGCTTGGTTAACTCCCTCATCATCTCATCCATATTGCCTGTTTCCTCTCCAATTGCCACCATATCCACCACCATGGGGGGAAAATGACGGGCGCTGCCGAGAGGCCCCGCGATACCTTTTCCCTCTGCCATCTGTCCCCGTACGGCGTCAAAATCTTTGGAAATGGCGGTATTGCCGATCGTAGCGGAAAGAATGCTCAACGCCGTCATGACCGGCACACCACTGGAATTCAAAATAGCAAAGATACTGGCAAAACGCGACATGGCAGCCTTATTGAACAAAGGGCCAAAAAGGGGCATTTTCAATAAGAGTCCGTCCTTGAATAATTTGCCGGCCGGCGTCTTTAAGTAGGCGTGCGTGATGTAAAAACCTCCAAAAATCACGGCCAGGATTATGTACCAATAATTTGCCAGCATCTGATAGAGAAGCACGGCAAGCTTGGTCGGCAGGGGAAGCCCGATGCCGGCCTTGGCAAAAATGTCGGCAAATTTCGGAATAACAAAAGTGAGCAACACAAAAAAAGCTGCCCCCAAAGCAATGATCACAATCTTGGGATATTGAAGGGCCGCCTTAATATCCGATCTGACCTTTTCTTCATGCTCGATAATGTAAACGAGGCGTGCCAGCACTTCAGGAAGTGAACCAGACATTTCACCTGCCCGTACCATGTTGCAATATAAAGCAGAAAAGATAGCGGGACGTTTCTCGAAGGCCTCGGAAAGCGTTGTTCCCTGCCTGATATCCACCGCCATCCCGGCAATAACCACTTTCAATGTCTTGTTTGCCGTTTGCATTTCCAGTACCTGCAGCAAGCGTAGGATAGGAACACCGGCATGCAGCATGGAGCGAAATTGCTTCGTAAACATAATCAGTTCGGAAGGCTTAACAGAGCCCATTTTTTCCCTGAGCATCGCCCAATAGTCAGATTGTGATTTGGTAAGCCGGACCCTGGTGGGAATCTGCCCCTTGGCAACCAGCAAATTCTCCGCCATGGCCACCGAATCAGCCTCGAGGGAACCGCTGATGGTGGAACCGTTTTCGTTTATGGCCTGATAAGAATAAAGCGGCATATACTCCCTTAATTGACGGACCCGTAAAAAGTCCCAAATTCCCTCCCCCTTGACGGGGGAGGGTTAGGGTGGGGGTGACAACGTGTCGCATTAACACATGTTTTTCCCCCCTCCCCTCAATCCCCTCCCGCCGGGGGAGGGGGGAAATTACTTTTTACGAGATCATCTTAATTAGTGCATGGTATCAAACTATTACCGCCGAGGCAGCCTCTTCCAGGGTCGTTATCCCCTGGAGAACCTTCTGCGCGGCATCATTCTTCAGCGTTCTCAGCTTGCCTGCTTCCACCAACTCGCGGGTTATCTCTTTGGCCGATTTTTTCTTCATAATCATCTCCTGAAGCTGTTCATCATTTACCAAGACCTCAAAGATGCCCGTTCTCCCCTTGTAGCCTGTATTCATACATTGGTAACATCCCTTGCCCCGCTGAAAATCGGCATTTGCCGCCTTCTCCAAGCCCCAGGCGGCAAGCGCATTTTCCGAAGGACGGTACGATTCTTTGCAGTAGGGACAATTGGTTCTGAGAAGCCTTTGGGCAAAAGATACCAAAAAAACGGAAGAAACGAGAAAGGGCTCTATCCCCATATCGATGAGACGGGAGATCGCGCCGGCCGCCTCATTGGTATGGATGGTACTGAGCACCCGGTGACCGGTTTGCGCTGCCTGCACCGATATGGCGGCGGTCTCCTGGTCTCTTATTTCACCAACCATCACTACTTCAGGATCCTGTCTGAGGATGGCACGGAGACCGCTCGCGAAAGTCATCCCGGCTTTGGGATTGAGTTGCACTTGCCGGATACTGTCAATGCGGTATTCCACGGGGTCCTCAAGGGTGATGATATTGATGTCCGGCCGGTTCAGCACATCAAGAATGGCATAAAGACTCGTACTTTTACCGCTTCCCGTGGGACCGGTGCTTAAGATCATGCCATAGGGTTGCCGGATAGCTGCGGATATTTTGTCAATATCCTCCCGGATCATTCCCAGGCGGTCCAGGGTGTAAACTCCGGCGCTCATATCCAGTAGCCGCATGACCAGATTTTCCCCGTAGATAGTCGGCAGGGAAGAAACGCGGACATTGATTTCCTTGCGATCCAACTTCATGGAAAAACGGCCGTCTTGCGGGATACGTGATATGGTAATGTCGATATTAGCCAGGATCTTGATGCGCGCCGCAATGGGTAAAAACAGCGCCTTGGGGGGTGATGGCACATCATTAAGTTTACCGTCAATCCGAAAACGCACCCGCACGATATTCTGCTGGGGGCTGATGTGGATATCGCTGGCATTCTCCCGCACGGCCTGGGCGAAAATGGAATTAACCAGTCTGATAACAGGCGCCTCCCCCGCCAGATCATTCAGGGAAGCAACCTGAATATCCTCGGCCTCCCGTTCCATCGCAATTTCCTGCTCGGACTGCGGTTCAACTTCCATGCTTTCCAAGATATCCGTAATTTTAGAATGGACGCCATAAATGCTGTCAATAAGTTGCTTGACTTCCCGTTCGGTACAAACTACCGGTTCTACCTCCAAGTTGGTCAGCATCTCAACGTGGTCCATGGTGTTGATATCCAGGGGATCGGTCAAGGCCAACGTCAGCAGCCGTCCCCTCTTCTTCAGAGGCGCCATTTGAAATCGCTGGGCAATGTCCACGGGAAATAAACTGGCCAACTGCATCTCCAGAGGATACAAATCGGGGTGATATCTGCAGATCTTCAACTGCAGGCTCAGCATATTGACGATCTGATTTTCGTTGACGATACCGTTACGGATCAGAAATTGACCCAGCTTCAACCCGGCCTTCTTCTGTTCTACGAGGGCATTTTTAAGCTGTTCGTCGGTTAGGAGACCGCTTTCGATCAGCATCTCACCCAAACGTTTTTTTATCTGCATGAAATTTCTCCCTGCAAGCGGCATCTATGGGGCGCTTCTGATCTCATTGTTCCTCTTCCACCTGTAGTATTACAAGAATACAGCATCGTTCCATCCGCTTACGACACTTGCCGTCATCTCGTAAGATGATGGCAGAGTTTTTCTAAATGACTGCGCGGTTGCCTCATCATCAAATCCATCTTTCAGTAAAATGGCAAATGTCAGCCCTTCCTGGGGCTTCCAGTAAGAAAGCAGGAAAACACGCCCCGCATTGGCGGGAAGAGAAATAAACTGATAGGCGTCACTGAGACTTTTTAAGGAACTTATTTGTATCCAGTATTTGCCAGGCGGCAGAGGCTGAGAGACTTTAGCACGTGCCGGCAAAGAGATAGACTCGCCCTGCTTAAGAACCTCAAGATTCTTGAGATGGGGATTGGCTTTGGCAAACAATGCCATCTGTGTAGTGGCATCCCGGCCGTAAATTCTTTCCAGTATCGTCGTAATTTGTTCATCATTTTTCATGACTAACTGCCCCAGAAGCTGCGGTTTGTTTTCTACCTTGCTAATCATGCTAGGTCTTTTGTTGGCTGAAGCCCTTGGGGAAAAAAGCTCCGCAACCGGCGACCACGATTTCATTAATGCCCTTTTACCGGTAACATCATATAAAGTGTTCCATCCGTAGATAGTGACAAACAGCAACAAAATCAGGACCGCCATCGCCAGGATGAATGACCGGCGTGGCAACCAATTACTCTTGTCCGCGAGTTTGACCCGGGCAGCACAGGCACGGACCAGGAAATAGCCGACCCTCAGCCTGTTCTGAATAATCATGGTAAGGAGAGCCTGGTGGCAAAGGGTATTGATCTTGCGGGGATGACCTTCCGTTTCCCTTTGCAATGCCCAGAGCGCCGGCAAAGTAAAAAAAGCAGGAACAGAAGCGGCATCGGCAGCGGCCGTGGCCATACGGAACGCTATCATGTTTCTGGTATTTTTAAAATCCAGGGGGAGTACATAAATATAATGGTTGACACGGTCGGCAAAGTTTGCGTGCGCCCTTAATACCGATTCAAATTCCCGCTGTGCAAAGATGACAATCTGAAGCAATTTATACTCGTTTGTTTCATAGTTAAGAAACTCACGGAGTATTTCCATGCAAAATACGGGAAGTTTTTGACCTTCATCAACGATCAAAACAACAATTTTCCCCTCGTCGATCCCCCTCTTAAAGAGATATTTTTTGATATTTTCTTTGATCTGCCATTCACTCTGATCATCCGTGGCAGCATCCACCCCCAGGAGCAGGGCCACCGTCGATAAAAACTCCAGGGGATTGCTGAAGGAAGGATCCATGATAAGGTGCGTCTCTATCTGATCTCTATCCGCTTCCGACCGGGAAAACTTAAGAATAATTTGCCGGCAAAGAGTTGTTTTTCCCAACCCCACGTCGCCTATGACAACGTTTAACCCACGGCGCAAACGGATCGCCAGCTCAAGCTTCTGCAGACATGCCAGGTGTTGATCGGACTGGAAAAAGAAATCCGGCTCCGGTGAATTGGAAAAAGGTTCTCTTTCTAAATTCAGTATCTTGAAATATTCCATTTATTAATTTAACAACCCCTTCTCATCCACCATGATCCGCAACCGATATGACACTTCATTTCAAGGCGCTGCCTGTAATTCCTTTTCCTGTGGTTGGGCAGCGGACACGACATGGGGCGGAAGAATCATCGGGGTAATAAAGATGAGAACCTCTTCCATCTGATCGGCCTTCCCTTCATTTTTGAACAGCCATCCCAGCCCGGGAATACTCTTCAAACCAGGGACACCGGCTGTCTTGTAAGTATTTGTCTCTTTACTCAATCCGGAAATAACGATCGTTTCTCCATCCTGCACGATGAGCGATGTCTTCGTCTCTTTCTTTATGATAAAAGGATTTCCCTGAACGTTGCGAGTTGTATCAACCTGGTTCTTCTTAACCAGGATGTCCATTTTAAGGGTTTTGTTGTCAATCACATGGGGCTTAATTTCCAGCCTTAAAACGGCATCTTCGAATTTGACGGTATTAGTAATGGCTCCACCGCTGGTCTCCTGGGAAAGATAGGGCACCCTTTCACCGTTTTCCGTATAGGCCGTTTGGTTGTTCAAAGTAGTAATGGAAGGGCTGGAAAGAATATTGAGTTTACTGTCCTTTTGGAGGGCGCTCAGTTGCGCTTCCAGAATGTTGCCGCCAATGGTGCCAAAAATGAGCCCCAGCGAGGCGGATGCAGTACTATCCATGCCAGCCGCAGGAAAGTTTACCCCGAACCCCTGCCCTGCAATGCCTGTAAGTCCTGAGGTTGGCGTATATCCTCCGGCATAAGGTCCGGCAGGATTTGTGGCCAGACCTGCCTGCCCACCTGCCGTCACGAATAAGCCCTGATTGCCAATTCTTTGTCCGTTAATTCCCCCCCATTGGATGCCAAGATTACGGGCAATCTCTTTAGTGGTCTCCACAATATTGGCTTTGATGTTAATCTGGTGAATGGGAACGTCAATTTTTTCGATGATAGGTTGCATCCTGTTGATATCATCGCGGCTGGCCTGGATAATAAGGGAATTGGAACCTTGGTCCACTTTGATGCTTCCCATCGTTGCTTTCCCATCCTTATCCTTGGTCAGGAAATCTTGTAGATTATCCCTTAATGCTTGAGGATCGGCATAGTCAACACTGATCACCATCGTGACCAGTGGTTCCACTCTCTTTGCTTCCATCGCTTGGGCATCGTGCTTTCCCTGTATCTCGGACAGCTTTAGGGAATGTTCCATGTCATCAAGAGAGAGAACCCGGATGATTTCCCCATCCCAAACATAGGACAACCCCTGAGCGCGGAGAATACTGTTAAATGCTTGCTCCCAAGGCACATTTGTAAAATCTATATCCACCTCCCCCTTTATCTCGTTCCGGAGCAGGATGTTCTTATTAGAAGCGCGCGCCAGAGCCCGGAGAACGGCCTTAACGTCCGCCTGCCGCATCTTCAGCGTTATGCGTTCCTGAGGAAGATCGATATTTTTTCCATCCTCCTTCCCATCATCCTCTTTTAGTTCCCCTTCCTTGCTTGTTGATTCCGGAAATACCGAGATGCGCCTGTTGGATACCGGTGAATGACCCAGTGATTCTTTGGCCAACGTATCCCACTTTTCAAAAAATGGTTCCTTTTTGGCAACCCGTTCCGGTGCACAACCTCCAAACAATACCAGGAGAAACAAAATCAACAGGCTTTTGGTCCATGATCGGTCGTTAGAAAGCGCCATATTATCTATCCCATCCCCCTATTTTCCTGCATCCATAGACAATTATTTCGTCACGCAATATCTGTCGCCTGGTATTGTTGAATCATTCCTCTATTGGTATCTTGATCATGGATCGAGCGGCAACATCCTCTATTACGACCTTGGTCGGTGTAATGGATCTGAGAACATAGCCGGGCTTCTCCAATAACTCACCGGGCACATGTTCAACACCGTTAATTATGGCTATCTGCTTCCCACCAAATTCCATGTATCCCGTATAACGAAAGACTGCTTTAAGAAGCGCTGCTCCTCCCTTGGGCGCCCCTGCCTGCTGGAGCATCTCACGGTAAACTTTGCTTGTGACGAACGGATCGTGCTGCCAGTCCAATTCTGCCCGCGCAGTAATATACGCATCACGGCTGGATTGGTTATCCTTACCCATGGTTGTGGCAACAGCAGCTGTAAGGGCCTGTAACTCGGCTGATTCTGCAACACTCTGGATTGCCGTGTTGTTTTGTGGTTTCGTAAATAACATAGTCCCGCCGCCGTACAGGATGGCGATTGCCATGATGCCAACAATTATGCTTTCCCGTTTATCCAACTTCCGCATGCCAATACCTTTATTTGCTATCCCTAAGCGTGCTCAACCCAAAATTTTACCCGCAGCTCCAGCCCCGCGGGGTTTTGCTGAAAGTTTAGTTCTTCAACGTAATCCAAAAAGGGAAGACCTGCCAGAGCAATCAAAAAAAGGCGAAAAGAACGAAAAGCCCCTCTTACGATAAGGTCCAACACCAACACCTTCGAATTACCTTCCAACGAGCTTAAGCCAGGCGAAATCGATACGACTTCCACATTAGTTCTCCGTGCAAGACATTTCATCGTGTCGGTAAGCTTCCCCACTTCTGCCGGATTTTGCCCGTTTTTTTGAGGGAATGGCAAGGCCTGGGCGTTTTGCCGCCGGGTCCTTTGCTTCAGCGTCTGATAGGTGGATAAAAGCATCTTGCGCTCTTCAATCTGCACTCTGGTTTCGGCAATTTTTCCATCCAGTTCCTTTAGAAACCGCTGGTTTGGCACGATCCCCAATATTAGAAAGAGAAGTACACCCGATAAGCAGATCAGGAGGTAAACAATGCTTTGCTGTGGAATTCTAATGTCCATAAAAGGCTACCCCCTTAAAGTCCTTCTAATTTCATGGTGAGGGAAAAATGAAGAATTGAGGCGCCTCTGAAGGTTTCCTCTCTCGTTTTTAAAACCTTTATCTGCTTGAACAATGGTGAATTTTCTAACTTTATCAAATAAGCCGCCAAGTAGTTATGCAACGACTGTTTTTCTCCTGAAGCAAACCCTTCAATTTCCACCGTTTTACCTGTCTCATCAGACGACTTCTCCACAGCTCCAGATTTTAATGGCGCTGCTTCAGCCGGTCCGGTGGCCCGTTTCCCGAAATTGACCTTAACGTTGCTAAACTGAAAGCTTTGCGGAGTAATCTGCGACAATTCCGAAATGATCGCCAGCCCCTGATACCTTTGGCTATAATTATTTGCGTAGGTCATATCTTCTTTCACCATGCTCCACATCCTCCTTACCTGTTCCCGATCGGTAGATATTACGGACGGTGGCAACTGGTCTTTTAGCTGGATAACGACCTGTTTTTTCTGTTTAATTGTACGCAACTGATAAGCATAAAAGCCGCTGAAAAGCGATACGCAGAGCATGAAGGCAATAAATACGGCCATATTGATGCGCTTAACATAGCTCTCTTTTTCCTTGTCCTTAAAGGTAAACAAAAAGTTAGGGGTATAAGCGTTATCGGAAATGGCGATCCCCCATGCCAGGGCTAAGGCCATTCGTTCAGAGTCGCAAGAATAGGATAGTTTGTCACCGATAGTGGGCAATGTTTGTTTTAGCAAAGGATCAAAAAATTCACATTCCACCCCTAGTTGCTCACCCACGTATTGCCGGACCTGAGGATAGAAATTCACTGCCAGTGATACATAAATCTTTTTAGGTTTTTCATCACCCATGGTAAGGGTAAAATATTCAAATGTTCTTTCCACCTGCCTTACTAATCTCTCCAAAGCTGGTAAAGTCGTCTGCCAGATTTCCTCCCCCTTAAATCCACAGGCGGCATCATTTTTCTCAGCCAAAGGTGTATCGGGGCTCAAACTTAAAAGGATTCTTCTTGCCATATCCATATCGATGCGCAGTTGCTGCCCTGCTTCGCCTTTTTCAGAAGCCAGGGCCTTGTTGTTCAGCCCTTCCATCAAACACTCCAGCATGCTGTTAATGCCGGCTTTGATTTCGCGCGTCATGACCAGGCTGCCTGCGGAAAAAATATCGATACGAGAAGAATTATTTCCTATGAATAAATGAGCGACCGGCGCTCCCTCGCCCGTAGGGTCTTCTGTGCGGAAAATATTTTGCAGGGCAACAGGGGCAATGGACAAACCTGCCAATGGCCAACCAGCATTGGCAAATTTTTTCTTTGTTTCTTCGACTATGTTTTTGGGCGCTCTGTAGTAGATTACTGCCCATTTCGCTATACCCTGGTCAACCACCTCCCCCAATAATTGAAAATCAAAAACGGTTTCCTTTTCCTCAAAAGGAGATTCTTTTTTTACTGTCCAGTAAACCACGCTCTCAATTTGTTTTTTCGGTACCTTGGGAATTTTTATACGGCCCACTTCAATCTCGACAGAGGACATAATGGCCCAGAGCCGTGGCGCTTTTTGTCTATCGCAAAAGGAATCGAGCTCCCCTTTTAAAAATTTATTAAATTCTGCCGAGTTCCTCACGAGTGAAGCAGGAATTTCCCGTTGCCGCTTGTTAACCAGAACATGTGAGCCTTCGAAACCTTTTGCTGTCTCGGCTAGCCAGAGGCAATCATGCCCTATGTATATGCCCACTGTCGGCGCTTTAAACGACGGAATTTTGTGGTGTAATCTAAATTTGGCCTTTCTCCTGGGTGAATGTGAAACGACAGGCGAAAAAATTTCGGATTGTTCCTCAGGAGGAGGGGGAACATCACTCTTCCTCCGGATGAACTCCAGCAATTTCTCCGTTGATGTTATCTCATTTAAACGCGCCAAACCCATCCCCTGTCAAAATGATGCCCCAAGATACGAATGGAAAAACCAACGCACATTCTAACCCGCCCGCTCTTGTCGCCTTTCCCGGCGATAGCTATCCAGGCTCTTCCGCACCGCGTCCATATATTCAGGGGGGAAATGTCGCAGTGTGCGCACACCGTACTGTATTTCCGGCGGCTGCGGTATAATCCCCTTCAATATGTACTGCCTCATGGTTTTAGTGGAAACACCCAGTTCCGCAGCGGCGTCCATCGTTGTGGAATATGTCTTGCCCCTCACCACTATCATAAGCACCTCAAAGTTCGTCTCGTTTATCCCCCCCCTATCATCCCGATGGAGCGTAGCTATCATACCTTCCGTACCATGTCAACCATTATCATGCTGCTTGAATATTCCCTGAATCTGTGACAAATAACGCAAGGCGCCAATGCGGATTTGCGAGGCTATCCGGCTTTATCGCACAATGTCATTCCAGGAGAATTTACAGATGCCTATTTACGAATTCAAATGCAAAAAGTGCGGAAACATCTTTGAGACACTGTTCTACTCCATGCAGGAAAAACGCCAGGTGGCTTGTCCTGCATGCCAATCTAAAAAAACAGCCCGCCTGATGTCTATGTTTGGTGGGGGAACAGGTAAAAGCGCAGCAGGCGGCGGTGGATCCGCCTGCTCGGCAACCTCTTGCTCGCCTGGCTGAGCTTGCTGAAGCAAGGCGGCAGGTTGCCGCCAGAAGCCAATTTCTCATTGCCAAATGAAGCGAAGTGCTATATAGCGCTCCCCGCAGACAAATATCTTCGATACAAAATGGAGTTTTTACGATGAATATTCTGATTTTCGGCCCTAATGGCAGCGGCAAGGGCACACAGGGAGCGGTAATCCGCGAAAAATTCGCAATCCCCCATATCGAGGCAGGTGTTATCTTTAGAAACAACATTAACGGCGCTACGGAACTTGGCAATAAAGCCCGCATTTACATTGACCGGGGTGAATTAGTGCCCGATGAGATCACCGTCCCGATGGTGCTCAAGCGGCTTCAGGAAGCCGATTGTCGCAATGGTTGGCTTTTGGACGGTTTTCCGCGTAATGTTACCCAGGCAGCAGCCCTCCAGCAAAGCCTTGCGGCATGGAGTATGATTCTTGATTATATTATCGAAATCACTTTAGATAGGGCGCAATCCAAAGAGCGCATCATGGGGCGCAGGTTATGCCCGCAAGATAACAACCACCCCAATAACATTTTTATCGACGCCATCAAACCCATAACAAAGGATGGCAAGACATTTTGCCGGGTATGCGGCGCCGGCAATCTCACTACCCGGGCTGATGACCAGGATGAGGCGGCCATTGACCAGCGCCACGATGTTTATTACGATACGCAAACGGGAACAATGGCGGCAGTCAACTATTTTCGCAACCGGGGCGACAAACTAATTACCGTGGATGGACGTCCCTCCGTCGCTGAAGTTACCGGGACCATCCTTGAACAGCTCGCTTAGGGCCAGCCGGATAATGCTAAAACTCAAGCCTTCCTGGAATAATCGGGGGGCTTTCTTATTAGAGGGGGAATGGCAATTAGCAGCCAAATGTCGAATAACATACGTAACTTCAGTATTATAGCCCATATCGATCACGGCAAATCCACCTTGGCCGACCGTCTGATCCACTATACGGGGATTACGGATGCCCGCACCCAAAAAGATCAGATCCTCGACAACATGGACATTGAACGGGAACGTGGCATCACGATCAAGAGCCAGGCCATTTGCCTTCCCTACAAGGGCAAGGACGGTAAAACTTATGCTTTGAATCTCATTGACACGCCGGGGCATGTGGACTTTTCTTATGAGGTTTCCCGATCTCTTGCCTCCTGCGAGGGCGTGCTGCTCTTGATTGATGCGGCTCAGGGCGTGCAGGCACAGACCCTGGCCAATCTTTATCTCGCTATGGAGCACAACCTGGAGATAATCCCCGTCATAAATAAGATCGATCTCCCCTCGGCAGACGTGGAAAGGGTCATCGAACAAATCGACAGCGAACTGGGCTTGGACCCGGACAATCACCTCAAATGCTCGGCCAAGGAAGGAACAGGCATTGCGGAGATACTGGAGGCAATTCTGGAACGCATTCCCCCTCCCCAGGGTAACGCCGAAGCCCCCCTGGCTGCGCTCATCTTCGATGCCCATTACGATTCTTTTCGCGGCACCGTGATTCACTGTCGGATATTTGAGGGAACGGTAAAAAGTGGCGACACAATTCGCTTGATGTTCAACAAGGCCGTTTACCGGGTAGAAGAAGTCGGCCATTTCATGCTCACCCGGCAAAAGTCGGAACAACTCGCTGCCGGCGAGGTGGGCTACATTATTGCCGGCGTCAAGACGGTTTCCGATGTTCACACCGGCGATACCATCACCCTGGACAACAGGCCCTGCTCGCAGCCGCTGCCGGGCTTCCGGGAGGTAAAGCCGGTCGTTTTCGCTTCCATTTATCCCATTGCCTCGGACGACTATCAGGATCTCGCCGATTCCCTGGAAAAATATACCCTGAATGACGCCTCCTTCATTTATGAGAAGGACTCCTCCGCCGCCCTGGGACAGGGTTTCCGTTGCGGCTTCCTGGGGTTGCTCCATCTGGAAATAGTGCAGGAAAGATTGGAAAGGGAGTACGATCTTTCCATCATCCTCTCTGTGCCCAGCGTGCGTTACCGCTTTACGTTAAAGAACGGGGCTGCCCTGGAGGTGGATAATCCCACCTATTACCCTGATCCTACCTCCATTGCGGCATCCGAGGAGCCCTATATCCGCGCCGCAATGATGCTGCCGGAACGCTATCTGGGGGCGGTCATGAAGCTTTGCATGGATAAACGGGGCAGCAACTCCGTGCTCAACTACACCGGACCGGGTCGTGCGGAACTGACGTACGAAATGCCCTTGGCGGAAGTAATATATGATTTCTACGACCGCTTCAAATCCGTTACTCAGGGCTATGGTTCCTTTGATTACGACCTTATCGATTATCGCCCCAGCAACTTGGTATTGGTTGATATTTTGGTAAACGGCGAGAAGGTGGACGCGCTTTCACAGATAATTCATCGCGATCGCGCCCGGGCGCGCGCTTTGCAGGCCTGTGAAAGGCTTAAGGAAGAGATTCCGAAGCAAATGTTTAAGATCGCCATCCAGGGGGCGATCGGCGGGGAAATTATCTCCCGCACCACTATCTCCGCTTTTCGTAAGGACGTAACGGCCAAATGCTATGGCGGCGATATCAGCAGAAAGCGCAAACTCCTGGAAAAGCAGAAAAAAGGCAAAAAGCGGATGAAGATGATCGGGTCGGTCGCCATCCCCCAAAGCGCGTTTTTAGCAGTTTTAAAATCCGAAAATGACTGACGCGGCGCCCGGCCTTTACATACACATCCCTTTCTGCCGGAGCAAGTGCCCTTATTGCAGCTTTTATTCCTCCCCGTCCACCAAGCTGATTCCGGCTTATCTTACGGCCCTTAAGCAGGAAATTGACCTTTGCCGCCCGGGATTTTCAACTTTTGACACTGTCTATATTGGCGGCGGCACGCCGTCCCTGCTCAGCTTGGAAGAACTTGGCGCTATCCTGGAAGGGGTGACAAAGAAATTTCGTATTTCTTCCGGGGCAGAAATTACCATGGAGGCAAACCCTGCCGATCTCGATCACCAGAGGCTTGCCGGATTAAAGCAGTTAGGATTCAATCGCCTCAATATCGGCATCCAGGCCTTTGATGATAATCTCCTCAAGTTTCTGGGACGCCGTCATAACCGTCACGAGGCGATAGAGGCCGTCGAGGCAGCCCAAGCGGCAGGTTTCGATAATCTGGGGATAGATCTGATTTATGGGGTACCCGGCCAGGAGCTCCCTGTATGGCAGGAAACCCTGCGACTTGCCCTCTCCTTCCGGCCTGCCCATCTCTCCTGCTACCAGCTTACTCTGGGACGGTCAACACCCTTGCACCTCAGATTATTGCAAGACAACCTCACTCTTCCCGATGAAGAGCAGTGCACCGACTTTTTTTTTCACACGGCCGCCACGCTGCAAGAAGCCGGTTATCAACATTACGAAGTCTCGAACTTTGCCCGCAGTGATGCCGCCTGCTCCCGTCATAACCAAAAATACTGGCAGCATGTACCTTATCTCGGCCTGGGACCGGCCGCCCATTCCTTCCAGGGGAATAAACGCTGGTGGAACAAAGCGGATTTAGCGCAATATTTACGAGACTGTGGTAAGGGAATTGCGCCCGTTGAGGCTGCCGAGTCGCTGACACCGGATAATCTGCGCCTGGAGGCCCTCTTTTTAGGATTACGCACCAGCCGGGGTATTGACCTGACCTACTTTAACAAACGTTACAACTGCGACCTCCTGGCGGAAAAAGCAGGCGCGATAAAGCAGTTCATAGAGAGAGGGTTGCTGGAAATCAACGGCGTCTTTCTTCAGCCCACGCCGGGCGGCATGGCCGTAGCCGACACGCTGGCCCTGATGTAGGGGAATATTCTTATTATGCACAAATATAAACTTACCCTGGAGTATGACGGCACGGCCTACCGGGGTTGGCAGATACAAACGAATGCCCGTTCCATCCAGGGCGAGCTGATGCGGGCGGCGGAGCATTTGCTGGGCGGCAAGGTGGATGTTCAAGGCGCCGGCCGTACCGACGCTGGCGTCCACGCCCTAGGCCAGGTCGCCCATCTCGCCACCTCTGTAAAGATGCGCCCGGCAGCCATGCGGGAGGGCTTAAACGACCTGCTCCCCGCCAATATAAATATCCGTCAAGTCGAGTCGGTAACCAAGGATTTTCATGCCCGCCATGATGCAAAAAGCAGGAGCTACATCTATGTCGTCTCCCGCCGGCGGACGGCATTCGGAAAAAAGTATGTCTGGTGGGTAAAAGAAGAGTTGAACATTAAACAAATGCAAGCCGTCATGGCCTTATTTCGCGGTTTTCATGACTTTGCCTCTTTTGCCGATAAGCGGCGCGACAAGCAGGAATCAACCCTGGTTGATCTCCAGCAGGCTGAACTGTTTGAACATAACGAACTTCTAATCTTCCGATTTGTGGGTTCCCACTTCCTCTGGAGGATGGTCCGCCGTTTGGTGGGAATCACGGTGGAAGCAGGCAAGGGAAAGCTGTCTCCCGCCGCCGTCGGTCGGATGCTTTTAAGTGATTCCGATGTCCCGGCACGTTTAACCGCACCGGCGGCGGGACTATTCCTGGAATATGTGCTGTATGAAACTCCCCCGGATAGTCCGCCTTTAAGGTTGCCGTTGCCGCCTTTCTTTTTGTAAGAACACTATCTTGCGGGAATAAACGATGATTGACGTTACGAGCTATGAAAAAACAGCAAGGAACCATTAATGATGCCCTCGTCAAAAGTCCAAAATCCCCTCCCCCTTGACGGGGGAGGGTTAGGGTGGGGGTGACAAGGTACCGTATTCCTGAATGTTATTCCCCCCTCCCTTTTATCCTCTCCTTTAGGCCCTTTGGGTCCGCCAGGGGAGGAAAAATTTACTTTTGACGAGATAGTCATTAATATTTTGAAATTAACGTCTATGGTTGGGCAAAGCGTATCACGTGCGGATCGGTCCTTACCATTTGCAATATTGCATCTGCAGCATGGCCTGCTTCAGCATAATTCCGACCAACCTGATTGTTGTTATAGTCCATTCGGTGATCAGCTTCCGTATTAAATTTTACGGCCCCGATTTCATGGGCGTCGGTCATTTGCTTGGCAAACTCCGGACCGAACTCTTTGGTAAGCAGGAAACTCCATAAAACATGACGATATGCATCCTCCGGGACAGTGGCATCCTTAGCGTAAGCCACTTCCGACTGCATGCGGGCGTAGTTCGTGATCTTTAAAATCGACGACGCCAGAAGGGGATGGAGAGAAGTCAGGCTGATTTCCTGCTCGGTGAGCTCTGCTTTCAAGATTGCCGCAATCTTTCGCAAATCGTCGGGTGATATGACGAGAAAATAGTAACCGTCGCCCTCTTTGGTCAGGATGTCAGCCCCCACAACGGCTCCACCGATCTTAAATGTGCCTTTGGCTTGAAAATTGAAGGGAACCTGGGACTTGCCTTCCTGTAGGAACTGCAACGCTTTTTTTGATATTTCCCCGATTGAGGCGTCCGAATTTCCTTTATCCGTAAGATTCAGGGGCAACTCTATCGTTAGTTCCCCCTGATCAAAACCCTCCATTTGCGCGTCGGAACTTTCGGGAGAACTTGGGCGGGGCTGTAGTCTGATACCAATATCAGACGCGGTGATTGTGGCAACGCCTTGAAGGATTCTAGCTAGATCCAGGTTAATTTCCCCCATAGACAAAACCAGTTGCTTCCCAGGGGCAATCGAAATGTACTTCGGTGCATCAATGACCGTGACAAAATCTTTCCACCTAACCGTGCGCAGACCGCTTAAGCCAACTTTTTCAAATCTGGCAAACTCCACCTTGACTCCCCGTGCTGCTCCTTCTGCCGCCAGATATTCAAGCGCCTTATTGGAGGCTCTTTCCAAGACAAAGTTGGCAACCATAATCAAACAGACAATAAAAAGAGCGAAGACCGGGACTAGGATAAGAAAGAATTTCTTCATGATTTTCTCCCAGTTTATCGTAAGCGGTAAGGCGACTGACTCTCTTGATCTGGCGAATTTTGAAAAGCAGATCCGCCACCTGTTTTCTTTCCTCTCCCCATCAATGCCTCCTTTGCCTCACCTATTTTCAGCACGTTTATGAATTTCCTGGAATATCTGGTGCACCCGTTGGTAAACAGGGCTGATGGCAATGGCTTTTTGGGCAAATTCTTCCGCTTCCGAATATCGGCCAAGCCCCAGATATGTTTCCGCGAGTCCGCAATACAGATCCGGATAGAGCAAATTAAATCGTTTCAGAGCATATCCATGTTCAAGCGCTTCTTGAAATCTGCCCTGGTCTTTTAACAGGTTGAACAGATTCAGTCTGGCTTTAACATAATTCGGATTCAAGCGGATGGATTCCGTAAAGCACCGTTCAGCATCATGATTCTGATCGAGCTTTTTATAAAGGATACCCAGCATATAGTGAATATCCGAATATTCGGGGAATACGGCCTTGTAATCCTGAAACAGCTGCAGCAGACTTTCCAGGTTCGCTCGGGGAAAAGCTCCTTTTTCAATAATGGCCATAATATCATTCAAATTAGGACTGATACTCAGATGGGTTACAAACCCCTTGACAAGTTCGTCAATCTGATCGCTGTTGCCGACATAAGAAGCAAACAACGGCATCAAGTCCGAAGATTTATCTCCATGTGTGGCAATGATGTTTCGTCCGGCTTCAACCAAGGCCAGCAAATCATGGTCTGTCGGACCTAACCGGCTGGCACGTTCCAGCATTCCCAGGGCAAGGATATATTGCTGCTGCTGACAGTAGAGAACACCCAATTTTAAAATGGCATCCTTATAGGCAGGATTAATCTTTACGGCTTGTTCCAAATCCTGGACGGCCTTCAGAATTTGCTTATTGCTGGCATGGATGATCCCCAGATAATAATAGACATCGGCAAATGAGGGCCGTTTTTCAAGAATAAACAACAGATTTTTTTCCGCTTCATCATACCAGCCGGCAAATCCCTGGCTGATTCCCAGCTTGATACGCGCCTCCGTGTAATCGGGATTGGCATCAACGGCTTGCTGAAAGCTGCCGATGGCCTGTTCGATTTTGCCCTGGCCAAGATGAATGACCCCCAACCGATAATAGGCGTCGGCATAGGTTGGATGCGTTTCCATCAGCTTGACCTGGGCAGCGGCCGCCGAATCCCAGGAGAAGAGTCCCGGCAAAACCGTCAGCAGCGATACCGTAGAGACCTTTTCTATCAGACGCACGGTGCGCTTGATTCCATAGGGTTGAATGTTCCGCCAGTCATTGACGCCGGTATTGGTGGTAAACCCGAGCAAATATCCGGAAATTGAGGCGATTACGGATGTTTCGGCAGTGATATAATGGGGTTCTCCGACCGGATAGGATATGCTCAGAACCGGCTGACCAATATTCTCCTCGATAATGAGTTTGGATAATATCATCTCCTCTTTTTGAGCCGCGGGGGTGAGCGTGGATAAGACCCTATGGGTATGGGTATGGGAACCGATGGCGATATCATTTTGCGCCATTTCCCGAACCTCTTTCCAGGTGAGGAGCTCCTTATCCTGGAGTTCCAGGGCCGGAAGTGCGACTTCGCAGGCTTCAGAAAGCTCGGAGAGCAGGTATTTGGTATGCTCATACTTCTCCTGTTTCATCAGCAACTGAAAAAAGGCGATGGCCTCCTCTCGCTGCTTACTCATCGAAAATTGCCAATCGTTAAGACTGATGGAGGGTTTGGTGCAACGTTTGATGAGATAAGCGATCACATCCCACCAGGGAATCTGCCGGGCGTGGACCATCTGGGTTGCCACAAACAGGATGGCCGGAACTTCGTAATATTTCAATATCGGATAAGCAAGGGTGTAGCTATCCAAATATCCATCGTCAAACGTGATCATTACACAGGGTGCGGAGGTTTTGGGAGGAGTAAAACGCCCATTTTGGTATCGGTCAAGGAGATCCTTTTCCGACAGTATCAAAGTATTGTGCTTTAGCCAGTTGATTTGCCTGGCAAATTCATCCGCATCCACACTGTAGACTCCATCATCAAAAGCTGTGGAGAATTGAGGATCATCCGGCCGGAGACGATGATAATTCAATATGAGCAGCTTGTTCTGTATTGGCAGGCGTTTGAATAGATTGACCAGTTTGGAATTGAACAGAATATCTGCCAGCAGTGCTTTTTTACCTTTCATGGTGAATTACTCTTCCTTTCCAAAAGTTTTTGAAGTGAATCTTCCTTGAAAATATCAGTAATCTCATCTATTGTCACCTCATGTTAATGTACGAGATATATGAAAATGAAACAACATCAAAGGGCGCCTGATCAAATCAGAGAACATTATGAAATAGAGAAACGGCTGGCACACAGGCTGCGCAACTCAACCCGTGAGGAAAGGAAAACCCTATATACTTCTTTGTATGATGAGCTTTTCCGAAGCGTGCCCCATCATCCGCAATTAACAATAAAATCGTCTCCGGAAGAGTCTGCCAGGAAAGTCGCCTATGAGCTTAAACACCTACAACCATTTTTAAAGAGCGATACCACTTTTTTAGAGATTGGGCCAGGAGATTGTGCTTTATCATTCGAAGTGGCCAGAATCGTGAAGACGGTTTATGCGATTGATGTGTCGGAAGAAATAACCAAGAACTTATCGCGCCCGCCAAACTTCAAGTTGATTCTATCTGACGGTGCCAATATAGCGGTACCGGTAGGCAGTGTGGATGTTGCATACAGCAATCAACTTATGGAACATCTGCATCCGGATGACGCACTGAAGCAACTCCAGAATATTTACGACGCATTAGCTCCGGGAGGAATCTACATGTGTGTTACCCCCAACCGCCTAAATGGCCCCCATGATGTTTCAATGCACTTTGATACGGTTGCGACGGGGTTCCATCTCAAGGAATATACAAACACAGAGCTATGTCATTTGTTTCAAACAACCGGTTTCGCAAAAGTGAGGATACTTGTTTCACTTAAAAATATTCACGTACTTCTTCCTGTGCTGCCGGTTAAGATCTACGAAAAAATGTTAAGCGCATTGCCCTACTCGTTAAGAAAATCGTTAGCATCCCGCCGGCCGGTAGCCAAGTTACTAGGCATTAGATTGGTTGGCACAAAATGAATGTGAGCTCTACCTTATCCGTCAGCGATGGCCTTAGCTCAATCCCGTTTTTTTTCGCGACGCCGATAGAAGAGATAAACGTTAGGTTCGGCGCCCATCAGCACAAGAGCTTTGGTAAAGATAGCCAGCGTGTTGGGATGGCGCCGAAAAAAAGAAAATATGCGTTCACCGCTTATATGATAACTTTCCTGCACAGTTTGTTTCATGAACTCGCCGAATGCGTTGTCAACTTCAACGCCGCAGCGTGTCAATTCCCGTACCACGGAGCTGCGATGAATGTAAACTGTTGCGGCAAGCTCAGCACGAATAGAATCCAGCGTCCTTCCTGTTCTGCGAACGCAGTGGAAAAATTGCGCCACTTTTAGAGCAATACTTTTGGGTAGCCAGGTGACCAGAGGCGAGTCGAGATGCCCAAAATCGTAAGGAAATCCAGCATTGGGGTTGTAGCAAATAAGTCCTTGTTTTCCGACACGAACCATCTCATGAACGGCGCTTTTCCAATCCTCTATGTGCTCAAGAGTTGCTGAGGAGAAGATAAAGTCCATGCAATCGTCGGCGAGTGGTATCCTGGTGGCATCAGCGCGAACGACATCCGTATCCGGATCGAGAAGCCACGCCATTTCCACCCAATCGGGATCGATGTCCAAAAGAACCGCTATTTCGGGTTTGAAATATT
>OBOI01000135.1_pt1 | contig 29932 bp, 18 predicted proteins | sample 1670151 | NCBI WGS metagenome assembly OBOI01 (sample SAMEA104232303, study PRJEB22302) | sediment metagenome | biome: forest; feature: aquifer; material: sediment | place: USA | collected 2011-08-07 | depth 0.01 m | reverse complement strand
AACTTGAAAATTTTGTGAAATTCATTGATGAGATGTCAGACATCTTCTTAAAAAAATTATTTTTCAGAAGTTTCAAACCTTGTCTCTACAAGCCGTAGGCAAGGTTTCTTGATCAACAACGAAACAACGTCCAAATTTTATCAGCCAAAGGACTAATGAGATTCTGCTCAATACTCTTATGCCGCTTGAGTTGTACAAAGGAACCAAACATCACACAACCATCACTAAATTATTTCCTGCAATAGTTCTTTTCGTGGATTAGGAATGACAACTTTGTTGACAAGCAAGCCGCGTGCAGAACACACTGCCGCGGCTGAATCTACCGCCGAGCGCACCGCGGCAACGTCCCCCGTCATCGTTACGAATGCTTTTCCGCCGAGCGCCATTGCAAGACGAATCTCGATAAGTTGAATGCGCGCAGTTTTCACCGCGGCGTCTGCCGCTTCAATCAACGATGCAACGCTGAACGCTTCCACAATGCCGAGCGCTTCCAACATTTGCACTTGTGTTGTGCCGGAGATTGCTGGAAAAACATCTTTGTGAACGTTGGGAATGACAAACGTGTCAATCACCATTCCCGTTCCGCTTACTGCACCGGCGTCAACGCTGGCGCGGACTGCGGCAACGTCGCCGCCGACCATCACGATATATTTTCCGGAACATATACTGCGCGAGAGAATCATTTCAACTTCAGCGGCTTTCAGCATCGCGTCGCCGACTAAATATCCAGCCGCAATACTCGAAAGCTCAATCAACCCGATGGAATTCATTTCTATCATGCGTCTCCTTCTCTCTATTTTTGTTCGATAACAATTTCGTCGTCGAGCGCCGTGACGACGCCGTCAATGCTTGCATGAACTCGCGCACCGAGCTTTCCTTCCGGAATTTCTCCGATGACAGAACCGGCTTTCACTTCGCTCCCAACTTTTACTACGGGAATTGACGGCGCGCCGATATGTTGTGTCAACGGTATTCGTACTTTCTTCGGCGAAAATTTTCTCTCTCGAAAATGCGCCGGCACATCATAGTCCCTCACGCCAAGTTTGCCGATAAGCTGTTTCAGCGGAACGTGCCTGCCGTCGTAAATTGGATGCGGCTTCACGTCGCGGTTGCCGTTCCACTTCAGTCCTTCCGCTTTCAAATCGGTTTTCGCTTTGTCGCACGCTTCCTTCGGATACAAATCTTCTGGACACGCATACAGCGTGCACAAGCCGCACGCGCAGCACAGTTGCGCCCACTGATTCCAAATATCTCTGCCGGTTGCGGTGAAGCTGAGACTGCGCATTACTTTGTGCGGCTGAACGTCGTAGCCCAGTAAATAGCGCGGACAAAATTCCGTGCAGTAACTGCACTGGTCGCACGCCGATTTCCCTATGCGGTGCATTGATTGTTCCGGCAAACTTTTTCTTTGGATCAAACGATGCTCGACTGGCAGAACAACCAACCCCGCGCATGTTTTTGTGATGGGCAGACTCATATCCGTTGTGAGTTTTCCCATCATAATGCCGCTGATAAACACGGCGTAATCGGCAACCGTCGCGCCGCCCGCCGCTGCAATGACGTCAGTGAAGCTGATTCCAATCGGAACAGTAAACGTTGACGGCTCTTTGACTGCTCCAGCAACGGTAATACATTTTGTTGTTACGGGAATTCCTTCAGACGCAAAGTACATATTGCGGAGCGTCTCCACATTGTTCACAACAATTCCAACATCCAACGGAATTCCTTGCGGCGGAATAAGCCGCTTCGTCGTTTCGTACACGAGAATGTATTCATCGCCCGTCGGATAGTAATCGCCGAGAAGTTTCAACTCAACATTCGTCTTTCCAAGCGCAGACTTCACGCCGCCAAGTTTTTCCTCGTATTTTTTCTTAACGCCGACAATGCCCTTCTTTGCGCCGGTGGATTCAATCAATTGAACAATGCCGTTCACCACTGCATCAGGTTCTCGAGTCAGCAGTTCCAAATCTTTGTGAAGAAGTGGCTCGCATTCCGCACCGTTAGCAATAACATATTCAACTTTCGACGCGGCTTTCACGTGCGCAGGAAAACCCGCGCCGCCGCAGCCGACAACGCCGGCGTTTTTTATTTTCTCATGAAATGTCATTCGTGATGTCGCAATTGACGGGAAAGCAACGAAGATTTCATCCGATTATTGTCCGAGAGACATGGACGAGAACCCCCCTTCTGCGTTAGAAGAGTTTTCAGAATCGATATTTTTCTTTTAGAAACTAAAACTTCACCCCGTGAGATAGTATATGTTTGGCAGAGAAACAAATGATGAAGGCATTCTATCTCACGGGGTAGATCGACTTTTCGTCCACGTCTCGAGGCTATTTGGATTGTTTCATATAGGCTTTGAACTTCGCTGCAAAATCAGATGTGGGCTTGAAATTATTTTCCTTTGTCTTCATGACAATCTCCTTCGCAGGCAATCTCCAAAAAATGGTTGTGCTGTCTTTACCTTGCACAACGGTTCCGTTTGTCCCGACAAGTCGGGATTGGTCTCCTTTGATTGTAAATCGCAGCGTATCATTTTTTACTTCGCGATTGAAAATCTCTGCAATGTCGGCAAAGATTGCCACCTCTTTCCAGACAAGCGCGTTATCGTTAAGCGACAGGTTTCGGTCTTTCACATAGAGACCATCGTGCACTCGCTGTAACAGGTAATCATCGTTTTTCCAATAACGAATCGCCTGTTCAAAATCTTTCTGCTGTTTCAATAGTTTAATTAGTTCTCACTGGAAAAAAGAGAACCCTTCTCTACGAGTCGTAGACAAGCGTTATTGTATCGATATGTATAATCACTGCTGTCCCGTTCAAAAATAGTAATCGCCTATAAGTTATTTAAGCACAAATAGATACAATTAAAAAACTGAAAATCGATTTGAAATTATTTTAACAATTTGAAACCTCACGAACATTCATTTTTCTCAGCAATATTGCGATGGCACAAATGTTGAGCAAAAGTTCAACGGGACAGTAGTGATGTATAATCTCTATAATTTTTTACCCATCGATAGAGAAAACGCTTGTCTACGACTCGTAGAGAAGGGTTGTATAACTCAAGACTTTTTCAGTAAGAACTAATTAATTGTTTCATGACGACTACTCCTTATTATTGTGGACAGAAGTGATCACTTCACAGACCAACAACGCAAGGGCAATCTTTCTGAAAGTTTAGTGATTATTGGCGAGAGAATCAAGCAGAGAGACACAACGTTACGAAAGCATTGCATGCTTTTTTTGTAATTACTCAGTCACTCACAAAGTGATGCCTTTCCGAAGTCCCAAAGGGATCCTCGACCGTTTGTTTGGCGGGGAGTAGAAATCGACCCCGCAGGGCGGGGGTCAAATGTTTGTAAGATTAACACCCGGGTATATTACAACTCCGGAGTTGTACGCCTCAGATTGAACACATTCATCAAACACTTGGCGATAACACTCCGTTAGAAGTTATTGAAGAATGGAAAAAACAACAAGAATTAAATAACAGAACCACTCATTCAAAGGCTGATGAGCTTCTGGCTCAATACTCTTATGCCGCTTGAGTTGTACTAAAGGAACCAAACATCACACAGCCTCATAATTTAAAAAAAAGCCGTCCCCACACCGTCGGGACGGCTTTAAATTAAGTTTACTTATTTATGAGTCGAATCTAAAAAATTCATTATGGCAAAAAATCATTTGAATTTTGCAGAAAAACCAAACACAAAACTCACCTTTTAGGCTTTTTAGAGTAGACTCATTTATGGTTAAAATTTATAAGTAAGCCCTACATTAAATATCATTCCTAATTGGCTGAAATGAAATCCATCATAAGTCATTATTGAATAGCGTTGGTTAAATGTAATTAGGTTTGATTGAACCTTTTTCTGTGCAGGGTCTTTTAAAATCTTCTCACCATTTGCATTTAATGCCTCAAAATCCCATTTAGGTGTCACATTGAGAATATTATTAACATTCGCAGAAAGACTTAAATTATCATCAAAAGCATAATTAAGACTAATATCTGTTAACACTTTTGGTTCGAATACTGTTTTTAGATTTGCATCCATACCAGCTTGTCTAAATTCAGTTGAACCAAAATAAGTGTTATTGAGTGATAGATTTATATTTCCCATTTCATAGGTTGCACCAACAATAAATTTCTGTTTTGGTCTTGATGTAAAGAATAAAGCTTCCTGTGTTGCATCAATTACATCTGTTCCCTTAACTTTTAGTATAGCACCATCTCTTTCATTTATTAGATTAATATTTCCGGCAACCGAAAGTCCTAAAACTCCAGAAGCAAAATCAATATTTTGGTAATTGAGCACTACATCAACACCAGAAGTTTTTGTACTGATCGAGTTAGTAAAAAATTCTACTTCACCACTGGCGGTTGCAACCCTATTACTTATAACAATTCTATCTTCAAGAGCGATATCGTAATAATCCAATGTTAAATTTATATCGGAAGTAAGAATTGCACCTAAACCATAAGTAAGATTTGTTGATTTTTCAGGTGTTAATTTATTAACTCCTAAGATTCTTGCTTGCGGTGAAACATTGTTTACTAAACCGATTGACTGAATACCTTTCCCTGGCACAAAAGAATATTGTACTCTTTGAGTATAAATTTGATGTAATGTTGGAGCTTTAAAACCGGTTGAATAGGAACCTCGTAACGTAATTTTATCATCATACGTTTTATAACGAGAACTTAGTTTATACACAAAAGCATCGCCAAAATCACTGTAATATTCGCTTCTTACAGTAGCAGCTACTAATAAGCTTTTTGTTATGTCATATCCAACATCAAAGTAACCACCAAAATTATAACGATTAAATATGCCGGAATTTTCTGGTCTATTTCCAGCATAGGAGTCAGCTCCTATTCCATCCCAAGATGCTTTATCGCCGGTGGTAATTTCAAAAGTCTCACTTCTGAATTCAGTTCCAAAAGCTAAACTAAGTTTATCGGTTACTGCTCTGGAGACATCGATATTCCCAACTTGATGTGAGAATGTCGTTCCACCCGGTTTGAAACTGATCGGGCTGTTTTCTCTATAAATATTTGCTCCATTTGTATCTTTAAATGCGGATCGATTATGAGAATTAAATACTGTATAATCTATGGTGTTAGATCCAGTTGTTAAACTAGCATCAAAATTCCAACCCATTTTCTTTGTACGAACACCAAGAGTTGCATTGTAATCTATTAAGTCACCATCAAAAGTTGGAACATATCCTACATAAGAACCACCTGGTCCATTCGGGAAAAAGTTAGCTAAATATGGAAAAGCTGATACTGGTCTCCAATAAGGAGTTCTATAGTTAGCATACGAATTAACTTTTTTATAGAAATAAGCAGCGTTTGCATATAAATCTGTATTCTCGGAAAGATTAATACCACTATTTATTAAAAATTTAGCGGCTGAAGTTGCTGGAGAAGAATTTCTGTTGCCAGCATATTTATCATAAGCTAAAAATTTATCTACATCCGCTTTACTTGCACCAAAATCTGCCATCTCTCCTTCAGCATCAACAACTCCTGATCGTCTGGCTTCCCCGACTCTTGATAAATCAATAGTGTAATTTACAAATCCTGTGTTTTCGCCAATTGAACTGCCATTGTTTAATGAAATACCAAATTTTTTCCCATCACCTTCTGATGTCATACCACTATTAACAGCGAAGTATCCGCCATCGGTATTGTCTTTTAATACTATATTAACAACACCTGCAATTGCATCCGAACCATATTGCGCTGATGCACCATCTCTTAAAATTTCTACTTGTTTAATTGCATCTATCGGAATTGCAGATATATCAGCACCTGATTCACCGCGGCTTGGTGAGGTTTGAGTATAAACTAATGCACTTAAATTTTTTCTTTTTCCGTTAATTAGAATTAATGTTCTGCTTACTCCCATATTTCTAATTTCATAAGGATCTAACAATGCTGTTGCATCATTAACAGGGGTTTGAACAGTATTGAAAGATGGAACACTATATTGAAGAATTTTATCAAAAGAATTTTGCCCTGATGAAGATATTTCTATTAATGAAAATGAAATAATATCAATAGGTAATGGCGAATCAATAACTGTTCTTTCTTGTGAACGAGATCCAAGAACGACAACTTCCTGCATTTGTTTTGCTTCAACACTAAGAGAGACATTTATAATTTTATGTTCTCCATCGCCAATTTTTACATTTACTGTTTTAGTAGTGTATCCAACTGATGAATAAGATACTGAATATGAACCTGGTTCCAATTTTAGTCGGTATTTACCATTTTCATCGGTTGCGACACCTTGCTTTGTAGCTTTGACCATTACAGTTGCCCCCACAACTGGGCTTCCATCACTTGTTACAACACCAGAGAGTTCTTGTGCAAATGCACTGCCTGATATCGCAAATAATAGAACGGTAAAGTAAAAAAGTTTTTTGTTCATAAAACTTTCCCTTTGTATGTGAATAAATTTAGTTAATTGGTAAAATGGTCAAGTCTCTATAATGAATATCGGATCTTTTTGTGTGATTTATTGGGTAAATGTAATATTTAGTAACAAGAAACGCAAGCTTTTTGTTTTTGTTTCTGTTGTAATACGGCATTGACAATGCCAGGTAGATGGTAGTATGTATTGTAAAAAAACGCACACCGAGGCGTACGCCTACCGAGTTTTTTTACTTTTTAAGGGACGACTAACAAAGGAAATTCAGAAGTTCACCAGAAAAAGAATAATAAAAAGACTCTTCGAATGATTAATATTGTAGAAAACCTTTTAGCTTTATTAGACATCTCCCTATTCTTTCAGCAGAAACAAATTATTTTTTTCATTCCATTTTTTCATTGCATTGCATCTTGCAATGTGAATGAGTATTTTTTCACAGCACAAATTCGCAACGTTGCCATCATCAATTCTGGAGATACGAATGTCATCTGAACAACAAGAAACAACACTCGCACGTCGTTTAACGCTGACCAATGCAGTTATGGTGGTGATCGGTTCCGTGATCGGTTCGGGAATTTTTCTGACGCCGCAGAACGTCGCCGCTTCGGTCGAAATTCCGGGCATCATGATCGCGGTGTGGATTCTTACGGGGGTTCTCACACTCGCCGGAGCGCTCACCAATGCTGAAGTGGCAAGTCTGATTCCTGAGGCGGGAGGACAGTACGTGTTTTTTCGCGTCACCTACGGTCAACTCACGGCGTTTTTGTACGGATGGACGACATTCATCGTGTATCAGACCGGCTCCATTGCGGCGATTGCTGTGGCATTCGCAAAATATTTCGGCTACTTCGTCGATCTTCCGAATTTTGGTCCGGAATTAGAAGCGTGGAAATTGCCGTTGGTCGGCAACATATATCCTTTAAAAGATTTCGGCGTAACGATGGTCGCGATTCTTGCTATTATCACCGTAACGACGATCAATTATTTTGGCGTGCAGTTCGGCGGAATGATACAGAACGTGTTCACATTCCTGAAAGTGCTGGCAATCGGCAGCATTATCGTTCTCGCATTCACCGTCGGCAGCGGGAACACCGAGAACTTCTTTCCTCTCTGGGGAACACCCTCATCGAATGCCCTGCTTTCCGCGATCGGAGTGGCAATGATCGCCACACTTTGGTCGTACGACGGATGGAACAGTTTAACATTCCTTGCGGGTGAGGTTGTTGAACCGCAGAAGAATATCCCCCGCGCGTTGATCTTCGGAACCATTGCCGTCATCATTATCTACGTGCTGACCAACATGGCATATCTGTACATTCTCCCCATCGGACAAATTGCACAATCCAAGCTGGTCGCCGCAGATGTTATGGATACGATCTTCCCGAGTCTCGGCGGTGCAATTATTTCTGCGATGGTGATGATCTCCACGTTCGGAACGGTTAATGCTACCTCGATGACTACCGCCCGTGTATTTTATGCGATGTCAAAAGATAAAATGTTCTTTAAGGGTATGGGCAAGGTGCATCCCAAATTCCGAACGCCGGCAAAATCGCTCGTCATTCAGGGCTCGTGGGCATGTATTCTGTGCTTAACCGGAACGTTCGATCAGATCTTCACCTATGTGATCTTTGCGGGATGGATCTTTTACGCCCTAGGAGCCGGTGCAGTCTTCATCCTCCGCAAAAAACAACCGCAGGCTCAACGGGCATACAAAGTCCCGTTGTATCCAATTGTACCGATCCTCTTCATTATCGTTGCCACGTGGTTCGTCGTTAATACGATCGTTGAACAAACGGCAGATTCGATGGTAGGTTTGTTACTGCTTGTTGCCGGAGTTCCATTCTATCTGTATTGGCAGAAGCAAATGAAGAAAGCGTAATCAAATTTATCCCTGATTTGTCATTAGAGATTATTTCACGTCAATACATATACTCATCTTCTTTTCTTTGCGACAAAGAAAAGAAGCAAAAGTCCCGCTGTACGGGATGCCGCTCATTAATATTTTCTGGTGGCGGCAAAATCTTTCGAAATCGTAACGCGCGAATCAATCCCCATATCGCACAACGCCGTCAATTTCGATGCGTACAGCGTGCAGAACATATTCAAGTGCACTACCAGTGCATCGAAATTGAAACGCTTCGATTGATTCTTACCCGTTCGCTCATTCCGCCGACGATTTCGTCGCATCGCGCTTATTTTTGAGTAAGATTTTCTTACAAAAAAATAATGTTGTGAGCATAATCGGGGAAAGAAATATCCTTGAACTATATTGCGTTAACGTACATGGTATCGCAGAGCGAACATTAGATTTTTTTGACTTAATAACAATTCTAGGTTTATTCTCTAAAACAAAAATCCCCGAAATTGAAAAAAATTTCGGGGATTTTAATATTGCACATTATACGAAGTATGCTCCGCATTGGTTTTTAACCTGATCTCTTCTCTAACTTCGCTACTTTGTCTTTGAGTATCATAATATCTTCGCCATGCACTTCAATTACTTTTTCGATTTTTTTATCGTGGCGTTCAATGACCGCGCTTAATTTATAGATTTCACGCGTGTTTTCTTTTACCGCCTGCTCAACATTTTCCATTCTCTTGTCGAGTTTGATTACAGCGTGTTCAACATTTTCCATTCTTGCATCGAGTTTGATTACAGCATGTACAACATTCTCCATTCTCTTGTCGAGTTTGATTACAGCATGTTCAACATTTTCCATTCTCTTGTCGAGATTGATTACAGCATGTACAACATTTTCCATTCGAATGTCGAGATTGATAATAGCTTTTTCAACACGCTCCATTCTCGAATCAAGTTTAATAACCGCTTTCTCAACACCTTCCATTCTGCGTTCTAAACTTTCCAATCTACCGTCTAACTTAATAATAGATTTGTGTTGATCTTGAATGGCAAGCAAAATTGCTTCAAGTATTTGGTTTGTTCTATCGTCCATAAAATTCCCTTGTTTAAAAATCTCCGCCGAGCGAGAAGTAGTATTTCGGGGGTGAGAAATTATCGTACGTGAACGACCAGGCAACGTCGATCTTCAGCGGCAGCCCGAAGAAGAACAACCGCACGCCAAAACCTGTGCCTATCAGCAGATCCTGTGTAACCGTATTCCCCGCCGCATCTTTTCCAAATCCGCGGTATGCATTGTCGTTGGTCCACGATGAACCGATATCGAGAAATGTTGCACCGGTGATATTGTTCAGAGCGATCGGCAGTCCGCCCGTCACCAAATAGCGGATGAACGGATACCGTAGTTCGTAGTTTGCCAGCACAAATTTCGTTCCGCTTTTCACGTTGTAATTGTATCCGCGCAGAGGCAGCGCCGGCGAAAGGAATGCAAAATCTTCGATGTTGTAGATTGGGATCCCGCCGTTCTCGAATTCCCGGTTGATCCACCCGTCCGTTCCACCGATGAAGAATCGCTGTGCATTTTTTCCCACGCTGATACCGCCGGAATACCGCATCGCAAACGAATAATCCCGCCAAAATTTTGAATACGTACGGTAATCAAATGTGTATGTTTGAAAATCCAGGGAATTGGAACCGAGCTTCGGACTGAACATGGCATTGATATTGTACCGCGTGCCGTTGTTCGGAGAAGTATATCCCCACAGCGTATTATCGCGCACATAACTGACCGATGGAACGATCAACTCGCGGCGCTGTGTCGGATCGATGACGTAGTCCAGATTCTCACGGAGCAGATTCAACCATCCTAACGAACCTTCGATACGGTTAAATCTATCCAACGGCAGCGAAGCGGACACAGCAATCCCCCACGTTCGAAAACGATATAACCACAAATCTCCATATCGATCATAATTATATAAAAACCTCGCACTGTGATATCCTTGAATTCCCCAATCGATCCGTGACGGCAAATAATAGTAGGCAAGCACGTAATCGCTGTTTTTCAGATCGAGCAGCAGATTTGTCAGGAAGAAGATCTGATGATCCCCCAGCATATCGCTGAACGCCATCATCGTTGTTCCCTGCACACCGTAGAATGTGCTGAATGCGGCGTTGCCGTAAATAATGTCCGGTGAAAAATTCAATTTGTATTTATTGACGATGTAATTGCCTTCAGAATCCATGCCGTTTGCAACGGCAATATCTTTTTCTTTCCCGGAAGGATAGAAATTCTGATCCCGTTCGCGTGCCGTATCGTCGTTAAAAACATAATTATTAAAATCGATCCGCACGTTGCTGCCGTACACACTCGCGGTATCATGGTCTGCCGCCGCTGTCTGTCCGGTCGAGGTTGAATCGATCGCCTTCTGCGCAAGGATATTCTGCCGTTTGATATACTCTGTCGGTTCAAGTTCTGTTATACTTAACTTTCGTTCAAACGGAGTTTTAAGCAAAAAAATGTCGAAGCCTGCGTGGTTGAGTGATGAGAATGCCAGCTTGTTCCCGTCGGCAGAGATCGAGAGTTGATAGACGCCCGTGATCGAATTCGTGATCGGCCTGTCTTCGCCTGTTTGAAGGTTTCGCTCGTACACGTTTCCGATGCCGTTCCGGTCCGAAACATAGAGCAACTTCGTTCCATCGGGAGAAACAACCGGAGATGTTTCATCGCTTGCCGCAAGATCTGTGATGCGACGGATCGTTTTCAAAGCGATATCGATAGAATAGATATCGAACTGTGAATAGTCGAACCGCGATATTTTAAAATTAGTGCGGAGTTTCGACGGATCAGTATAATCCCGCCGATCGGAAACAAAATAGAGCATCGTTCCATCCGGCGCCCATGAGGGATCGGAATCCGAAAATACGTCGTCGGTAAGATTCGTCAGATCCTTCGTGTTCAGGTCATAGATAAAAATATCCGATTGACGTGTGTTATTGCCGACGAATGCAATTTTATCACCTTGCCGCGACCAGTCGACCGAAAAGATTCCTTCCAGTTCAAATTCCAACTTCTCTTCGTTGCCGCTCGCAACATCGATCAGGTAGATCGCATCACGCTCGCCGCTTTTCACCGCCAGGGCGATCTTTTTTCCGTCGGGAGACCATGTTATTCCCGGCGTGAGCAAATGGAGTTCTTCAAAATTTTTCGTGCGCTGACCGTCCACCACTTTGGTGATTTTGTTATCGATGGTGGACATGACATACACGTCAAAATAATCGTTCCGATCGGAAATGAAGGCGATCTTATCACCCTGCGGAGAGATCGCTGGACTGGTGTTGTAAAAATTGTTATCCTTTACATGGTTGGTAAGGCGCGTTGCAAAATCCGCCGGCTCTTCACGTTTGGCGATATCGGGCCAGTACAAAACTTTCTGTTCTTTCTGCCAGCGTTCGGAAAGTTCCGAAACATTCAACCCGATCGCCGATTTGAATCCCGCATCAATGCTCCGCGCCCCTTTGATGCGATGCAATATCTCCGAGATCTTTTGTTCGCCGTATTTGTTGGCGATGTAATTCCAGACCGATTGTCCGCCGCGATAAGCGAAGTATCCGCCAAGATATTCGATCGGGGGCAGGTAGGTGTGAATGGTCGCATCGCGCATGAACATATCCGAGTTCACATCCCACTTCAACGCTTCGTACTCGGCAATCCCTTCGTTCATCCAAAGAGGAATTTGTATCCGGATGTTGTTCGAGATGATCGATTGAATGGAACCGCCGTAGAACATATCGTTGATCACGGCGTGGACAAGTTCGTGGTGGATCACATGGCGATATTGGCGGTAACTCCCTTCAAACGGAACCACCACTCTGTTCTTGAACAACTCGGTGACACCGCCAATTCCTTCTTCAAGATATTCACCGATCACATTCGTCTGCTGAAAATCGTTGTGAGAGTTATAAACCATCAGCGGAATGCGGTTGTTCAACTGATAGCGGAATGTTTTGCTGATCGATGCGTACGCGGATTCTGCGGCAACCGCGGTGAAGTTGGCAAGGTGTTCACCACCGTCGTAAAAGTATATATCGAAATGATTGGTTTGAACAAAGTACCAGTTGAAGTGTTTATACTGCACTTTATTCTTGCCAAAATTTCCATCTTGGGCAGTCCCAAGACTGATCGCCGCAAAAAACAGGATACAAAGGAATTTCTTCATAATTTCCCCCTCTAAATGTTTCATCTATGCTCATGGTCAGCGCATGCGGCACGGCGGTTACGTTGGAATGACAAGATAAACTTCCGAAATCTTAAAGACTTCGGAAGTTTGGTAACTACACCAACAACCGCACAGCGGATTTAGTGCCGCCGATGTTGCGACCGTTTCTTTTTCTTATCCTTATCTGAAATATCATTCTCTGCAAGGACAAAATCAATCTTCCGCTGCTCGGGATTGACCTTTGCCACCTTTACTTTTATCACATCGCCCAAACGGTATCGAATTCCATGACGCTGTCCGATCATTGCATATTGTTTATCGTCATAGGAATAGAAATCGTCGTCCAAATCGCGAACATGCAGTAAACCTTCAACCAAGAGATCGTTTATTTCAATGAAAATCCCGAACTGTGTCACGCCGGAAATGATCCCCTCAAACTCGTCGCCGATATGCTGTTTCATATATTCCACCTGCATCACTTTTACGGATTCGCGTTCGGCGTCCGTGGCGACACGTTCCCGTTCAGAGGAATGCTTGCACCACTCGGAGAGCCGTTTACGGAAATATGCTTCCCGTTCGTCGCTCATGCCATGATTGTACTCGTCGAGCAGCCGATGCACCAGCAGATCGGGATAGCGGCGGATCGGAGATGTAAAATGCGTATAATAGTCGAATGCCAAACCGTAGTGCCCTATATTTTCATCCGAATAGACGGCTTTTGCCATGCTGCGCAGGGTTACTTTATTGATGAGCACTTCTTCCTTGGTCCCTTCCACTTCGGCTAACAGTTTCTGCAATTCTTTTGACGATGAAGTATCGGTAACGTTTAACGAATGTCCTAACTTTCTGACGAAGAGCGCCAAGGCGTTCAGTTTGTCCTGATCCGGCGTATCGTGGATGCGATAGACGAACGGCAGCGGCTCTTTCCCTTTGTGCTTTTTTGCGATGTGCGTCGCCACAGTTTGATTGGCGATCAGCATACACTCTTCCACCAACTGATGGCTCTTCAACCGTTTTTTAATATAGATCTCCACCGGTTTGCCTTTCTCATCGTACCGGAACTTCGCTTCGGTCGAATCAAAATCGATACTGCCGTTCTTCATCCTTTTCTTGCGAAGGATCTTTGCCAGAGACCAGAGCGCCGTCAACTCGCCGGCGCATTCTCCCTTTGAGCGCCTTGCCGCGCCATCACGCCAAAGGCGTGAGTTGTGATCGAGAATCTCCTCCGCTTCCTCGTACGTAAAACGTCTTTTTGAATTGATCACGCTGCGGAAGAATTCGTATGATGTGATCTTCCCCTTTTTTGTGATCGTCATAAAACAGGTGAATGCAAGGCGATCCACGTTGGGCATTAAACTGCAGAGAGCGTTGGAAAGTTTTTCGGGAAGCATCGGCACGACCTGATTGGCAAGATATACGCTTGTTGCCCGCAAATATGCTTCCGCATCTAATGCCGTCCCTTCCTTCACGTACGCCGTCACATCGGCGATGTGAACGCCGAGTTTGAATGTCTCCTCATCAAGAATGTCGATCGACAGTGCATCGTCAAAGTCCTTAGCATCGTACGGATCGATCGTCACGATGGTCATCTTCCGCAAATCCAAACGCTTCTTCAGTTCGCCCGCAGGAATCGCATTCTCGAATTGTGCAACCTCACTCTCGACCTCCTTCGGAAACGACGTCGGCAGACGAAACGCCTGGATCACCGACCGCAGTTCAACGAACGGATCGCCCGCTTTCCCCAGCACCGCGAGAACCTTTCCTTCGGGATTCAGATGAGGATCATTCCACTCTTCCAGTGTGACAAGAACTTTTTCACCCGGTGAGGCGCCGTTCAACGATTCTGCGGCGACATAAATATCCCGCTGCATCGTTGCATCGTCCGGCAGTACAAAATAAAAATTCTGACTCCGTTCGAGCGTACCGACAAATTCCGTTTGTGCGCGCTCCTGAACGCCGATCACTTCGCCTTCAATCCGGTCATCACCGGTCTTACTTATTTTTTTCGCCGCAAAAAGAGCAACCTTAACGGTATCGCCGTTAAGCGCCGTGCCGAGCGAGCGCTTATCAATGAATATCTCTCCGCTGCTTTCTGTTGTAACAATTCCGAACCCTTGTTTCGAGATTTTGATCGTACCGGTCACGCCGCGCGAATGGACAATACGGTGGTATCCCAATTTTTTTGTCCACGCAAGCTCACCTTTATCGACCATCGTATGGAGGACGTCCCGCAGCGCTTCGAATTCATGATCCGTGGTGATATTGAGCCGGCGTTTTAATTGGTAGGATTTGAATCCGTCGCGCGGATGTTTGTCAAAATGCGCGAGAATCTTTGCTCGAAGTTCTGGTCTGTTCATTCGGGTAATTAAAAGGTGAAGCGGTAATAAATGCGTGCACCGAGAATGGTTCGCGCTTGAATTGTGTAATCGAAGTTCTCTGTTTTTTTCTCCACTTCGAGCATAAAGTTTCGTTTTTGTCTGTCACCAAGAGGTATCTGCACACTGATGTTCGCATTGTTCACATCGGAAAACACTCTTCCGCCGACGTTCACGTAGGCATCGAGCACTTCCGCACCGATGCGCACATCGGGATCGGCGCCGACCTGCCGGACTTCAAAAACTTTCACAAACGGAATATTGTTGTGTTGAATAAACTCCATCACGTATCCAGACAAAAGACTGTTGATGAACGTGCCGCCGATGGTCGATGCGAGTTGTTCACTGATCCTATCGCGGTCCTGGACGGTCAACTCGTCGCGGAATTTTCCCGCCGTGCCCGGCGATGATGTCAACAGAAACGATATGGCGTCATTTTCCACATCTCCCGTGCGTGGGGTCTCTTTTCCGGTCTGATCGATTGTTTTCAGCCCGATCTTTAATTGCGGGGCAATACGTGTACCGCTGATCTGCAACGTAACAATAACACGATCTTCCTTGTTGGGATTATTGATATCGCTGTGAGTTCCTTCGTACGTCGCAAGAATATCCAATTGTGGATTCTGCGGATCGCCGACAAATTTCAGCGACCCGCTTGCGTTGAATTTTTTATAGAAGGTATAGTTCGATTCATTACCGACATTGATCTCACCATTCAAAAGAACGCCGCTCTCATCTTTCACCAGCGTCAGTTTACCGTTCAATTCCGCGTATAATTCTTCGTATGCACCGGCATTCGCATTGAATATCATGTTGACGCGCACCGAACCGCGCGTTTGAATCGTCAGATCGTATCCGAATCCATCCAAAAATGTCCGTTCGTTTGTGTGCGAAACCACCGTCGCTTGCTGAATAAAGTTCGTCAGCGATTCCACACTCGCTGAATCGAGCACGGGTTTTGATGTATCATCAACGAACTCTACGGCATTGATAAGGGACGACGAATACAATGATGCCTGCTGTGTCGGAGGAAACGTGAGGAATGCCTGCTGAATATAGACAACACCGGTAATCCGCGAACGGTAGAACGTTCCATCGAACCGGATATTGTCGTTGCCTGTCGATGCGACAACCGTTCCGAAGAAGGTGGAATTCTGGGTACGCGAACGCTCGCGCAGGACCAGCAGTTCCCCTTTTGCATTCAAGTGATACTCTTCCGGGGCAAAGCCCTTCATCACCACAAAACCGCCGACACTCATTCCACCTCCGGTATAATCCGATGACAAGTTGGTAACCTGAAAATCCGGAAACGACACCGTGTTCTCATTCAGTTCAAGCGTTCCCGATGCGATATACGACAACCCTGTCATTTCAAAAACAAAATGTCCGCTGTCCAGTTTTGCAGTTCCTTTGAATCTTGGATCTTCCAAAGAACCGGTAATGTGAATATCGCTTCGAATAATGCCCGACATGTTCTTCAGTTCCGGAATGAACGGATCTAACGCAGACATCTGAAGATTGGCAGACGACAGCATGACATTTAATCCCGGTTCGCCGAACCGATCCGGTACATCAATAATACGGAGATCGATCGGGATGATCCCGCTGAGCATCACGTCGCGAAAATTAGCAGAGTCGGCGTGACGCGACATTTCAACATTAACGGATGCTTCCCCATCAACATATATGATCGTTCCGTTCAAATTTCCAAGAGATGTTCTCTCGTATGAAAGATCGCTGCCCTTCACATCGATCGCAAACCGAGGATCGTCCACCGTGCCGGTCAGTTCCGCACGCGCGTGAACAGTACCGCCAAATGCCAGTGCGTTTTCCCTGAAATCCGTTGATGTGCTAAAATAATGAATGTCGGAAAAATCAAAATTGGTGACCGCCGCAAGCGCTGTCACAGTGCCGTCAAATGTGTATGTGCCGTGAAGCATCATCGTTTGATCGAGATGCAGGAACAATGCGGAATCGACCGACACGCCTTGCTGACTCAAGGCTGCGGTAACATCCCCCGCATTTTCCAGATCGTATCCTTGATATTTCACATGCAGTTTGGAAAATACAAATCGTTCTTCGTCAGCATGAATTGACAGCGAACCTTCAACACCGATCGATATGGTCGTATCGATATCGGTGTTGATCCGATATATTCCGTGTGATTCATTAAGATTCAGATCAAGTTTCGGATTGTATAACCGTGTATTATTGATCTGAAGTTCTTTTCCCTCTACGACCAATTCCACTTTTAACGGCAGCGGTTGATTGATGGCTGACTTCGGCTGATCCGCAATATTGTAGGACAGAAGAAATTGTTTCGCTTGCACGGCGGTCGAATTCTGCACATATACTCCTCTTTGAAGATCCATCGTTCCGACCAGCGATGTATTGTGTTCATTCCCGGACAAGCTACCCTTCATCAATCCCTGGACATCGAACATCGGAAGATTGAAAAAGAGGGCGACCGGTTGAAGATTTTTTATCTGGATCGCGTATTTCATCCTGTGGAAAGAAGAATCTTCCGTCTGCATTCCGGTCAACGAATCGTGCACTGCAGCAAAACTCGAATCGACCACATGACGTTGATAGGAATACAACTGATTGAATTGCCGAATGCTCGAATTCACCGTACTCAGAAAACCGGAAAATGTGAATGTTCCTTCGATTTCACCGTCGGCGATCGGTGATTGCACGACAAGTCTGCTATGACGGGTGGAATCGGTAAAAAATTCGACCGCCGTTTTACTGCTGTCAATAAAATACGTGCGGAAGGTTGACGGTAAAATGTTCAATTGTGTCCGGGAATCACCTTCCAGTAGAACGTAATTATCTGCAGTGTGTGTCATGTCAAACGATAGCCGGGAGTTATAATAGTCGTCACGGAGAATCGGGGAAAGATTCAACCCTCGCACTTGTGTGGAAAGAGTGTAGGATGGCGTCTGAGTATGAAAATTGATGGTGCCGTTTGCGAGAATATTTCCTGCCGGCGATGCCACCGCAAGCGTAACGTCAACTCTCTTTTCTTTCGCTTTCATTTCCAATGCAGCGGATGAAACGGGAATGCCGTGGAATATGGAAGAATCGATTTCAATGCGGGCTTCCGTATTCAATTGATCGATTGATGTGCCGCTTCCTTCGATGAACGCCTTTGCATTCAATCGTGAAGCTACTTCGGATGTTTCGAAAAATTTCTCAAGATGTACATCGTTTCCGGCGAGCAGACCTTTATATTGGATGTTCTCTTCCGTGATTACCATTTCACCGTCGATGGTGACGGTTCCTGCGGATGATTTCAGGGTTGAGACCACCATAAAATCGAGCGGCTTTCCCACAAACTGAAAATCGACGGTCAACGGACCGAGTTGAGAGTAGTTCGGAATTCCGAAGTACGGCATCAATTCAGGTACATCCGGAGGATTAATGACGCTTTGTTTCGAAACGATATTCAGCCGCAATTCTTTCGGAACGTGAATATTGGATACGGTACCGGTAAGACGGAGAGTGGTGTTTGCAAACGATGCGTCGAGTTTCTTTACCGCAAGCTGTTCAAATGTCCCCTGAAACAACGCATCAATAAATACCTGCCCGTTCAAAAAATAGAGCTCCGGAAGAAATGTCTGCACATCGCGTGAAGCAACCGATGACGATACAACGGTCACTTTCGTTTGTGCATCCCGAAGTTCCTGAAGATCACCGATCGTAAAAACGTTCACACCGGAAAGATCAACGGAGCAGACAAGTTTCGAATTCGGTGTAGTAATCGTGAGGTCTTTAACGCGTACCGAATTGTCGGCGTACGTAAAACCGGTGGAAAGTTTTTTGAGTGTAAAGTCCTCTGCCGGTGAAACGAACGAAAGATGATGGATGTCTGCACGCAGCCGATCGGAGGAATAATACGCGTTCGCATCAAGTTCGATGCTGTTGACGTTCACATTGGAAAAATTGATCACTTTTCTCCTCGCCGAGTCGAGTCTTCGACCGTCGAGAAAGGTCGAAGAGCTATATGCGCCGGTTGAATCCACAAGCCGAAATGATGCGTTCACCAGCGATATTTTCCCGGCTTCGATCACCCACGGCGAAGGTGTCGTATCGGTGGAAGCCGATGGTTTGACAAGACGATCGATATTCCAATCGCCGTTCTTCCAGCGGAAAAGATGCACCGTCGGATTTTCCACACGCACGGTGTCGATGTTCACTTTGTTGTTCAGCAGTTCTAAAATGTTGTACCGAACGGAAATTTTTCCCGTCTCAACAAACGGCGAGTTATCAATATACACGATGAGCGTATCAATGGTAAATCCGGTAACGAGATTTCCGTTGATCTCGCCGATATACACATCCGCATTCAGATTGTTCTTTACCAGTTCATATAACGTCGAGCGGAGGTTTTCGCGGAACGCTCCGATCTGTGTATACCCCGCAAGAGCCGCCAGAAATGCGGTAAGCGAGAGGAAAAAATAGAGAACTATTTTTGAAACTTTTTTCGTCATTACTTACTTGAACCTTAAAAAGTCTTCATCAGCAAAACCTTGTCAAGGTTATGCCAATGGATTTGTATAATAATTTTGAACACTGTTCGTTGTTTATCAATAAACCTTGACAAGGTTTCCTACTTTTTAAGGGACGACTGCTTACTTAGTGGAGAACCTGCTTACAATGGTTTCGACAATATTTGTTGTAGAGCGATCGGGAACAAATTCAATGGTCTGCACTATACCGCCTGATTGTTCCACCACATCCCGACCGACAATGGTTTCGACCGTGTAATCGGAACCTTTTACCAGCACATCGGGAAGAAGTGCAGCGATAAGTTCGAACGGCGTATCTTCGTCAAACAAACACGCCGCATCGACACAAGCGAGCTGAGAAAGCATAAATGCGCGGTCGTACTCATTCACGATCGGACGGAGAGGACCTTTGATCCGTTTCACGGAGGCATCGCTGTTCACGCCGACGACAAGGATATCGCCGAGTTTCTTTGCCGCAGAAAGATACTCGACATGCCCGCGGTGAAGAATATCGAACACGCCGTTGGTGAAAACGACTTTCTTGCTCTGCCGTTTCCATTCTTTCCGTTCGTCGGTCAATTCGGCGCGCGTATAGACTTTTCCCATTCGTCACTCAAGAATTGTTGAACGTAACAGCGCCGGATCGATCGGCACGATACCGACCTCGCCGCAGACGATACCGCCGGCATAATTTGCCAAAGTTGCCGCTTCCTGAATTGTCGCTCCGCCGGCAAGCATTACGGTGAGGGTTGCAATGACAGTATCGCCGGCACCGGAAACATCGGCAACGTGCCGCGCGCGGGTGGGAATGTGCGATACTGCGCCGTTCTTTTCAAAAAGACTCATTCCTTTTTCGCCGCGGGTGAGAAGGATGTTTTCGGCTTGTAGTTTTTCCAGAAGCATCGTGCCTGCGGAAAGGACATCATCTTCCGTTTGGATTTTTTTTCCGAGCACTTCTTCCGTCTCCTTTTTATTCGGTTTAAAGACTGTTACGTTCTTGTATTCAAAAAAATTATTGAACTTCGGATCGATGGTGATGATGGTGCTCGTTCTTCGTGCAAGATCGATGATCGCACGGATCAGATCTTTGACGACAACTCCTTTATTGTAATCTTCGATGATGATCCCGTCGATAGCATCGATATTCTTTTCCAACACAGAGAGTATCTTCTTTTGGGTTTCCGCATTGACATCTTTTTTCTCCTCGCTGTCGATCCGCACGACATGCTGGCTGTGGGCGATCACGCGGGTTTTTACGGTCGTGGGACGCGATGGATCGGTGATGATCCCGTCGGATGTTGTTTGTTGTTCTTCAAGCATGCGGTGAAGTTCTTTCCCGCTCGTATCGTTTCCCGTTACACCGACCAAAAACACTTTTGCTCCCAATGAAGTGACATTGTTTGCAACATTTGCCGCACCCCCGAGTCGGACAGATTCGCTCTCCACTTCAACAACCGGTACCGGCGCTTCGGGAGAAATGCGCGATACGTTCCCCCACACATAGCGGTCGATCATCACATCGCCAACAACGGCAATACGTTTGGATTGAACAGTTGTGAGTAATTGGTCTATTCGTTGCTGAGTAAATGAGATCATTGTGTCCATTAAAATATACTGATTCCATTAAGAATATAGCCAATTAACACGCTAGTATCAATTCGCCGCGGCGAATCAACAAAAACAAAAAACCCCGTCCCGATATATCGGGACGAGGTTTTTTGTAAAACAAACGATACAACTTGTTACTTGATCAACAACATTTTTTTGGTTTGTGAAAAACCGTTGGATGTTGTCAACGTGTAGAAATACATACCGGCAGAGAGATTTGTTGCATCGAAGTTTACCGAATATACTCCTGAGCCATATGATCCATCTGCAAGAGTTGCAATTTCTTTGCCAAGCACATCGTACACTTTTAAACTTGCCGTTACGTTGGAAGCAACGGTGAATTTAATTTCTTTGCGGGTGAGTTTAATATCTATTCTTTTCATAGTTATAGCTATAGTAGTATTCTGCAAAGATACAAAAACTATAACTATGTTGCTAAACTAATTTTGTAAACTAATTTTGTTACCACACTAGTCATGACCCATAAAATAAATCTGTTTTATGAAGTGGAACTTTGCTTACACTGCGTTCCCAAAAAGATATTGGGGAACGAAAGATTTATAGGTGCCGCGCTATTGGGAAATAACCGAAGGATATTTTCAATATTTCCATCGAAAAAATATTACCATGTCGAAAGATAGTAAACCAAACATATCATTTAAAAATAAAAACCCCAATATCCATTGGGATTTTTATTTTTTCTGCATATCGTTCTAATGTCTGAAGCATCGTAATTGAGAACAGTATGCATTGGATGATCTAAATCATTACTGAATCACGAGCAGCGTTCTACGATCAACGAATGATAATGAGTTTTTGAACAGCCGTTTCGCCTTTCTTATATCCCTTCCCTGTATTCGGATCCGTATAATCCTCCGTAACGGTAAAGTGGACGATGTACACTCCGCTCACAACTACCTGACGTGACGATGTGGTCGAATTCCATGCCTGATCTCCGCTTCCATCCTCGTGGCTGATCGTGTTGATCAATTCACCATTTTCGGTATATATATTAATGAGGCAGTGACCGGGAATGTTCAAAAACATGATCTTATCAGGTTCACCGGGATATTGCATATCCTGGGAAGCAATATTGTACGGGTTGGGAACTATTCGAATGGATTGTATCGTTTCACCTGCCTTGCGGCGGAGATAAGCCGGTTGGTTCGTTTTCGTATAGAATCGACTGCTCATCAAAATTCCCGATGGGTTCGGTCCTCCCGAACTGTTATTACTTCCATCACTGAATGCCGATATATAATAGTAGTATGAAAAACCCCGTTGCGGGGTGACATCTTCGAAACTCGCGACGCTAGGACCCAGACTCGCGATTTCTTTATAGACCGTATCGGGTCGTCCGACAGCGCGAAATATCTTATAACCACCGAAACCGGGATCCCCCTGAGACGGACTGTTCTCCCAATTGAGCGTAATCCTGTCACCTCCCGATGTTACATTAAACAACAATGGCGGCAACGGCGGTTTTGGAATTTGATAACCAAGGTCGTAATTACGCTTTGCCCTGCTGAATGTCAGCATGATTGAATCCTTACCGGTATACACCCATGCGTTTTTGTACACATCCTTATCGGTTGTGGTTGAATTGTTCGGTAATGTAAACGGTCCCTTATCATTTGGATTGTCATATGCATTTTTCCACCGTGCCCCGATCTGTTCACAAGCCTGTCTATTCAATCCTGAAACACCTTCCGCAACAACGATCACAACACTGTCTCCCGGATTCAGATCAAATGGACCGTAATTTATCCAGAGGTTCGTTCCTCCTCCGTCACCGTGCACTAACCACGGATCAGGTTTTGTCGACAAATACTTCTCGTCAAATCGTTCTGTGGAATTGCCAAGTCCTTTGTAAGGTGTACCGCTTAACATTTTATACATATCGATATGGAACGGCAGAGTTCCCGCAGACATATCTCCAAGACTCGGATATGTATCGCCAGCATGCCACCCTAATGTGTTCGGCTGATTTGGGTCGTCGCTTTTGTCCGAAGCACTCTTATCAACATGAAGGGTGACTATTCCTGCAAACTGAGGTGCACACAACCGTCCATTGCCGGTTAGATATGGTCCACCAATATTATCGAATTTGTTGTCAGCGTATTGACCCGCCCAGGCAAATCCTGCACGAAGCCATTGTGGAATCAGACTTGCTTCCGTTAGAACGTCATTTACATGCGCTGCATAGTCTTCCCCCCGTCTGGTAACCCATGTATGTTTTCCCCAGGTTTGTTGGCCATCAATCCTAAATGCTCCCTCCCTGCTGACACTGTATCGGATGCCAAATCCGAACCGGAATCCTTTTACTGTCGCATTCAACACCTTGTTAGTTGTTGCATTCACAAAACCGGTGTTCTTAAATGTGAATTCTTTGATAAAGTAGTTATCATGGTACTGCTGACTAAATGCAAGTATCCGGCGAGTCATCGTTACGCCCATGGAAGTATTCACAACGTTCGTCACAATGCGATCGGGTATCTGGTTCGGATCAACCTCATCAATTTCTCCTCGGTACGGCGCATTGATATCAGTCCCGTCCACATATACTGTGGGAAGATCAAATTTTGCTGTTTGTTTATGTTCCATTGGAAAAAGAGCGGATCCGGCATACGCTTGAGTAAAGGAGACACAATAATCTTCCCAGTGCCGACTTTTGGAGTCGGTGAAGTCCTGACATCCGATCCACTGTCGTTCAATGACGGCATTGTCTTGATTTGCATAGTCGGAAGGCCATGTGAGTCCTTCATAGTATACATCGTTCCATGCTCGTTCTGAACCGTATGCCGTAAACCGGCTCTGCAATGAACCGACCGCAATGTACCGTTTCTGGGTTTCGGGTACCTGCGCAGACAACGGAACTACTGAACCGAGAACAAATGCAGCACCGGCAAGAATAATTAAAGGTGTACGAGTGAAAAACATCATAGTTCTCCTTATTATCAAATCACGAGCGGACATCAGAAACTGAGTCTGACACCGAATAAATAATCACGCGGATTCAGGAATGTCACCGAAGTGTTATTCGGCATATTGATATATGATTTCTTTTCCTTCCGAACATTGTTTCGAGTCGTGATCGCTGGATCGTTATTCGGATTGGGTTCAAGCGGATCGTACGCCACTCCTGTAGGGATATAATCTCCGATCCGATCATTCCCTTTCTTGTCCCCTTCCATCCATGCGAAACACAGCGACGCAAGATAGTCTTGATAGTCGTACGAATCCACGAAACCTGCGTAATTAAGCTGTTTGAAATTGAATACATTACGGACATCAACATACACCTGAAGATCAAGATCGAAGAGACGCAGTGCTTTCATGAACCTGACATCGACGTTGTATGTGTCTCTCCATTGGACGTTGTCAACCACTCCCGGTATCGAGTTCGGATTATACGTGGCGTAACTGCCAGCCTTCCAGTTACCGAGAATATTCAAACTCCATCCTCCGAACGGATGTGAGTCCATGATTATCGGACCGAATTCGTCAGGAGATCGAAGTGTAATGTTCGTCCTGGCGTACGGCTGCGGATGAGGTTTTGATTGATACGGATTCAACTGAAGGTAACTACGCTGTTTGTTGACATCCTGGTAATATTGCGTCAGGTCGAAGTATCCAGATGTGCCGACATCGTACGTATAATTGATGAAGCCGCTGATCCACTCTCCGCGGATCTTTGTTAATGTCATTTCTAATCCTCTGATATCAGCGTAGTTATTGTTCGACGCTTTGTAGTAATGAACCGAAGTGTTAATATTCTGGTAGTAAATCCAGCCATGTTGGTTTGTCACATCTTTGTAATAAGCTGCTATGTTGATGAGGAACATGTCGAAGGCATTTTGTTCGAAGCCGAGTTCGTACGCGACGGTCTTTTCAAACTTCATGTTTGGATTTCCGAGATATGTCACGAGACCATTCGATTCCCGCTGGAGACGGAATCGAGACGATGAAGAAGGCTCGGACATGAAGTGACCATAATTAAAATATAATTTGGAGTCCTCTGTAATCGGATGCGATATCCCAAGTCTCGGACTAATATAGAACTCTGACTCAGCTTTCTCTTTCTTAGCATTTTGTTCAATCTGTTTCCCCAATCCCTGACTGAAGAGTAGATCATACGGAGCAAGGTTAAAATAATCTGTATTTGGATTGGAGTAATCGAGCCGAATGCCAAGGTTTGCGATGAAGCCTTCAAATTCCATTTTGTCCTGCACATATCCACTGAGACGATACGGGAAGACATGGTAGATCATACTTCGAGTCCATGTCGACATCGATGGACTATAGGTTCCGGAATTAATGTTGAGGTCGTCATAGGCATACTGGAAACCTGCTTTGACCTGATTATATTTGTCAAGCTGACTTGTCAGACTAAATCGAAGTGACAAGGTAGAGTTAACGCTTTGATCACGGCCGAGGTTCATCCATCCACCAGTACTCATCACACCATCAATCGCACCAGTACTGTAGCCCCAATATCCGTACGGTGCTTCGTCAACATAAATTCCTGGAACAGGTTGGTATACTTTTGATGTATCACGGGTCGTTGTTTGAAAAGTATTGTATCGACTTTCATTACGCTGTATAAAGACATCATAAAAGGTTGTGGAACTCAGCATATGGGTCAACGTCACGCCGATCGTATTCCGGTAGACCGAACTGGGACTGTACCGATCGGGCATATACAACGCGTTCATTCCGTCGCTGCTGCTAAGTAGGTCTGCAATCTCAGATTGATTGCGCAAAAGATAACCGGTCGGCGCCGTTGTCCACTCGTATGGCGACACAGAATTCGATTCACCGTACAGGCCCATCACTGTCAGTTTCATGGTTGACGTGAGATCGGATGTTACTTTCAACATCGTGTGGTTGTCGGTATATGCATCACGGGAGAGAGGGTAAATAAACATTTCGCGCTCATTGAAATGCGAAACATAGAACCTAAGATTCCCGAGATCTTGTCCGATGAAGGGAACGGGACCGCCAAATGCTACATCGACCGTATAATCAGGTTTAGTGATATTCCCTGTCCGCCGTCGCTGCCATTCCCACAGCCTTTTTGCACCTTCGGGTGTAAGGTCATTCGTAGAATTCTTATCCTCAAGTGTTGCCCGGGAGACTGCGTTCCAACCTTGGAAATACGGGTATTGATTCTGTGTATTGAGATCCCATGCACCGTTTTTCGTTCCAGTCCAAGACACCGCGGGATCGGTATAGGGACGGTTATAATATGAGTTCGGATCGTACAAGGATATCCCGAAATGTTTCGGAGCGGCCGGTCGATACCGTACGTTGAATATCCCGTTATAGCGGCCACGGTCACCATCTTTCGTAATGACATTGACAATGCCGGAACGAACGTTACCATATTCGGCATTGAATCCTCCTGTCTGTACCTGTATCTCCTGGGTGGCGGCAAGGCTGACCGCTGCATAAGGGATATTCGTGCGTTCATCATTCATTGTAAAACCGTCTACAACAAACATCGTCTGATTTGTTCCGCCGCCACGTACTATAATTCCGTCTCTTCCCTGCTCAATGCCCGCATGCAACGCGAGTGCTTCTGTAACAGTCTGGATCGGCATTGACTCGACAATCGTCGGTTTGATATTAAACTGACTTGCTGAGATGTCCTTCGTCACTACAGGATGTTCAGCATTGACAACAACCGCCTCCATTTCGACAGCTGAAGATCGCATGTGTACGTTGACCGTCGTCGTGAGGTCGATCTCAACCTGTGCCCCTTCGACGGTGATCGAAGTATATCCGATAAGGCTGAACTTGACACTGTAGACACCGGGCGGGATGTTCAGAATCGAATAGGAGCCGTCAATGTTCGTCGACGTTCCCATCGTTGTACCGTTGATAATGACGGCTACTCCGGGCAGCGGTTGTCCGTTTTCTGCATCGGTCACTTGTCCTGCAATCTTCCCGCGTGTTCCGGCAATCATCGAAGCGGAAATGCATGTCAACATTAATAGGATCAAAACTGTAACATTCCTCATCGTAACACTCCTGTAAATATTTTTCACTTTCATTTTTTTCACTTTATATTGGAGGAGCGGCATCACAAAGAAAATCTCACTGAGAGCCTATGAATATCATTGAAAACCTTTTGCGGCATAAATGAATAATCAACAGCAATGCCGAGTTTCCGAACGCCAAGTCCGGCTGTGAGATCGTACTCCGTATGATGAGTAATGTACCCTGCCCGGAATATAATGGTGTTCATGAACACATACTCGCCACCGATATTAAGATATTCGTAGTATGACCGAGGATGAACTGCGTCAACGGAGATGAAGAGAGCATGTTCTTCGGCGATATCAGGCATGAGATCCATGATATTCATGGAGAGACCGATCTTGAATGTGAGCGGAAGCTGGAAACTTTCACGCTCATATTTTAATTCTCTCGAAAAATTTGTGATCGACATACCGAACGCAAGACTCTTCAGTCCCGTTCTATAAATCGTACCGAAATCAAAAGCCAGAACATTGAGAGAATAATCTCTTTCCACAAGCGCGGTATCAGTCCGCACTGTTGCGGAATCAACCAGAACCTTTGTGTATACAGGAACGATACTCTTACCAAGGCTTTGATACGCATATTTCACCTGTCCTCCGACAGAGAAACGATCCGACAGTGCCCTGCCGTACCCGAGGCCGACAACGTACGCGACAGGCTGCGGCCAGTCTTTTACATCTTCATAACCCTGTTCATTTTGTGCAACGCGGGTGAAGTTGAACTTACCATAGTCGACATTCAGAAAACTTATACCGACCACTCCGTATTTTCCTTCGTACGGAGCAAATGCAGCGGAACCAGAGCGATACTTTATGTCCGCGATCCACTTCATTTGGTTGCCGGAAAGATCAAGTGAATTAATCGCGGCGATACCTGCAGGATTGTAGAACAATGCTGCAGACGACCCTTCGATCGTTGTAAATGCCTCTCCCATACCTGTCGCACGCGCATCGGTGCCGACACTAAGGAATTGGAATCCTGATTGCGCTAATTTTTGTTGCGAATAAGCAGCAGGAACGATCAGGCATTGAGCGAAGACGATCAATATGAATACGAACGCTTGGCGCTCCCATAAATTTTGTCTCAAGTGACTTCTTAACATTTGGAACACGATGTCACCTTTCTGTTAGTCAGTTAATATTCCGTGAGAAAATGGAACAGTGAAATACTCAAAACCCATCCGGTGTTTCACAATAAGCTGCCATAATATGGAGCGCTTTTCTTGCCAGTGACGTTGATCTTTAGAAGAATACCGTTCAGGGTGCTGCAATAGAGATCGTCAACTTTTCCCCATGTAATGATACCTACACCTGTTCCAAATAATTGTTTGTACACCGTATACGGCGCAACATACGTTTTTCCAGGTTTCACAATCAGAATCCCTTTCTCGGCCATACCTATAAACAAATCGCCATCAGAAGAGAACGTGATAGCTAACGGAGTATTATTGGGATATGCTGCTGCGAAATCGAAATAAACTTCAGGTGTGCCAAGCACGCCTGCTGTTATCTGTGCCCTCCAAATTTTCTCCCCTTCAACGGTTTTGGCAGCGAAATAGAGATATCCGTCATAGACTCTTAAAGAACGGATCTGACCGACAAATGGAAATGTAACAACTGACTTATCGGCACCAAAGCGATATATGTTGGAATTGTTGCCGCCGCCCCATAGGTTGCCGCTCTGATCGAAGTCAATATCAGCAATTGATATACCTACCGATAGTGCAACCCAAACAGCAGCTGAAGCACCACCACCCGGAGCGAAACGATACACTGCCCTTATATTCCTTGCTGCGTACAAATATCCGCCGGGACCCATTTTCAAACTAGTCCAGTTACCTCCTATTTTCGGCGCGTAACTCGACCGTACACCCGACGGAGAAAACTTAAGGATGCCGGCTTCAAGACTATTCACTGAATAACCGGCATAAAGATTTCCCGCAGAATCGATGGCAAGTGCAGTGGATAGCTCAGTGGACTGCAGATCTCCGAACACCGCTACCGCCGGCTTTAGTACATATTGAGCTTTATTACTGAACTCATACGATCCATGCACGGCAACCCTGATAATGACGCTATCACTCACTAGAAGCGGCGCTATGAGCATGATCTGGGTCTCGGTCGATTGAATCAATTCCGCTGATTTAGCATTAAAAAAAACAGAATTTTCAGACAGTATCTTTGAAAATCCTGTCCCCTGTACGATGATCGTATCGATACCTGCAACAGCTCTTCCAATCGGAGAGACGGATGTTATTGTCGGATTCGGCAAAGAGTTTTGATTTGGATCAAAGAGGCCTGAACTCTTTTGTTCTGAGCAGCCGCTGAGGGAAAAGAAAATGCAAATGATGGTGACAAAGAATACTTTTGTTCTCGCGATGGGATACATTGGAAGACCTACCTTTTTGATTTAACGTATTTAAAGAACGTCGCTTCCGGTTCCAACAAATCTAATTTAACCTAAACTGCGATGCCGACGAGATGGCCGTATGGATGTGGATCTGTAAAATAAAAATACCTCTATATATCTTTCGATCTCTAGGGTGCCTCTTTCATTCACCAATTCGCGATCTCTTCTTAGAGACCCGCCAACAGTGAATAAGTTAAGTGTAATAAAATCCTATTTGAATGTCAATTTGCTTCAGAAAAAAAATGTGACATTTCTATTTAGCGTTTACACTTCAGAAAAAAAATGTTTAACAATTCGCCGCGGCGAATCAACAAAAACAAAAAACCCCGTCCCGATATATCGGGACGAGGTTTTTTGTAAAACAAACGATACAACTTGTTACTTGATCAACAACATTTTTTTGGTTTGTGAAAAACCGTTGGATGTTGTCAACGTGTAGAAATACATACCGGCAGAGAGATTT
>OBOI01000134.1_pt1 | contig 29989 bp, 27 predicted proteins | sample 1670151 | NCBI WGS metagenome assembly OBOI01 (sample SAMEA104232303, study PRJEB22302) | sediment metagenome | biome: forest; feature: aquifer; material: sediment | place: USA | collected 2011-08-07 | depth 0.01 m | reverse complement strand
GCGATCAAGCCTGAATCGCGCCGTGGACGACGCTCCTACCCCAAAAACTGTTGAGGATTGTTCATAGCCACATTGCTTGTTCATTCCATTGACGGAATATTCCGTCCAGGCTATAGCATGCGACATGCGCTGGTATGACGTTTACGTTCCCATTGCTGACCGGCTCTATGCTGAACACCTTGAGCAACTTCGTAAGGAGGGATTGATTGATGGCTAAAAAATTCTCGGAACTACGCGCTCAAATGTCGCCCGAAGCACAGGCACGGGCAGAGGCCAAGGCTCAAGTCATGCTGGCCGAGATGCCTCTCAACGAGCTGCGACAAGCACGCGGCCTGTCGCAGAAAATGCTGGCCGAGGTGTTGCACGTCCAGCAGCCCTCCATCGCTAAGATCGAAAAGCGCACCGACATGTACATCTCCACCCTGCGCAGCCACATTGAGGCGATGGGCGGAGAGCTGGAGGTCGTTGCCCGTTTTCCCGATGGTGTCGTCAAGATCAGCAACTTCTCCGACCTGGATAAAGGGGCTGCTGTCTGATTCCATTGCCACGTGAAATGCGGATCTGTTTTCGCTTCCCGCCAATTGCCACGAGTCCATTGGGGGCCGTTCGTTCCTTGCCCCCTTCCGCACAAACACGCGTGAACTAAAGGCTGCGGGAAGAACGTCCGTTGATAAAAACGCTGCACCATCACAGCGAACCAATAAAAAAGGCAGTCTGGAGACAGACTGCCTTTTTTATTGCAAGGGTGTGCATGGTCCTTTCATGCGCACCGGATGCTGTCAGGGGTGGGGCCTTTGGTAGCAGTTTATTTGATGAGTCTTTTCAAGAGAATATCTTCGACATTCTGGCGTGAATCAAAGGTCTTCTTCGGTAATACCGGCCCAGAGAACTTGAAAGGGAGGGCTCATTTTTCCTGTTGCGCCAGCATCTTTTCCATGTCAGTAAAGACCTGATCCTGATCCTGATCCTGATCCTGATCCTGATCCTGAGCCTTAGCCTTTCCTTGTTTTATCTCTTCCTCGCCTTGGCACATAAGCTTGAGCAGGCCAATGGCCTTACGCATATTGTCATAGCCCTCAGGGGCTTGGAGCACTCCTCTCGGCTCCCCATTTTGGGTGATGACCATGGGGCGCTGGGGCTCGTTAATCTGTTTTAAGATCTCCGCAGCGTGGGATTTAAGAAATGATACTGGTTTGCTATCGGATGATATGTTCATGTCGGTGCCTCCAGGCTTAAATATGGTATCACCTTCGCCATGGGAACAGGCATCATAGCCTTAGGACAATTGCGTCCAGCCCTTGTTGTCCTTACCGATGTGCAGGGCGCCGTATAATATCGCTACTCCGACTAAACCACCTACTGCTGGCCCTGTCTCAATGCCAACATAAAAATTAACGCCAGTCATCATGATCGTTGCAATAACAATGCTCCAAAATCCCCATTTTTTCCACCTGAACAAGGCAATTGCGCAAACCAAATTAACGAGACCAAACACCATGGATGCACTATGCGCCCAGTCCGGCAGATTCGGGGCTAGCCCTTTAGCCGTTTCTCCGGCAAAGAGGTACAAAAGCAAAGTTGCGAAATTCGCGATTACAATTATCGCAAGATAGGCTGTGAGGCATCCGTGACGCCTTTTATTTTCTAGCATGAAATCTCCTTTATTTAGTATCGTTCCCACGCTCCTGCGTGGGAACGCGCGGTATCGGACGCTCTGCGTCCAGAAATGCAAGAGGCGGCTTTGGGATGTAGATACGTTCCCACGCTGGAGCGTGGGAACGATGCCGAAGAGTTCGTTTCAACGGATCAGTTCCCTCCCGCAGCTCCCCTCTTTGCCGGCAGCGACAGCAACCCCTGGCGTGCCCAAAGGGCTTGCCTCAAGGAATGGAGGCAGATGCCGTCATGCCGGCGATTGCTTGCCGGCCACCATGCATGCGTTGGGCGGCAACAGCTGCCCCGGTGATTCGCTCACCACGGCCGGCTCATTGATAGTTGATCCGCCTGCCGTTGCTGACCGTGGGATAGTTGGTCCAGATCCTGCCGTTGGTGATGTTGCGCACCGAGACATTGCCATTGCCCGCTGGCGAGGCGCAGACCCGGACCTGCACCTCATCGCCCTGAGTGAGTCGGCCATCGTACACCAACCCCTCGACGCACAAGCTGCTCTCCATCAGGGCCACGGCCTCCTTGCACTTGGAGCGGGAGGGCTCTTGCAGGCAGGTGTCGCCCGTCGCCTTGATGCGGGCCTTCTCGCACTCGATATCCCTCGGCTCCTTGCACAACTCGTCGCGGACTTGAATGCGACCCGGGGAGGACCAGTTATAGGCGACGACAATCTGGATGGTGCCGCGGTTGGACTCTTGGGCGGCCGCCCTGACGGGCATGAGCGCGAGGAGGAGTATGAGCAAAATGGCTTTCATCATGGGATCAGAAATTTTGCGCTGCTAACAGCGCTCTGGGTTAGATGCCAAACATCGCCAGGAAGAGAGTGCCGATTGGCTCTGGCCATGGCAACTCCACCGGTAATGCCTTTTTTGCCGAAAAAAAACTCCATGTAGCCGCCTATGCCAGCAGTTTAGGCGCGCTATTGTATTCAATATCAATCAATTAGCTTGGTGCGACCCTGGTCGCGGTCGAGAGTTAGCCCTTGCCCGTTGGCTCTTCCTCTTTGTGCTGTGCAAAGGTGCCCTTGCGGATTGCTCGAAGGTTTACTAGAACAGTATCTCCATATGGTGTTAGGCTCCAAAACGTGCGGGTATCCTTGACGCTTCTGTTCTTCGTGCTTTGCTGAATGAGCCCAAGTGCTCGGAGTTGAATCTTGACGGTTTGTTCATCACGCGCCAAGACCGAGAACGACTGAAGGTTTCTGTGACCTTTCAGGTGTACATCCTCCTCAAGCATTTCTGTTGATGAATCTTTGACAAGTTGCACAATGCCAGCGCGAAGTTTGTCGTCGGTTGCTTCGTCTAGCATAAGCGGGCCAAGTTCTTCAAAGATCTCGTCCCACGTCAAATCGATAGTTCGTTCAAATATCCAGTGCTGACCGTCAGGGCTCGTTGCTTCAAACTTGAAGTCGATGGGGTAGCTCTCTTCGCCTTGAGCAAGTTCATTGCTTCCTTTTGGCGCTCTGTGTTCGGCCTCGGCCAATCTTGATTCCAGGTCTTCGATGGTTTTTCTCAATCGTAGCATTTCTGTTGCAGCGACAGCATCCGCTGCCTTGTCAGCACGAATCCAACCAGGCATTGGATGCGTGCTGATCAGGCGAACAAGACTGCGACTCACTGCGGATCCAACTTCTGCTGGAGTTTCCCAGAACTTGCACACCTTCTTTTGAACTAACTCACGAAATTCTTTCAATTTTTTTTGGGCTTCCGGACTGGTCTCGTATCGGGTGACCGGCAACGTTATTGGGTCTTTGTGAAGGAAGGCGATTACAGGCTTTCCTGTTTCCACAGCGTACCGGTATTCCTGCTCAGTGTAGCTAATACCTGTGGGGCCAAGTGACCCATAACGGCCTGCGACAATTACGATGTAGTAGTCGCATTCGTCGATAACCCTTTTTATGAGAGTCCATTGATCGTCGTCTGTAGCGGGGAAAAGTTCCATTCCCGCAGGTATGCATTCAAGCTCAAGAAGTGCTTGCATCGCTTCCTGCCGTTCTAATCGAAGGTCTTCGTAGGTCGAACTGACAAAGACTTGATATCTGCGGTCTGTAGTCATGAGCGATGAGTGTTAAGGGTTAACATTAATAATTACCGAATATAGATAACTTGACGGCAAAATGATCCTTGCCGACCGGAAGCAAACACCTCCCCCTGCCCACGACTCCACCGGGCAAATCCGCCCATCATCCATCGCTGGCAAGGCCCAAGCAATCTACTTAATCCCTGGTAAAGATCAATCAAAAAGAGTGCTGGTGTTTGGTGGTCAAAAAGGGCGTCACTTCCGGCCTCGGCGCCACAGCCTCCACGCCATCTTTTCCACCTCAATCAAGGCGAAGACCACCCCCCCGGCCACCGCGATCCTGCCCCAGGCGGCGGCGTTGATGGGGGTGCTCTGGAACAGCCGGTTCATGATCGGGGTGTAGGTGTAGAGCCCTTGGGCTCCGAGCATGACGAGGATACCGGCGTAGACCAAGGGGTTGCCAAAGAGGGGGAGCTGGAAGAACCCCTTGTCCAGGGAGCGGCAGTTTAACAGGTAGCAGAGTTCCACCACCACAAAGACGTTGACCGCCACGGTGCGGGCCTCCTCCAGCGTGGCCCCGGCCGTAAGCTCCCAGCGGAAGAGGAGAAAGGCGCTGATCAGCATCAGCCCGCTTACCAGCCCCACCCGCAGCAGCAGCTCCGGCGGCAGGATGGGGGCCTTGGGGTCCCGGGGCCTCCGCTGCATGATGCCGGGCTCCTTGGGCTCGAAGGCCAGGGCCAGCCCCAAGAAACCGGCGGTGGTCATGTTGATCCACAGGATCTGCAAGGGCAGGATGGGCATGGTGAGCCCCAGGAGCACGGCGCAGAGGATGACCAGCCCTTCGCCCAGGTTGGTGGGCAGGGTCCAGACGATGAACTTGGTCAGGTTGTCGAACACCCCTCGGCCCTCCTCCACCGCCGCCTCGATGGAGCTGAAGTTGTCGTCGGCCAGCACCATGGCTGCGGCCTCCTTGGCCACCTCGGTGCCGGTGATGCCCATGGCCACGCCGATGTCGGCGCGCTTCAGGGCCGGGGCGTCGTTGACCCCGTCGCCGGTCATGGCCACCACATGGCCCTGGGCCTGCAAGGCCATGACCAGACGCAGTTTCTGCTCCGGGGTCGCCCGGGCAAAGACCACGGTCTCCTCTACCCGCTGGGCGAGTTCCGCATCCGATAGGAGGTCCAGCTGCTGACCGCTGAGGGTGGCGACCGTGGCCTCTCCCCCGTCGTTGCCCAGCCCCACTTGGCGGGCAATGGCGCCGGCGGTCACGGCGTGATCGCCGGTGATCATCTTCACCAGGATGCCCGCTGCCCGGCAGATCCTGACCGCTGCCACCGCCTCGGCCCGGGGCGGGTCGATCATGGCCTGGAGCCCGAGAAAGGAGAGCCCGGCCTCCACATCCCCGTGGCTGATCCCCTCCTGCCCTGCCGGCAACTCCTTTTTGGCCAAGGCCAAGACCCGTTGCCCTTGGGCCGCCATCGTCTGCACCTGGGCCGCCACCTCCGCTTGTCCGTCCTCGGTGAGGGGGCAGCGGGCCAGCACCGCCTCCACCCCGCCTTTCACATACACCGTCCGCGGCTCGCCCGGGCCTCCCGGGCCGTGCAGGGTGGCCATGTACTGGTGCTGGGACTCAAAGGGGATGGTGTCCAGGCGGGGCAGCGCGGCCAGCTGCTGTTCCGGGTCCAGCCCCCCTTTGCGGGCCGCCACCAACAGCGCCCCCTCGGTGGGGTCACCCTGGACCAGCCACACCCCCTCCTGCTCCCGGAGCTGACTGTCGTTACAGTGCATGCCGGCCAGCAGGCACTCGCGGAGCGCATCCGCATCGTCAACAGACGCGCCGGCAGGGGTGATGAGGCCGGCAGCGGGGTTGTAGCCGCCGCCCATCACCCGATGGAGGACCCCGTTGGCCCAGATCTCCTGCACGGTCATCTGATTTTCGGTGAGGGTGCCGGTCTTGTCGGTGCAGATCACCGTGGTGCTGCCCAGGGTCTCCACGGCCGGCAGGCGGCGGATGATGGCCCGCCGTTTGGCCATGCGGCCGACGCCGATGGCCAGCGTAATGGTGACTGCGGCCGGCAGCCCTTCGGGGATGGCGCCCACGGCCAGGGCCACCGCCGCCATGAACATATCGATGGGCGGCTGCCCCCGCAGGACCCCCACTACCACCGTCAAGGCCGCCAGACCCAAAATGATGTAGAGCAGGACGGTGCTGAAGTGGCTGATCTTGCGGGTCAAGGGGGTGGCCAACTCCTCGGTGGTAGCGATCAGCCGGGAGATTCGCCCCACCTCGGTGGCATTGCCGATGGCCGTGACCACCCCCAGGCCCTGGCCGTAGGTGACGAAGGTCGAGGCATAGGCCATGTTGGCGCGGTCGGCCAGGGGGGTAGCAGGGGCCACCTCGCCGCTCTGCTTGGCCACGGCCAGGGACTCGCCGGTGAGGGCCGCTTCGGCGATTTGCAGGTCGCGGACCTGGATCAGTCTGAGGTCGGCCGGCACCTTGTCGCCACTCTGGAGGTAGACCAGGTCCCCCGGCACCAGCTCCGTTGCCGCCAGTCGTCGCTTCTCCCCCTGGCGCAGGACCAGGGCCTCGGTGACCATGGTCCGGGCCAGGGCGGCCAGGGCGTTGACCGCCTTGGCCTCCTGGATATAGCCCACCAGGGCGTTCATCACCACCACCCCGAAGATCACTCCGGCATCCACCCACTCCTGGAGCAGGGCGGTGATGGTGCCCGAGGCGATGAGGATGTAGATCAGGGGTTGGTGAAACTGGAGGAGAAAACGGATGAGCGGCCCGCGCCCCGCCTTGGCGGTGATGGTGTTGCGGCCGAACCGCGCTCGGCGCTGCTCGGCCTCCAGGGGGTCCAGCCCCTGGGCACGGTTGGCGGCCAATAGAGCCATGACTTTCGATTCCGGCAGCTGGTGCCATGGTTTGACAAGCTGTTCCTGCATGGGGCCCCTCATCTTTATCAATCCAAGGTGCGGCGGTAGCGCTTGAAGCCGATGGAGACCGCCACCACCAGGAAGATGGCCATGGGCCACATCTCGGGGAGGATCTCGGTGAGTCCGTTGCCCTTGAGCAGGATGCCGCGCACGATGCGCAGGAAGTGGGTGAGGGGCAGGACCTCGCCCAGCCGCTGCGCCCACACCGGCATGCCGCGGAAGGGGAACATGAAGCCGGAGAGCAGGATCGAGGGCAGGAAGAAGAAAAAGGCCATCTGCACCGCCTGCAACTGGTTCCTGGCCAGGGTGGAGAAGGTGAGCCCGACGCCCAGGTTGGCGGCGATGAACAGCAGGGCCACGGTGAGCAGCAGCGCCAGGTTGCCGGCCAGGGGGACCTGGAAGAGGTAGCGGGCGGCAAGGACGATGAAGACCATCTGGATGTAGCCGACAATGATGTAGGGCACGATCTTGCCGATCATCACCTCCAGGGGGTGGACCGGGGTGGAGAGCAGGTTCTCCATGGTGCCGCGCTCCCGCTCCCGGGTCATGGCCAGGGCGGTGATGATCACCAAGGTCATGGTCAGCACCACCCCCATCAGGCCGGGGACGATGTTGTAGCGGGTGACTGCCTCGGGGTTGTAGCGGGGGTGGATCTGCGTCGCCACCGGCGGCGGGCCCTGTTGCAGATGGCGCAAGGGGCCCACCAGATCCCGGTTCAAGGCCGTCTGGGCCAGGGTGCGGAAGGCGGAGATGGCGTTACTGGTGGCCGCCGGGTCGGTGGCATCGGCGGTGAGCAACAAGGAGGGGCGCTCGCCGCGGATCAGGCGGCGGGAGAACTGCTCCGGGATGGAGAGCACAAACTGGACCCGGCCCTCGGCCACCAGGAGATCCGCCTCGGCCTCGCTGGTCATGGTCCGTACCACCCGGAAGTAGCCGCTGTTCTCCATGGCCCGGATCAGGGTGCGGGAGAAGGGGCTCTGCTCGGCAGCGATGACTGCGGTGGGCAAGGCCTTGGGGTCGGAGTTGATGGCAAAGCCGAAGAGGATCATCTGCATGAAGGGGATGCCGATCATCATGGCAAAGGTGATGCGGTCGCGGCGCATCTGCACGAACTCCTTGATGATGATGGCCACGAAGCGGCGCATGGAGAGCGAGGGGAACAGGGTCATCGCTCGCCCCCCGGTGACTGCATCAGGTTGATGAACACCTCCTCCAGGCCGGTAGGGATGCGCTCCAGGCGATAGCGGTCGCGGCTGATAAAGCCGGCCAGGCTTTGGCCCAGCCGAGCCTCGTCATGGCCGCAGACGTGCAGGGTGTTGCCAAAGGGGATCACCAGCTCCACCCCGGGCAACCCTTTGATGGCTGTGGACAGCTCGTGCATCTTGCTCCCCGAGATCGCCCAGGTGGCGAGACCCGAGGCGGCGGCCACCTCCTCGGCGGTGCCCACGGCCAGCAGGTTGCCGTAGGAGAGGTAGGCCAGGCGGTGGCAGCGTTCGGCCTCGTCCATGTAGTGGGTGCTGATCAGGGCGGTGATCCCCTGGCTGGCCATGGTGTAGACCGCATCCCAGAAGTCGCGGCGGGCCTTGGGATCCACCCCGGCGGTGGGCTCGTCCAGTAGCAGCAGGCGGGGCTTGTGCAGCAGGCAGGAGGCCAGGGCCAGCCGCTGCTTCCAGCCGCCGGAGAGGGTGCCGGCCAGCTGTCCGGCAAAGCGGGTGAGCCCCATCTCCGCCATGATCGCGGAGACTGCGGCCCGTTGCTTGGGGATGCCGTACATGCTGCCCATGAAGTTCAGGTTCTCCTCGACGCTCAGGTCTTCATAGAGGCTGAAGCGTTGGGACATGTAGCCGATGTTGGGTTTGATCTTTGCGGACTCGCGGTCGATGTCGAACCCCAGGCAGACGCCGTGGCCCTTGTCCGGCCGCAACAGGCCGCAGAGCATGCGGATGAAGGTGGTCTTGCCGCTGCCGTTGGGTCCGAGGAAGCCGAAGATCTCGCCCCGCTCCACGGTGAGCGACAGGTCCTTGACCACCTCCTTGCCGGCAAAGGACTTGCTCAACCCCTCCACAACGATGGCCGGCCCCGCCTCACTCATGGGGCGCGGCCAGGGTGACGTCCAGGGGTTGGCCCGGGTGGAAGCGGGCGGCCTCCTCGGGCCGGGGCAGGGCCTCGATCATGAACACCAGCTTGGCGCGGGTGTTGCGGCTGTAGATCACCGGCGGGGTGAACTCCGCCTGGGGGGAGATGAAGGTGATGGTGGCCGGCAAGGGGTGCTCCGCCCCGTCAAAGGAGACGATGACCCCTTGGCCGATGGCCAGCCGGCCGACCACCGCTTCCGGCACAAAGAAGCGGATCCGGATCTTGCCTGGCGGCAGCAGGCTCAACAGTGGGGTGCCGGCGGTCACGAACTCGCCCGGGTCATAGAAGGTGTCGTTGATCAGCCCTGCCTCGGGCGCGGCAATGCTCTTTTGCTCCAGGCGCCAACGGGCCTGGGTGAGCCGCGCCCGGGCCGCCGTCACCTCGGCGGTGCGGGCCCGGATCTCGTCCTCGCGGCCACCGAGCCGGGCCGTGGTCAAGCGGGCCTGAACCTCATCCACCGTCGCCACCGCCTGCTGGTGGAGGGTCTTGGCCTGGTCCAGGGTCTCCAGGGCAATGGTCTTGGCGCTATAGAGCCGTTGCCGGCGGTCGAGTTCCCGTTTGGCCAGGCCCACGGCCACTCGGGCCTGCTCCAGCTGGGCGACGATGGCCGAGATCTCGGCGGGTCGCCCCCCCTTGCCGAGGTCGGTGAGACGGCTTTCGGCCTGGCTCACCCCGGCCTCGGCCTCGGCCACGGTTGCCGTCTCCAGCCCGTGTTCCAGCAGGGCCAGGGTGGCCCCGCCCTTGACCTCGGCCCCCCGCTGCACGGCAAGACGCTCCAGGGTGCCGCCAATGGCCGGGGAGAGGTAGAGATACTCCCCTTCGGCGTACCCCTGAAACGAGGTGGCCGCCTCCTGGGTGCAGCCGCCAAGCAGCAGGGCGAGGCAGAGGGAGATGAGTATGGGACAGGGGCGGGACAGGATGTCGTTTTTAGGCGGTGGCACGTGCTCACTCCTTAGGGGCCGTATTGCCATCCTGGATCAGCGTTGTCCGGTTAAGAAAATTGCACGGTTGATTTGGGCAGCAAATAGTCCCCTCCCCCCTTGCGGGGGAGGGTTAGGGTGGGGGGGAAGCTGGCTGCTGCCCGGCAGGTTGCCACTTCACCCACCCCCCAACCCCCTCCCATGAAGGGAGGGGGAGATTTTACAATTTTCTAAACGGACAATACTGAGCCTGAATGTTCACGTTGTTTTGCCGCAACGGCTTGCCGGCATTGGGTAAGGTACGGTATAGATTTTGAACATCTGTTTATGGAGTGTACGTGGGTAGGGTCGAGGAGTAAAGCGAATTTGACGGTTTCGCAAAAACCGCTCAACCGCCGCTGGCTCGCCCGTAACACATTGAAAATACATTGGCAGATGGTCAGCTTCACGACTTTTTGCGCGTCCATCAAAATTTCAGAGGGGAGCACCACCATGGAGAGCGAGGTCCGTTTATGCATTGACCGCTTGTGGAATGGGGAAGAGGCCTTGGCCACGGAGCGGGCGGAGGTGAGGTTTGCCCTGGGGGAGGCCGGGCTGTGGATAGGGATCAAGGCCGGCTTCCATGGCGACCCTCCCCCGCTGCCGCCGCCGGGCCGCTGCGACGGGCTGTGGCACCATGAGGTGGTGGAACTCTTCCTGGCCAATCAGGCGGGGGGGTATCTGGAGCTGGAGTTCGGCCCCCATGGCCACTACTTGGGCCTCAGGTTCGCCGGGGTGCGCCAACGGCAGGACCCGGAGCCGGTCGTCTCCTTCCGGGCGGCGATCACGGGCGCCAGTTGGCAGGGCTGGGCCGAGGTGCCGCTGGCCTCCCTGCCAACCGGGCTGACGCGGGCCAATGCCTATGCCATCCACGGCCAGGGAGCAGGGCGCCGCTATTTGGCCGCCTATCCCGTGCCCGGCTTGCGGCCGGATTTCCATCAGCCCCAGCAGTTCAGACCCTGGGGAACGGTTGCCGAGGAGCGGCCGTAGCCTTACCGCCTGGGCACTCCCTTACTTGACTTCCCGTTTACGCAGGTGGCAGATCCAGGCCAGGGGGGCCGGTGACTTGCTGAAATCGAAATGGCCGCGCTTCAGGGAGATGACCTCGAAGGCGGGCTCCACCGCCGCCATCACCTCCCAGGCGGAGAGCTGGGGCGGGCCTTCCTGGTTACCGCGCTCCTCGTCCTTATTGCCGATGATGGAGAGCCACTGGCCGTTGGGGGCCAGGATCTCGGCCACCCGAGCCACGAAGCAGCCGCGCACCGCCGGGTCGTCAAAGGTGTGGAAGCACCCCCGGTCAAAGGCAAAGGTAAAGGGGGCGCCTGGGGGCAGGGTGGTCATGAAGTCCGCCTGCACAAAGGTGCAGGAGACCTTGGCCCGGGTGGCCTTGGTCCGGGCCTGCTCCAGGGCGAGGTCGGAGAGGTCGCAGCCGGTAACGGGGAACCCTTGGGAGGCCAGCCAGACGCTGTTGTCGCCGGTGCCGCACCCCAGGTCGATGGCCGGGCCAGGGGGCACGGGGATGGTGGTGACAAAGCTGATCAGGTTGTGGTCGGGCCGATGGATCTCCCAGGGGGTGTTGTTCTCCTGGTAGCGCTCTTGAAAGGATCTGTCTTTGCTCACGGGGGTATGCTCCGGGGTGAAGGGATGGCGATGGAATAAGGTTTTCCTGTCCGGACGGGTGGTCTGCCGGCGGGCGACCTGGCGGGTCGCCCCTACGGGAGAATCGGCATCAACGGGGCTTAGCTCAACTGACGCCGGTCAGTTTGATCTCGAAGGTGAGGTTACGGCCGGCCAGGGGGTGATTACCGTCGATGGTGACCACCCCCTCCTTGATCGTGACGACCCTCCCCTCCACCGGGCTGCCATCGGCGCGGGTGAAGGCAAGCTCAGTCCCCGGCTGGGTGTCGCTTCCGGCCGGCAGCTCCGCCAGGGGCACCGTCCACAGCAGGGCCGGATCCTTCGCCCCATAGGCCTCGGCCGGCTTGAAGACCACGGTCTTGGTCTGGCCCAGGTCCATGCCCACCAGGGCGGTATCAAACCCCTTGATCATCTTCCCCTTGCCGACCACGAACTCCAGCGGGGCCTTGCCGATGTTGGACTCCACCACGGTGCCGTCCTTCAGCTTGCAGGTGTAGTAGACCTTGACTTTACTGCCTTTCTTGACATGGGCCATATGGGTATCTCCTTGGGGTAGGGCCGGCTGCGCACACCAGACCGGCCGTGCTGTGAAAAGGCGACATGGCCTCGAAGGGCCATGAACTCGCCATCCGCCACCACAGTATCGACAAATTGAAGTATGTGCCGGCGTCGGCTGAGCGGTTTTTGCGAAACCGGCAAAAGGTGTCATGGTCTTGCAAGGGTGGGGTGGGGAGCTGCATGTTCGTCTTGCAACGTTGTTGTTGCCATGCGTTATAGCTTTAAGGCATCCGCCAATTCGTTCGCCATTTTGCCGGCCACATAGCGGCTGCCGTCCACGCTTAGGTGGTCGCGTCCCGTATAGAGCAACTGCCCCTCCTTGTAGGCATGGCAAAAATCCCGGTCACACAGGTAGTCATAGAGATTGATGAATTTGACCGTGGGGAATGCCTCTTTGGTGGCCCCGATGACCCGGTGATACTCGGCGTTTCGCTGCTCGAACAGCGGGCGGGGGATGGCGCACGGGTCTTTGACGGTATGGCCCAGCAAATAAAGCGGCCGGATGTTGACGCACTCGCTGGGCTCAAAGTCCAACTCAGGGACATCGACAAAGTAGATGATCTTCTTGCCCGACTCAACCAGGCGCGTGAGCGTAATCTTGAGGGCCTGGGCCAGGATGTCGGCATTCGCCTGGGCCTGGGGGCCAGACCCTGCCCCGGGCTGTTCGGGATCGAAGCGCTGGATCCTCCACATGCCGTAGCCGCTGAGCATAATCGCCTTGACATCCTTGGAGTGGATGGCCTCTTCCAGGGCGTTGTCGATAAAGCCCTTGCAGGGGTAATAGGTCTTGTCGGGCAGGTTCAGCTCAAAGACCGGCATGCAGCCATTCATGTTGCGGCTGGTGATGTTGCGGTTGACGATAGGGTCCAGTTCGGCAAGACCGGAGGCCAGATGCACCGAGTGGCTGTCGCCGATCAATTCGATCTCCGCCGGCCTTTGGGGGTCGAGCATCTTGCAACTCCAGGTGGCCTTGTTGTTGGGACAGGGCGACCACTTGGCAAAGTGCAGTTCAAAGCGGAGCCTTTCAATTTGCGCGGCCATCTCCTGGGTCAAGGTGGAGCTGCGCACATTGGCCTTCCAGTAGGCGACGCCGCCCAATGCCGTCAACAGGGTCATGAGCAGCAGCAACAGGGAGGTCTTGGTCCGGGTGCGTTTGCCAAAGCGGATCGGCCGCTCAATAACCAGGTAGGTCAGCCAGGCGAGGACCAAGGCCAGGGCCACGCCGGTGGTCTTGATGGCTAGGGATGGCGTCTTGTTCTCCATGATGGTGGCAAAAGAGAGCAATGGCCAATGCCACAGGTAGAGGGGGTAACTGATCACCCCCACCCAGACCATGGGCCGCGCGGAGAGGAAGAGCCGGTTGACCACCGCCGCCGGTCCCGCCGCGATCAGCAGAAAGGCGCCAACCGTGGGCAACACCGCCCACCACCCGGGGAAGGTGTGATTCTTGTCCACAAAGAGCATGGCCAAGGCAAGCAACAAGGCGCCGAGCAGGGAGAGACCATTGCGGATGGTGACCGGGCTCAACAGTGGCGGGGTGTCCACCCCAGCCCCGGCCAACAGGCGGTTGACACCCCGGCTGACCCACTGTTCGACAGGGGAGAGGTGCCGTTGCGTGTAGGCCAAGAAGGCGCCCAACAGCAGTTCCCAAAAACGGGAGAGCGGTGAGTAAAAGGCCTGCACCGCATCATTGACATGCAGGGCATAGACATTCACGGGAAAGGAGACGGCCATGAGAAATGCCGCCACCTTCAGCATGTTCATCCGCCGCTTCCAGGCCAGCAACAGCAAGCAAGGCCAGATGATATAAAATTGCTCCTCCACCCCCAGCGACCACAGATGCAGCAAAGGCTTGGTCTCGGAGGCATTGTCAAAGTATCCGGCCTCTTGCCAGAAAAACAGGTTGGAGACAAAGATGCCGCCGCCGGCCATGTGCTTGCCCAGTTGTTGGAACTCCTTGGGCAGCAACACCAACCAACCAATGCCGTAACAGGCGGTCAACACCACGATCAGCGCGGGAAAGATACGCAAGATGCGCCGGAGGTAAAACTCCTTGAAGCTGAAGGTGTCCGTCTCCAAGCTGCTGATCAGGATGCCGGTGATCAGGAAACCCGAGATCACAAAAAAGATATCGACCCCGATAAAGCCGCCTTTGAGCACGGAGGGAAAGGCATGGAAGCAAACGACCGCCAGCACGGCCACGGCCCGCAGGCCGTCAATGTCAGCGCGGTATGGTGTTTTCATTTTACTCATGGCGCTCGGGCGGTCTCCTGGGTGAGTGGGTGGCGGTTCTCGGGCCAACACGATGGGCATCTTCTCCAGAGGCCCTCCGCCTGACCGGAGGGCCGGTTCCGGGGTCATGGCGTAGCCTCCCCACCCGCGGATCGCCCAGGGAGAGGAGAGAAGAGATTTTGTCAACGACGTACCATTTAAGCGACACGAATTAGGATTGCAAGTTCCATGTGGGGGTGGGCCTTGAAATGGCGCCGAAAAACAGGCGGGGTACAACCGCGCCTAGGCGCATATAGGGGGAGAGCTCTGGCGCGAACCGGTTCGTCAGCAGGTGGGGAGGGTGTCGGCAGGACGCCGGCCAGGAAGTGAATGAGGGCACATGGGAAAACGATGGCGGAGCAGGGGGACGGCTAGATCGGCCGCCCCCCTGTTGCACGTTCTATCGCGGGCGATTGCGGCTGGTCAGTGGACAGAACAGGAGATGCAGGGGTCGTAGGCGCGGACCAGCATCTCGGCCAGCAACTCCAGCTCCCGGTCCGCCATCCCCTGGGCGGCGAAGTGGGTGGCCAGGGCGGTGAGGTCGTGCTGGATGTTGGCGTGGTTCTGGCTGGTGGGGATGACGCAGTCGCACTTGGTGATGCGGCCGGCGGCATCGAAATCGTAGGAGTGGTAGAGGATGCCCCGGGGCACCTCCACCGCCGCCACCCCCACCCCGGCCTTGGGGGTCACCGGCTGCCGGGGCTCCTGCCACGGGGAGGAGAGCAGTTCATCGATCAGACGCATGGCGTCCACCACCACATGGACGCACTCCACCAGTTGGGCGATGTTGTTCATGTAGGGGTTGTGATTCACCGGGCCAAGCCCGAACTCGATGGCCACCGCCTGGGCCGGGGGGTGCAACAGGGGAAAGTTATTGTTGACCCGGGCCAAGGCCCCCACGGCAAAGGAGGCCCGGGAGAGTCTGCTCCACTTGGAGGTGGACTGGGCCACCAGATACTCGTTGGTCATGGCGCGATATGCGCTCTCCGCCTTCACCACCCCATCGCTGGAGACCAGTTCACCGCCGATAAAGGGGTACTCCTCCTCGCCTTTCAAGGAGACAAACTCGGTCTCGCGGGCAAACTCCGGGATGGTGAAGGTCTTAAACAGTTCCGCCGTGGTCAAGAGGTCGGGCACGGAGGCGGCCAACCGCTCGCGCATGGCGGCCAACTGCTTGCGTTCCGGCAGCATGGTGAAGCCGCCGACCACGGTGGTGGTGGGGTGTAGCCGTCTGCCGCCCACCAGGTCGCAGAGGTCGTTGGCCAGCTTCTTCAAGCCGGCGGCCCGGGCCACCACCTCGGGGGCCGCTTGGATCAGGGGGAAGACACTGCCTGCCTTAAGAAAATCGGGGGCTGCCAGGAAGTAGAGGTGGAGGATATGGCTCTGCAAGGTCTCCATGTGCTTCAATAGCAGCCTGAGCTTTGCGGTCTGCGCCGTGGGCACCATGGCAAAGGCGTTCTCCACCGCCCGGATGCTGGCCAGGGTGTGGCCGATGGAGCAGATGCCGCAGATGCGGCCGCAGATCCAAGGGGCATTGTCCCACAACTTGCCCACCAGCATGGCCTCGAAAAAGCGCGGGGTCTCCACCACCTGCCAGGTGGCCTCCCGCACGGCGCCGTCCTGGATCTTGATGGTGATATTGCCATGTCCCTCCACCCTGGTCAGGTGATGGACATTGATGTCGTAGCTTAACTTCATGAAGGTGACCTCGGCCCGTTATAGGTTGTGACCGGCCCGGAGTTGGCTGGCCTGGGCGGCGAAGCCTCCGAAACACTCCAAGCGGTCGATGATCGTCTCTTTGGAAAAACCGTGCTGCTCCATGATGGCGACCAGCTGGCGGATATTCATCTCCGCGGCCGGTCCCCGGCACCCCCAGCAGCCGGCCCTGCTGTTGGGGCACCAGGCGTTGCACCCCGCCCGGGTGATGGGGCCCAGGCAGGGCTCCCCCAGGTCGAAGAGGCAGATGTTGCCGTTGGCCTTGCACTCGGTGCACACCGGGTATTTGGGGTAGACGATCTCCTTGCCGATGACCAGATCGGTGACGATGCGCTCCACCTCCTCCTTCTTGATCGGGCAGCCATAGATCTTGAGATCCACCGCTACCACCTCCTCCAGGGGTTGCACCCGCTGGCTGGCAATGGGGTGGTCGCCATAGACCTCCTTTTTCACCCAGTCGAGGTTGAAGCGGTTCTTCAGCTGATTGACCCCGCCAAAGCAGGCGCAGGAGCCCAAGGCCACCAAGACCTTGGCGTTTTTGCGGATGGTCATGAGCCGCTCCACCTCGTCCGCCCGGGTGACACTCCCCTCCACAAAGGCAATCTCGTAGTCGTCCGTGCCGCCACTCATCCCCTCGCGGAAGCGGACCACCTCCACCAGGGCCAGGAACTCCAAGAGGGTGGCCTCGTTGTTCAACAGTTGCAGCTGGCACCCCTCGCAGGAGGAGAGCTCGAAAAAGGCGACCTTGGGCCTGGCCACGGCAACACCCAGAAAGGTCTTCGCCGGCGTAGTCAGGCTCTCCATGCGTTCCCCTCCGCAACGTTTATTCGATCATTCGTAATTCGTAATTCACAATTCGTAATTTTCTTCATATCGCCTCCTTCAGGTTCAAGATGCTCCAGTAGTCAAAGACCGGCCCGGAGAGGCAGGTGTAGGTCGAGCCGACATTGCAGCGGCAACACTTGCCCATGCCGCAGTGCATCCGCCGCTCCAGGGAGACGAACATCTTCTGCATGGGGATATCCTTTTGGGTGAGCATGGCGCACACCGACTGGAACATCACCGGCGGCCCGCAGACAATGGCAAAGGTCTCCTGGAAAAAGGCGTCGTCCCGCTCGGCGAACAGCTTCTCCAGGATGGCGGTGACAAATCCGGTGGTGCCGTTCCAGGCGGCGTCGGCGCTGTCCACGGTGACGTGGAGTTTGATGTCGTCGGCCCGCCACATATCGTACTGGTAGGTGAACAGCAGCTGGGAGGGGTCCTTGGTGCCGTAAATGATATCCACACTCTTGAAGCGGCTGCGGTTCTCCTGGGCGTAGGCGATGGGGGGCCTGAGCGGAGCAAGGCCCAAGCCGCCGGCGATGAGCAGGATGTTTTGGCCGTACATCCGCTCCATGGGGAAGCTGGTGCCGAACGGTCCCCGCAGGCCGACATGGGCCCCCCGCTCGACCTTGGCCAGAAAATTGGTGGTGGTGCCGGCCCTGCGGATGCAGAGCTCCACGTCGCCCTTACGGGAGGGGGAGGAGGAGATGGAGAAGGGGGCCTCGCCGATGCCGGGGATCTCCAGCATCAAAAACTGGCCCGGCTTGAAGGTGAACTGCTCCCGCTCCAGCGGATCGCAGATCTGGATGCGGTAGAGGTTCTCGTGCTCCGTCAGCCGGTGGATACTGGTGATCTCGGCCTTGTAGGTGTGCTCGAAGGTGGTGAGGTCGGTCCGCCGATGGCGATGGCTATCGTCGGTGATTGGAGTGAAAGGGAGTTGGTTGCCCATCCTAGATCGTGCCTCCGCGTACGCTGGAAATGACTTCGGGGACGGTGATCCCTGCCAGGCAGGTGTCGCCGCAACGGCCGCAACCCACGCACAACGACTCCTCGTAGGCCTCCACGAACCCCCGGTGCTTGTGGTAGTAGCGGTACTTCAGCCGGTTATGGCTATGGGGCCGGAAGTTGTGGCCGCCCGCCACCTCGGCAAAGTCCACGTAGTTGCAGGAGTAAAGGGTCTTGGTCTTGGTGGCGGAGGCGAGGTCGAGGCCCACCTGTTCGTTAATCGTGTAGCAGTAACAGGTGGGGCAGGCATTGGCGCAACTGCCGCAGGAGAGGCAGCGGTCACCCCACTGCTTCCACACCTCGGACTGGAACTCCATGTCCAGGATCTTGGTCAGGTCGGTGGTGTCGACCTGGGTGGTGAACTTTGAATTTTTCTCTTCCACCACCTGGCGGTAGCGGAGGTGGTCGGCCGCCACCGGCTCGCTGGTGGGGATCTTTTTCAACAGATTGAAGGCGGTGTCGGAGAGGATCTCGACAAAATAACTGCTCCCTAAGTCGGTGACAAAGAGGTCGAAGCCGCGCAAGGCCGTGTCCGCGCCCATGGAGCGGCAAAAGCAGGAGGGGTGCGGCTGACAGTTGATGCCGATGATGAACATGTTCTTGCGCTTGGCCGCGTAGTAGGGCATGGGGTACGCACCGCTCAGCAAGACCTTGTCGAGCTTGTTTAAGGCATTGATGTCGCAGGCGTGGAGCCCAAAGAGGACGTAAGGCCGGTCGCAGTGGTAATCGACGCGTTTGTCCCAGTCCTTGCCGGTCAGGCTAAAGGAGGCCAGCTCCTCCCGGTAGGGGAGAAAGTACTGCTTGGCCGGCAGCTTGGTGGTGGTGTAGTCCAGGCTGAGCTCCTGAAACGCGGAGACCTCGCTAAAGCCGTGGATCGCGGCCCCATCCCTGGACCGGCCGATCTCCACCGGGCCGATCACCGGGTTGTCGCTAACCAGGAGCGCGAACAGTTGTTTGAGTCCTTCCTTGGCGATCACCCTGAAGATCATGGTTTTTCCTATCCTTTGGCAAGAGTGACGAGAGCGGGTACCGATAGCGATGGCAGCGGATACCCTCCTTGGTGCGATGCTGGGAACTATCCTATCAATAGCAAGCTCACGCTGGCAATGAATATTTTAGCTGCTCAGGGCTATAGGCCGCGGACAGCGAAAGAGCGGCGAACTAGCACGTGTTTAGCCGCCAAGGCCATTATCAGAGCCGTTCCTTTTGCTGGCACCCTTCAGCCTAAAACCGCAACCGCCGGGCCTGGGTAAATATTTTTTTGTTGCCGATTGCAACACTCTTGACAAAGACATAACGTTATAATATATGACAGTCATGATACAAAATGAAACAGCACGGTTGCATAACAGAACGGTTGATCGCTTCAGCCAGGAGAAGCTCTATCTGCAGCTGACCCGGATCCTGTTGAGCCAGATCACCTCTGGTCACTGGGCGGATGGCCGGCAGATCCCCACCGAGGCCGAACTCTGTCAGGAGTATGCGGTGAGCAAGATCACGGTGCGGCAGGCGATCAAGAATCTGGCGGCAGAAGGGTATCTCGTCAAGATTCAGGGGAAGGGGACTTTTGTTACCAAGGGCGATCGGCCTTCTGGCTTTGCCATGAAGACTCGATTTACGGAAGAGATGTTTGGAAAGGAGGTGCAAGTCACAAGAGAGGTTTTATCGCGCGGGATCGAGCCGGATGGAGAGACGGCCCGTGAATACCTTAAGACCCAGGAGACGATTTATCGCGTAGTAAGCCAGCGAGTTGTGGAGGGTGAACCTATCTCGATGGACGAGTCGTATATTCCCGTTGCCATGCTGCCAGGGGCCAATGAGCTGGACTTCGCGAACAGATCGCTGCTTGCCATGCTACAGGAACAAGGATCACTGAAGATATTTAAAATTGTGCAGACGGTTGAGATTGCCGCGGTGCACGGGGAACATGCCAAACTCTTGGGCGTTAAGGACGGCGAGGCGGTGTTGGTGATCCATCGCCTCTTCCTGGGCGCGGATGAGACCCCCGTGGCCTACACCCGATTCCTGGGGAGAAGCGACCGCTATAAGTTCCAGACCGAATTTGAACGCATCAGGTAGGCGGTTAGCGGGGGACGTACGGCCCCTGAAACTTCCGGCCCGAAACGATGTCCACCCCTTGCCCAATGAGCAGAGGGTGGACGCTGGAGCCAAGAGACCGGGTGGTCTCGTGGCAATTACATCAGATACACCAATGTCGGTTTCGCGAAAACCGCTCTACCGACGCCGGCACCCTCTGTAACTTATTGATGTTGTGTCGGCGGATGGCGAGTTTTTGGACTTTTGGCGAGATTGTCAACTTTGAATTAAGGAGGAGAATAAGGAAATGAAAACGCATCAATCAAAATTGCTTGCCCTGGTGGCAGGCCTTATCGTTATCGGCTTGAGTGCCGGCTTGGCCTGGGCCAATGAGCCCGCCGCCGCGGATGCCGCCACCGTGATGGCCCAATCGTCCATGCCGTGGTGGGGGTGGCCGTTGCTCCTGTTCGTGGTCACCTTTGTCATGGGGATCGTTGCCGTGCTCGGCGGCGTGGGCGGCGGGGTCCTCTTTGTGCCCATCATCGGCGGATTCTTTCCGTTCCACATCGACTTTGTCCGGGGCGCGGGTCTGTTGGTCGCCCTGTGCGGGGCCTTGGCCGCCGGACCCGGTCTCTTGAAAAAGGGTATGGCCGACCTGCGGCTGGCCATGCCGGTGGCCCTCATCGCCTCGGCCTGCGCCATTGTCGGTGCCATGATCGGTCTCGCCCTGCCCGCCAACGTGGTCAACATCTCCCTGGGTATCACCATCCTGGGTATCGTCGTCATTATGCTGATGGCCAAGAAGTCGGAGTACCCGGTGGTGGAAAAGGCGGACAACCTCTCCACCGCGCTCAGGATCAGCGGCATCTACCATGAGGCGGCCACGGGCAAGGACATCAACTGGCAGATCCATCGCACCCCCCAGGGCCTTGCCACCTTCATCATCATCGGGGTGATGGCCGGCATGTTCGGTCTCGGCGCCGGCTGGGCCAATGTCCCGGTGCTCAATCTGATGATGGGCGCGCCGCTTAAGGTCTCGGTGGCCACCAGCAAGTTCCTGTTGTCGATCACCGACACCTCGGCGGCCTGGATCTATATCAATAAAGGGGCGGTGTTGCCGATGCTGGTGGTGCCGTCAATCATCGGCATCATGCTCGGTTCCATCGTCGGCGTGCGCATCCTGGCCAAGGCCAAGCCCGCGGCCATTCGCTATATCGTCATCACCATCTTAATCTTTTCAGGCGGCAGGGCTTTGTTGAAGGGCCTGGGCATCTAGAAGAATTCAAAGGAGAGAAATCATGAGCAAGCATCAATACGTTACCGAAGAGCAGATCGCCTACGCCAAGATCCTGGACCTGGGGATGAAGGTGGGGCTTCTCCTGCTGATCATCTCGTTCGCCCTCTATGTCTTTGGCATCCTTACCCCCCACGTGCCGCTGGCGGACTTGCCCAAGTACTGGAAACTGCCGGTGCATGAGTACCTGGTGCAGACCGACATCCACCAGGGGTGGTCGTGGCTCTACATGTTGAACAAAGGGGACTTTTTGAATTTTGTGGGCATCGCCTTCCTGGCCGGGGTCAGCATCATCTGCTACCTGCGGGTCATTCCCTCCCTCTTTCGCAAGGGCGACACCATCTACGCCTTCCTTGCCATTGCCGAGGTCCTGGTGCTGGTGCTGGCCGCCTCTGGGGTGCTGAAGTCCGGCGGACACTGAGTAGAGCCCTGCGCTAAAAGCGCAAGGCGGGTTGTTACTCACGGGGCCAGGGGGAAGAGATTCCTCCTGGCCCCGTTTTTTTTCAGTCATCGAGTCATCGTTCCCACGCTCCAGCGTGGGAACGATAAGCTCCAGCGTGGGAACGTAACCACTCCTCGGACGCTCCAGCGTCCCATCTCATCCGGGTATGGCGAGGAGGAGTGGGAGGCAGCCGACTCTTTCTGGACGCTGTGGAGCGCTCACCTCAGGCATTCCCACGCTCCAGCGTGGGAACGATAACGCGCCAGCGTGGGCATGATAAATCAAGGGCGGGCCAAAACGGTTCATCTTGCCCTCCCCACCCTTGCGCGTTTGAGCCCTCCTGGCAAGGTACGGCGTGCACCCCCGCTCGGTATCGGGTCAGCCGTTTTTCTCCTTCAGCTTGATCTCGCGCCAGGAGAGGAAGAGGAAGACGGCGAGCAGGCCGATGGTGTTCAGGGGGGAGAACCAATAGGGGAAGTGGCGGCCAAAGGCCTCCAGGATCATCACCGAGCCCAGGAAGCCGATGGAGTACATGGCGCCGTTCTTCAGGTAGTCGAACTTGCTGATCAGGTCGATGCCGCGGATGGTCACCTCGCGGACCACAAAGGCGCCGATGCCGTTGCCGAGCAGGATCAGCGGCACCGAGATGGTGAAGGCAAAGGCCCCGACCACGCCGTCGATGGAGAAGGAGGCATCCAGGACCTCCAGGTAGAGGATCTTGCTCCAGGCGCTCATGGAGGAGTCAGTGAGGAGTTTCTGCTCCTGCTCCTCGGCATTCTTCTTGAAACCGTCGGTGATGAAGAACATGGTGGCGCCAATGGAGGCGGAGAGGGCGAGGATCGGGTCGATCTTGAGGGCGACGTAGGTGATCACGGTCAGGGCCACGGAGGAGATGGCGTAGAACCAGACACTCTGGCGATGGATGAAGTGCTCCACCAGAAAGGCGTACTTCTTCTCCTCCAGAAAGAGCCAAGCGAGGGCCACCAAAAACAGATAGACCCCGCCCCCCAGCAGCAGCAAGGGCTTGGAGGCCTCCACATACTCCTTGATGTGCGGGTCTCCGGAGAAGACAAAACTCATGACCTCGGAGAGGGTGAGGGCCGGGTTGACCATCCACACGATCAGGAAGGGCAGCACCCCGCGGACGAGAAAGACCGCAATCAACAGCCCCCAGACCAGGAAGATCTTGCGGTACTTTTCCGGCAGGGTCTTTAGAACATGGGCATTGACGATGGCGTTGTCGATGCTTGAAATCACCTCGAAGACCACCAGGCCCAGGATGACGATCATTGTGCTCCACATAATTTTTTCACAGAGGTAGGGGTTGAGGAGGGGGTGTCGTGTCGGAAACGTCGGGGTAACGGTGGCGGTGGAGCTATTTTTACGAAACCGTCAAAAGTGCACCACTGTAGCTGTGGAGCCGTGGGCTGTCAAATGAAAACCAGGGACCAGGGCGATTTTCAAGATGGGTGGTCCCCCTCCCGCGCTTGAGGGGGACACGGTTTGCCTTGACCGGCATCCTCTGCGGCGAGGGGGGCGATTGGGCCGATGCCAATGGGGCAGGGCTGGGGTTGGGAAAAAAATGCACATTCTTGTTGATGAACGCCCCGGTTTCGGGTATACAATCTTTTCTTTACCTACGCGCCTGTAGCTCATCTGGATAGAGTGTCGGACTACGAATCCGCAGGTAGCAGGTTCGAATCCTGCCAGGCGCACCAAAAAATCAAGCCCTTAACTCTTTTGAGCTAAGGGCTTTTTTTATTGTTCAACCTCATTTGTCCAACCCCTGTCCAACCAACTTTTTTTCAATCCACGAAGGCCCACCCCACCACCATCAGCACCCGCCTTAAGAAGTGCTCTCGAAACCGGGTGCAATGAACCCGGCCAGGATGGTGGGGGCGGCCTCTATTTCGAGGGTAGCGCAATTTTACCCGTTCCATCCCGATTTGGATTCACCTTCCACCGACAAGAATAAAACCCTGCAAGCGGAATTCTTTCATGGTAGATTTTTTCCTGATCATGGGGTATGCATTTAGCACATTCCATTGAACCGCACCGGTCAAATCTCTTGACAAAGATTATCCCAGCGGATAAAAAGTTGTGCCTGCGTTAACTTTATGCTTATAATTAAAAATGAGATTTGACCCCTCCGCAGAACTCGACGCAGTTGAAGCCCAACGGATTATCCGGGAAATCATTAATAATGGCGTTCTGATTATTAGTCGTCATGCTAAAACTAGAATGGTGGAACGCGGGTACACCACTCATGACATCGAGCATATTCTGCTACATGGTTCGATAACAAAAAAAGAGATTAACACACATACCAATAACTGGGTCTATACGGTTAGAGGGTTTGACCTTGAGGGGGATGAAGGAGGAGTTGTTGCCGCAATATCTTGCCTCAAGGAAAGTATCGTAATAACAGTACTCAGCTGATAATTGACGGAGATACACCATGGATACCTGTTATGCTTGCGGCGCAAAGCTGCAAGTCATCAAAGATAAGCCGTATCATTACACAGAATGTGGACTTGAAGTCCTCTTGTACGGAGTCATCCAGTACGCTTGCCCTGAGTGTGAGGAAACATTTACTTCAATTCCTAATATGCAAAAACTACATCGGGTTATTGGTGCCCATATCTGCGAGCAGAGAAAAGCCTTGTTACAGCCACTAGAAGTAAAATTTTTAAGAAAAGATTTGCATTTGAAAGCGAAAGACTTGGCTAAAGCTCTTGGCGTTACGCCGCAGACTGTTTCTAGGTGGGAAAACGGAAGGGAGCAAATCGGAGAGGCCTATGATCGCCTTTTGCGTTCAATATACATGATGTATGCATCAGAGCAGGCAAACCACGCCATTGGCCAAGGTCAACTTAATTTCTTCACGAATTTACCCCAAAAACGCAAAAAGATAAAAGAGCAGAAGGAGATCACATTAACGCCTCAAGAGTGGATGGGCGAAGTTGCCGACCTTTGCTCTGCACATGCATAGCGGGCGTACTTGTGCTTCCGTTGTAAATTCCCGAACGACCCTCCACGCATCCTCCCCCCACCCCCATCCCCGACGACCCGCTTAAATCTGAGATCGCGCATTGTCTGGTGACGCCTGGCCGCCAGCAAGGCGTTAGCCGCCCACCCGTTTCACCCGGTACCCAAGGCCTGTCAGATCCGCCACCATGGCCTGCCGGTGATCTCCTTGGATCTCGATGGTGCCCTCCTTGACGGTGCCGCCACTGCCGCATCTCTGTTTCAAGCGCTTGGCCAGGGCGCTCAGCTCTGCCGGCGGGAGAGGAACCCCGCTGATCACCGTCACCCCCTTCCCCTTGCGGCCCTTGGTCTCCAAGGCTACACGCACCGTGCCATCTCCCTTGGACACCGCTTGTCCCTTGCCGCAGGCGCACTTGGCCTGGGGCAGACCACAGGCGGGACACAGGCGGCCATGCTCGGTGGAATAGACTAGGGCGGTCTGTGGGTCAGCTCGTTTGCTCATCCGCGCTCGGGGAGGATTTCCAGCCAATAGCCGTCGGGATCTTTGATGAAGTAGATCCCCATCGCCTCGTTTTCATAACAGATACACCCCATCTCGGCATGGCGCTGATGGGCCGCGGCAAAGTCATCCACCACCAAGGCCAGGTGGAGGTCATTGTCGCCATGGGTGTACGGCTCTGTCCGCTCGCGATACCAGGTGAATTCGATCTGGTAGCGGTTCGTGTCGTCGGCGAGATAGACCAGCTTGAACTCCCCGGCCGGGTGCTCATAGGAACGAATCGGTTTTAAGCCCAGGGCCTCGTGGTAGAAGGCCAGGCTCCGGTCGAGATCGAGGACGTTGATGTTGGTGTGGGCCATGGTAAATTTCATTGTTCACCTCTCTTAGGTATCGCTCTTGCCGAGCACTCCTGCAATCCACAACGACAAGGCCTTGCCGCTGCGGATGGTCTCCTCTGGGATGGCGAGGCCGTGTTTGCTGGCCAGATCCTTGGCGTACTTGAGTTGGGCCGCGCTGGGGCCACCGCCCACCCCTCGCACCGGCGGCGCGAAAAAGCCCATCTTGTTGTGCACCCCTTTGCAGAAACGCTGCCAGCTCTCCTTGTTGTCCACCACCTGATCCAAAAACTTCTCCATCTTGCCGGTCAGTTCGTAATCGATCACCCAGGGGTGGGTCGCCCGCAGGTAGTCAATCAGCGTCTCCCCCGGGGGCATGGGCACCACCTTGCCCTTCTCCTCTTTCACATAGCCGCGGTCGGTGATGTTCTTGGTGATGGCGGCGTAGGTGGAGGGGCGGCCGATATCCAAGCGCTCCAACTCCTTGACCAGGGAGCCCAGGGTGTAGCGGCCCGGGGGCTTGGTCTTTTTCTCTTCCAGGACCTCCTTGCACTTCGGCACCCGCTCTCCCACCGCCACCGGCGGCAAGAGCTGTAGCTTATCGTCATCGCGCTTCTTCTCTCTCTCCTCGTCCGCCTCGGCGTAGACCTTGAGAAAGCCGTCGAACTTCAGCACCCGGCCGGCGGCCTTGAACCGTTCATCGATCACCGCAAAGAGCATGGTGGTGGCGTCGAAGATGGCCGGCGCCATTTGGCTGGCCACTGCCCGGCGGAAGATGAGTTCGTAGAGCTTGGCATGGGCCGGGGTCAATCCTTCCGCCTTGATGCGGGCGGCGATCTCCACCGCCTTGTGCATGTGGGTGGGGCGGATGCCCTCATGGGCCTCGGCCTGGGAGTTCTTGGACTTGTGCTGGTTGGCTTTAGGCGGTAGATAGGGGGCGCCCAGGGCGGTGCCGAGGAACTCGCGGATCTCGGTAATAAAGGCCTCGTCCATGCGCACCGAATCGGTACGGTGATAGGTGATCAGCCCCTGGTCAAAGAGGGCCTGGGCCAGTTTCATGGTCTGTTCCGGGGTGTACTTCATGCGCACCGCGGCCGCGGCCTGGAGGTCAACGGTGGTGAACGGGGGCTTGGGCTGCTGCTTGACCTCCCTCTTCTCCACCTTGACGGCCAGGGCATGGGTTTCGCTTTTGATGGCGGCGATCACCGCCTCGGCGTCAGCGAGTTTCTGGAATTTGCCTTTGCTATGCCGGGCCAGAAAGCGCGTGCCCTCCTGGTCCAGCTCAATATCGAGCATCCAGTAGAGGGAGGGTTTAAACTCCCGGATCTCCCGTTCCCGGTCAACCACCAACCGCACCGCGGGCGATTGCACCCTGCCCACGCTGTACTTGGCGCGCAGGGATTTGCTGGCCAGGGGCGAGAGGATGTAACCCACCAGCCGGTCGCCGATACGCCGGCCGAGGAAGGCGTTATAGAGACCGGCGTTGGTCTGGGCAAAGGGAACCGCCTTGGCCATGGCCTCCTTGAGCCCCTTCTCGGTGACCTCGAAGATCTCCATGCGCAGACACTCCTTGGCCACGTCCTTCACCTCCTCATGGATGTGGCAGCTGATGGCGTAGCCCTCGCGGTCCGGGTCGCCGGCCAGCATCACGGTCTCCCCCTTGGCCGCGGCGCGCAGTTCGTTGGGCAGCAGCCGCTTGCGTTCGTGGTAGACGAAGGTGGGCTCGTAGGTTTGCAGATCGACCCCAATCTGGCTGTCCGGCAGGTCTTTGAAGTGACCCACGGTGGACATGGTGCGCAGCTTGAGGAGGGACTGAATCTTCTTGGCCTTGGTGGGCGATTCAACAATGATGAGCATGGGGCGGCATATCCGTGGGGGTAGCGGTCATTTTACAGGAGCCCCTGCAGCAGATCCATTAAGTCCTTGAGGGCATAGGGCTTGTTCAGGCAGGCCGTGAAACCGTGGCTGCGGAACTCGGCGAGCACGGTGTCGTTGGAGTAGCCGCTGGAGACCACCGCCTTGACCTGGGGGTCGATCTCCAGGAGCCGGGTTAAGGTCTCATAGCCCCCCAGGCCGCCGCGGATGGTCAGATCAAGGATGACCACGGCAAAGGGTTGGCCGTTGGCCATGGCCTGTTGATAGAGGGCAATGGCCTCCTCCCCGTGGGCCGCATAGGCCACCGTGTGGCCCAAGACCGTCAGCATCTGGCCCGCCAACTCCCTGATGACCTGGTCATCGTCCATCACCAGGATCCTGGCGTGTTTTTTCTGGGTCTTGGCTGCCGACGGCAGGGGACGCCTGGTGGCGGGCGCTGCCGTCAGGGCCGGGAGATAGAGGGAGAAGCTGGTCCCTCGGCCCAGTTCGGAGGTCACCGTGAGCAGGCCGCCATGGTTCTTGACGATGGAGTAGGAGGTGGCGAGTCCCAGGCCGCTGCCTCTCTCCTTGGTGGTGAAGTAGGGGTCGAATATCTTGGCCAGGTTGGACGGGGCAATCCCCGGCCCGTTGTCGCTGATGACCACGGCCACATACTCCCCTGGCGGCAGCTCCGGGGCCAGGTGCTGGTTGGGGAGAGTGATGTTGGTGGCCGTGATTTCGATGCGGCCGCCCTGGGGCATGGCCTGGGCCGCATTCAAGACGATATTCTGCATCACCTGGCCGATCTGGCCCTCGTCCGCCTCCACCAGACGCAGATCGTGTCCAAAGTCCAGATGCCCCTCGCAGCGCGAGCCGCTCAAGGCAAAGCGCACCGAGTTCTCAATCACCCCTTGCAGGGGGATGGGTTCCTTAACCGGCTTGCCGCCCTTGGCAAAGGTCAACAGCTGCATGGCCAGCTGCTTGGAGAGGGTGAGGGCGCTCTCCGCCTGGTCGAGGGCGCGGAGGGTGTCGTCCCGGTTGTCAATCATCAACTTGGCAAGGGAGAGGTAGCCGAAGACCCCTTGCAGCAGGTTGTTGAAGTCATGGGCAATGCCGCCGGCCAGGGTGCCGATGGCCTCCATCTTTTGGGCCTTCAGCTGTTCCGCCTCCAGGAGATAGCGGTCGGTAACGTCATGGATGACCTCAATGGCCGAGGTGACTTGGCCCGTGGCATCGACCAGGGGAAAGCCCCTGGACTCGATATGTCTGGTATTACCATGCCCATCCCTATGGGTATGGATGGTGGTGTGCGGTCGGCCGGTCTGGAAGACCTGGTGGATGGCGCACTGCTCACCGCTCTCGAAACACGGGCGCGCCTGGCCATGGGAGAGCTCATGGCAGTGCCTGCCGATGGCCTCCGCCTCCGTGGCACCGTGCATCCGGCAGTAAGCCCGGTTGGCCGAGAGGATGCGGAACTCCCGGTCCACGAGAATGAACCCTTCATCCACGGTGTCGATGATGCTCCTGATCAGTTGCTCGCTCTGGCGGATGGCCTCTTCCGCCCGTTTGCGCTCGGTGATATCCTGGATCACGGCCCGGGAGCGGATAACCAGGCCCGTGGCATCGCGTTCGCCGCTGGCGGAGAGCAGGACATCGATCACCTCGCCGCTCTTTTTCACGAACTGCAAAGGGATATCGGTGCAGATGCCATCCCGGAAAAAGGCGGGCTGCACCACCTCGATGGCATACCGGCGGGATGCCCGGGTGTAGAACTCCGCCACCTGGTGGCCCAGGACCTCGTCCCGTGCATAGCCCATGGTCATCAGCCAGTGCTGGTTGACATCCACGAGCACGCCGTTGCGGTCGATGGAGTGCAGCATGATCGGCGTCTCATCGTAGAGGGCGCGGAAGCGCTCCCGGCTGTGGATGAGGGACTCTTCCGCCTGGCGGCGTTGGCTGATGTCCCGGGTGATGCCCAACAGGGCGACGATCTCCCCGGTTTCGTTGCGGAAGGGCACGGCATGGGTTTCAAGCCACAGCCGTCTACCCTTGGCGCCGACCATCTCAAAGGCCAAGGTCCCGGACTCACCCCGGAAGACCCGGCGCGTCAAGTCCATGAAGGGCTCCCAGTGTTCGTGGACAATCATGGGGCAGACACACTGGCCCTTGACCTGTGCCAAGTCATCGACCTCTAGCATGGCCAGCCCGGCCCGGTTCATCATCAGCAACCTGGCCTCGGCATCCAGGAGTTTGACGCATTCAGGCTCGGTGTCGATGATGGCCTGGAGCATGTTTTCGCTATTGCGCAGGGCGATCTCCGCCTGTTTGCGCTCGCTGATGTCCCTCACCGTGCCGATGACGCCAATGATGTCCCCCTGGGCATTACGCAGGGGGGCGTTGCTGTCGGAGGTCCAGCCACCCGGGCAGGCACCCGAGAGGTTGGGAAACTCGATGGTGGCCGTGATCTCGCCCCGCAGGGTCTGTTCGAGCCGGGTGATGAAACCGACCTCTTGCAGGAAGGGAAAGAGCTCCAACGGGTGCCGGCCCAGGACCTCGGCGGCCTTTTTGCCGGTGAGCTTTTCCATGAACGGGTTCCAGAGCAGGTAGCGCAGGTCGGGGCCGTAGACAACGATCCCCTCTTCGGCACTGTTGATGATCTGGTCGTGTAGGGCGCTGATGGCGTCCAGTTGGTCTTCAACCGGCAGACTCTCGGTCAATCGTTGCCAGATGGACCGCGTCTGGTCCGGGTCGGGTGGCGATGGCGGGGGGGATGGGGGTGAGTTCGACATGGGCTCGACCCTTTCAGGGGTG
>OBOI01000133.1_pt1 | contig 30008 bp, 28 predicted proteins | sample 1670151 | NCBI WGS metagenome assembly OBOI01 (sample SAMEA104232303, study PRJEB22302) | sediment metagenome | biome: forest; feature: aquifer; material: sediment | place: USA | collected 2011-08-07 | depth 0.01 m | reverse complement strand
CGGCAATTAATTCCTGGGCGGCGGCATAATCGCCTTTTTCAATCAGCACCTTGATTTGCTGGAGTTGGTTGATGTTGTCCGTCCCGGCGGTTGCTTCCCAAGCGGACGTCTCCGCCAGCAGTGCCCGGGTCTCTTCATCTTTTATTTCGATTAGTTGTTTCATGAAGTCCAAAGCCGTCGCGATATCGTCATCCCGAAAGGTAACGGGGCCGTAGACATCCCGGAAAACTTTACTGTCGGCCAGATCATGCTGAAATACATTTATATCGTTATTTAATTGCTTACTGTCACTGGGAAGCATTTTGGTGACCAGCATCTTTTTCAGCACCTCCTGAAAGCAGACCAGGCAGGAAAAAATATTGCTCTTTTTCAAGTGCTGTTGGCATGCCTTCAACTCCCGGGCAATGATACTTGCTTCCTCCCTCTTGATCATTTCGGCCATTTCTTCCCCCTAATAAAATGAACGCTCTTTTATAATCGGCTCAAAGAGGAAAAACTTTAAGCGCTTGATTTTGTCCAAACAATTATTCTCCTTGAAAAGTCAAATAAATCTAAATCTTATATTTATTTTAAAAAATTCCTAAAGTCTGCTTGAACAATGCCGATAAGGGTAATGGATGAGTTTCATGGAGTTTGCAGGAGGTCAAGGATGACTATATCAGCATATCAGGTTGATAGTGTCTTGAGTGCTTACAGTAAGCAAAGCAAGATGAGGACGAGGCAGCCTTCAGACACGGAAGACACTAAGAGTGCCAGCTATCAAGACGTTGTTTCCCTGTCGCAGCAGGGCAATGGTAAGGCTGAGGCCTATAAGAAAATATCCTACAGCATTATTGATATTATTTTGAAGGATAGGGGCGTGTAGTTTATTTTAGTAGGCCGGGAATCGTGTTACTGCTTAAAACAATTACACGTTAACGCTCTTATCCCCTTTGTCGGGCTTGGGAAGAATGTATGAATACCTCAGCACTTGCGCATGCACAAAATAATAACAAAAAGAGCATCCTCGTGGTGGACGATTATCTGCCGACGCGGAATCTTGTGGTGGAAGCGCTGGACCGGTCCGGAAATTACGAAATCAGCGAGGCCACTGACGGTACGGAGGCGCTGCAACTTTTTAAGCGTCGGCCCTATGATATGGTGATCAGTGATGTCATGATGCCCATTATGGGGGGCATGGAATTGCTGGCGACCATCAGAGAAATGAAGACCTCCACCGCCGTCATCATGATTACCGCCCATCCGGCCCCGGAGTTAACCGTTGCTGCGATGAAACAAGGGGCCGTTGATTTTCTGAAGAAACCCTTTAACATTGATGATTTGCTTTTCAAAGTAGATCTTTATCTCCATGATAGCGAAGTCAACAAGTGCGGCGGGGAAGAAAATGAAAGCCGCGGTTTGCAGGCGAAAAAAGAGCAATTGTCACTCCAAAGTTATATTTATGATGAGATTGAAAGGGCCGATGGCAACCAGGAGGAGATTTTTCAAACGGTCGTTGAATTGGCGCTGCAGATAGTGGAAGGGGAAAGTTGCGCACTTTATTTGTATGATGAAAAGAGCCAGGAGTTTTATCTGCAGGTAGCCCGGAGCAACAATGGGGCGGCCCGACAAAACGCCATCCCTTTCGTGGCCAGTATATTCAGCGAAGTGGTGGCAAAGCGGGCTGCTCTGATAATTAATTCGGATAGCGACTCGGTGATCGCCACCTCACTCATCTGCGCTCCCCTTATGATTCGCGATAATGTTCTGGGTGTGCTCAGTGTCAGAAAAAAGAGAGGTACGGGTGTATTTACCAAAAATGAGCTGCACAATGTTTCCAGCTTGTCCAAAAGGGCGTCCCTGAATCTGGAGAACAAGGTGCTCTATGAAAGTGTATATGCCAACCTCCTGGATACCTTTAAGTCTCTGGTGACTTCAATTCAGATGCGCGATCACTATACGGAACAGCACTGCCAGAGGGTTGCCGATTTGTCGGCGAGGTTGGCGCAGGAATGCAATTGTTCTCCCGGTGACATCGAATCCCTGCGGATTGCCGCTGCCATCCATGATGTAGGGAAGATCGCCTGGCCCGACAGTATCCTGCTTAAAGCGGACCGCTTGTCGGATGAAGAGTATCTAATAGTAAAAAATCACCCCCAGGTAGGGGAAAGGATATTGAGGCCCGTGCTGCTCCTGGACAGGGAAAAGGAGATTACCCTTTGCCATCACGAAAGATGGGACGGGAGGGGCTACCCAGCCGGACTGTCCGGCCCGCAGATACCCTTGCTGGCCAGGATAGTTGCCATTGCCGATTCCTTTGATGCCATGACAAATAATCGCCCTTACCGGAAAGCGCTGAGTTATGAGGTGGCTATAGAGGAACTGAAAAAAAACCGGAACACCCAATTTGACCGCGCTATTGTTGATGCTTTTATAAATAGAATATTAGTAAATAAGCAAATTTATTAGTAAATTATAGATTACTCCCCGGCGTAAGGCAATCTCGTGGACGCACTTATCACGGGGGCGGCGGCGAAATAACTTTTCCGCCTTCCTTTTTCCCCTCATTGGCACATAACTTGGATTGATATGCCTATCAATATGGCGGTGGGGGTCTATGACGATATCGGTGAAGCAAGGATTCCCCTTGCGACCCTTGGAAAGCAGCATTGTAAGTGATCGTGGCCGTACGCAGAGTAATGAATTTGCCTCTGCGTTAACAGAGGCCGTGCTGGCAGGAAACAGCAGGTCCGATGAACAAGGGCGGAATGAGCCATTATCAGGGCCGGAGATTGATCTGTTGATTCTGAAAATGCAACAGCAGCTAAACGATCATCTGTTCCGTGCCTTGCCCGCAGATGACAATCAAGAAAGCCGGGGGCCGTCATGGCCAGGCGGGCTTTCTACGGTTGCCTATTATTCGGTCGCCCCGGCTTCTCAAGAGCAAGCGTCAAAAACCCGGCGTTTACCCCAAAAAAATGACGGTATTTCCCCTTCCGTTGATCTGGGGCAGATCATCGGACAAGCGGCCGCTTCCTATGGGGTTGATGAAAACCTGATCAGGAGCGTTATTAAGGCGGAAAGTGATTTTGAAATTTTCAGCACCTCTCACCGGGGAGCGATGGGGTTGATGCAGTTGATGCCTGGGACGGCCCACGAACTTGGGGTTCGCGACGCCTATGATCCGCGAGAAAATATTATGGGCGGCACAAAATATTTGAAAGGGCTGCTGGATCGCTATGGCGGCGATACCAGGTTGGCGTTGGCGGCATACAACTGGGGCATGGGTAATGTGGAGAAGTATCCGGGAAAGTTGCCTCAGGAAACGAGAGACTACATTGCCCGTGTCACAAGGCACTATCAGGGTGCCGGGGTGTGATCAGCGGCCTTTATTTCTACGCACATCTACGGATGAGTGTGGTAGCTTGCGGACATAAATTTGTCCGAAACAAAAGAGCCTGACATGGGTGAAATCAGAAAGGATATCCCGGCAATGGTTGAAGAAATGCCGGCCTTCCCGCAGAGTGTGCATCGGGTAATACAGCTTACCTCGGATATCAATTCCGACCCCCGGGATCTGGTTGATGCCATCCAGCATGACCCGATTTTGATGATGAGGATACTCAAGCTCGTCAACTCTTCCTACTTCGGTCTTGCCCAGAAGATCAGCTCCATAAACCATGCGATTGTTTACATTGGCGTCAACACAGTCAAAAATCTGGCTTTGAGCGCGGTGGTGATTGGCGTGATGCCTAGCACAAATGCAGCCGGTTTCGACATGGACGGATTTCTGCGCCATTCCTTGTCCACCGCCATCATTGCTAGAATTTTAGCCAGGAAGGCGGGTGTTCAGGAACGGGATGTTTTTGACTTTTTTTTATCCGGTTTGCTGCACGATTTCGGGAAGATTGTTTTTGCCCATTTTCTGCCCCATGAATTTAAGAAAGCGCTTGCCATGGCCAGAGAGGAGGGCATCCATCTTTATGAAGCGGAGCAGATAGTTTTTACCGCCGATCACACGCAAATCGGCTCTCTTTTGGGAGAAAAATGGCGCCTGCCGCTCCCCCTGGTGGCCTGTTTACGAGAGCACCATGGTCATGACCAGGAAAGTTCGCTGATTATGGCTGCCGTCTCGGCGGCCAACCAGATAGGCAAGGAACTCAAACTTGGCTATAGTGGAGAAAATATTATAGAAAAGCTTCCCCGAACGATATCTGATCTTTTCGACACCGCTGAGGGCGCTATTATAGACTCTCTGGGCGATGTCAGCGCGGAAATGGAAAAGGCCATGATATTCATTAAAAATTAGTAAGTCAGCGTGATTTTGGGGTGATAATTTGAAAATACGCTTCTGGGGTGTGCGCGGGTCGATACCTTCGCCAGGGCTGAAAACAATGAGATACGGCGGCAACACCACTTGCATTGAGGTGGAAACGGATGATGGGCAGACGATAATTATTGATGCCGGCAGCGGTATCCATCCTCTTGCGCAGAGCCTGCTGAAAAAAATGCCCCTATCATCCTCCATCTTTCTCACCCATACCCATTGGGATCATATTCAGGGCCTTCCTTTTTTTACCCCGATTTTTATACCTATGAACAATATCAGGATCTACGGCGCCTTTGATCCGGTTTTGCAGCGAGACATCAGAGATGTGCTGAGCCGTCAGATGGAGTATTGCTTCTTCCCCGTTCGTGAGGCGGAACTAAAGGCGGACATGCAGTATAGCTCTCTCTCCGAAGGTCAAACCATAGCGATAGGATCGGCAAAGGTTACGAACATCATCATGAACCATACGGTTATCAATTTTGGCTACCGGATCGATTGCAACGGCAAAAGTCTATTTTTCACGGGAGACGCCGAACCTTTGTATAATATTTACCATCCCGGGGACGATTACTATGACGAATATGAACGCCTTATCTCCAATAAAAACGCTATGCTCGCGGATTTTGTCCGTGGGGTGGACATACTGATTGCCGACTCCGCATATACGGAGCAGGAATATCAGGCAAAAAAGGGGTGGGGGCACGGCACTTATGACACTTGTATTGCCATGGCTGAGAAAGCGGGCGCCAAAGCCCTTTATTTTACCCATCATGAACCGCAGCGCAGTGATGAGGAGCTTGATCAAATTCACGACTGTCTGCGGGAAAAGTTTATAACCTCGGCAGCGGCGTGCCCCTTTTTTATCGCCTACGAGGGGCTAGAAATCGCTCTGTAATATTTGATAATAACTTGCTTTGAGGAGGGTTCTTCAGGTGGACGCAAAATTTATCAATCCCTTTATCCATGGTACGGTGGAGACCATGAGAAAGCTCGCTTTTATGGATATTCAGCCAGGCAAGCTTTATATGAAAGAGAGTGGCGTTGCCGCAGGTGACGTTTCCGGTATTATCGGTATCACGGGCTATGCCGTAGGCTCACTGGCCATCAGTTTTGTCGAGGCCGACATATGCGACATTGTCAGTAGCATGCGGGGCGACCTCCATACTGCTGTCGACGGGGAAGTTTTTGATGCGGTTCGTGAAATTACCCAGACGATATTAGCTGTCGCCATTACCTCGCTCGAAAGGGAAGGGATGAAGGTCTATGGCGCCCTGCCCACGGTGGTTTACGGAAAAAACCATTCGATCGAATCCATATTGGACAGTACCTGCCTCTCCATTCCTTTTTCCATGGGGAAGGGCGCATTTGTTGTTGATATCTCCATTAAATCAGCGGCGACGGGGGCCGCAACGGCGATGGTGGAACCAGTGGCTCAGCCTCGTGCCCCGGCAATAAAAACGGCTGTTTCTGCGGTCAAGCCGGACGCAGAAAACGTTCCCTCTGAAATGGACAGAAAAGATTTATTAAAGAAGCAGTTGACAGAGGCAACGGTCATGCGGGAAGAGCTGATGAAACAGCTTGCAGAAAAACCATTTATGGAGATATCCCAACGGAAGAAGTTCAAGCAAACGATTCCTGTCTTTGATGCGAAGATCCGGCGGTTGAAGCTGGACATTGCAACGTTGGAGATGATGGCCAAGATCAGTAGCGATGAGCTTGAAAACCCGACTATTGTCCCTCACTACCAGCATTATGACAGCAATAAAAAGCTCTAGGGCGGACAGATCAAGCTTTTGAAATCCGGCTCAGAGAAGTTCATCCTTCTTTGCGCTATATGCGGCTAATATTCATTAACCATATCTGGTTCATCGCCAGCTCGTTCATCTGTCGTGCCATGCCTTGTATCGGTGAAATTGGCATAACTTTCGCATTTCATAAAACCACTCAAGTTATGCGGCAAAAGACCGATAATAAGAATATCGATCACCTCCTGGGAATTGAAGCAATAAAATTGTCATGGTCATGGCGTCGGGATCGTTACCCTTTTTGAGAGAATTAGCCCATGAATATTTCACAGGAAATACTTGACAGTACCAGCAAGCTCGACGGGAGTGAACTGCTGGAAAGCCTGGAAAATTATCGTTCGCTCATTGATCTTACCCCGGACATTATTTATCGTCTCAAGGAGGATGGAACGATTCTCTTTATCTCGCAAGCGGTGCAGCATTTGGGGTACGATCCGGAGGAACTTATCGGTCTGCCCTTCGAGGAGATAGTGTGCTCCGAGGATCGGCAAAAATCCCGGGACCATTTTGTAGAACGGCGCATCGGGGAGCGACGCACAAAAAATCTTGAGGTGCGCCTGCTTCACAAAGAGCGGGGGGGCTGCGATTATGATCTTAAATTTACTTATCTGGCCCTTTCTGCCCGCGGACAGTGGGATGTACCTGATTACGCCATTCAGGAACCGGATAAGCGTTTTCTATACACCCAGGGTATTGCGCGTGATATAACCGAGCGCAAGCAACTGGAGGCGGAGCGTCAGAAGCTGGAGGAACGCTTGCATCGCTCCGAAAAAATGGAGGCGCTGGGTGCTTTGGCCGGCGGGGTAGCGCATGATCTTAATAACGTGCTGGGGGTGCTGGTGGGATACTCGGAATTAATGCTTTTGGCAATCTCCGACGGAAATCCGTTGCGAAGACATGCCAATGCCATTCTGAAGTCCAGTGAGAAGGGCGCCTCCATCGTGCAAGACCTCCTGACCCTGGCCAGGCGGAATGTTCCTGTCGCAGAAGTTGTCGATCTCAATTCGGTCATTACCAATTTTATTAAAACCCCGGTATTTGAAAAGTTGCAAGCATATCACCCCCTGGTGACCTTTCGGTCTGATCTGGACAAGGACCTGCTGAATGTCGAGGGCTCGCCCCTCCATTTGGAAAAAACACTGATGAATTTGATATCGAATGCCTCTGAAGCGATTTCCGACCGTGGCGAGGTGACAATCAGGACAGAAAACCGTTATTTGGATAAAAGTATTCATGGTTACGATGAAGTCCGGGTAGGCGATTATGTGGTTTTGTCAATATCCGACAATGGGGAAGGGATCGCTCCGGCCAACTTAGATAAGATATTTGAACCTTTCTTCACGAAGAAAACCATGGGAAGGAGTGGAACAGGCTTGGGCTTGGCGGTGGTCTGGGGAACAGTAAAGGATCATAAGGGCTACATAGATGTACAAAGCGAGGAAGGCAAAGGAAGCATCTTTACGCTTTACTTCCCCGTTACGCGACAACCACTGAGCGAGTCTTTGCCTAAGAAGACCGTCGAGCAGTACATGGGCCGGGGTGAATCGATTTTGGTGGTGGATGATGTCAATGAACAACAAGAAGTAGCGATGGATATGCTGACGAGACTTGGCTATCAGGTGCAGACGGTTTCCAGCGGTGAAGAAGCCGTGTGTTATCTGAAGAATCACGAGGTTGACCTTTTGGTGCTGGATATGATTATGGCCCCTGGCATCGATGGTTTGGAGACCTACCGGCAGGTGCGCGCCATACGGCCGGGGCAGAAAGCCATTATTGTCAGTGGTTATTCTGAATCGGACCAGATCGCCAAAGCCGTAGAACTTGGTCCCGGCGCTTACGTTCAAAAACCCTACATCCTGGAAAAGATTGGTCTGGCGATACGGGATAAGCTGGAGCAAGTCACGCCCAGCTATCATTAACTTAGTAAGTTGACTTGCTTCCCTGCATCTGCTATGGCTGGCCGCAAGAAATTGATTAAAGGGAAGGAAGGAGTTAGTTATGGAAAGCACCTTATCCATTATCAAGCCCGATGGAGTGGCCAGGGGACTGATTGGCGAGATAAGCAGGCGTTTGGAACAAAATGATTTGAAAATCGTCGCCATGAAGATGATTCGCATGACAAAAGGACAAGCCGAGGGTTTTTACGCCGTCCATCGGGAAAGACCGTTTTTTGCGAGCCTCACGGACTTTATGTCCGCTGGCCCGGTTGTGGTGATGGTGCTTACGGGAGAAAACGCGATTGCCAGGTACCGGGAACTGATGGGGGCAACGGACTGCCGGGTGGCTGCCGAGGGAACGATCCGCAAGGATTTTGCCACGGACATTGAGAAAAATGTGGTTCATGGTTCTGACGGTCCAGACACAGCGGCATTTGAAATCGGCTATTTTTTCAGTGGATTGGAGTTAGCGTCTTTGCAGGGATAGCCCTGATTTTACGGGTTTTTTGTGGCTGGCTCGTGATACATACTTGAGCCAGCCGCGGCCTGTCGGAGGGCATTTTTACGGAGCCGCTCCTGCTAATAAATTCCGGGGCTGCCTACACTTTAAGCTCCAGATTGATCATGTCGCCCCGGCTGAACCCCACCTTGTCCAGGAACTTCACTAGATCCCAGTCCCGCCAGTTAACGTCGGTATAAATGGTCGTGACGCCGACTTTTTTAAGGTTGGCGACCATTTCCTGCAGAAGTTTGTTCGCGATCCCCCGGTTTTGATAAGCCGGGTCCACCCCGATGGTGTCAAACCAGGCCACGGTGTTGGGGATACCGAATTCCCAGCCGCTGGCATCTCCCGTAATATATCCCACCACTTTTCCATCAGTTTCCGCCACGAGGGAAGCAATGGGGGGGCGATGCTCCAAAAGTTCCAATTTCATACGCCAAAACTCCGGACGCGCCTGCCCCAGCAATTTCGCGTCGATGTCAATCAGGGCCTTTATATCCGTTCCCTTTACCGTTCTGATGGTTACGTCTCTGATTTCCGACATAAAACCTCCTTTTGCAAGTTTGGTTGGCAATTTGTCAATATAGGCGGCCGCGTGTAAACGCTTTAAACCTCTGAATTCAGTAAGTCTGGTGATCAGGCGTTGGCCTGATCAGGGAAAAGCTTGCTTAATGCCCATTTTTTTCTGGTTTTCCAATTACCTCGATGATAGGCATAACTGGCCAGAAGCGGCAAAACGGAGGTGGCTTCGGCGTAAACCATCTGTTCGTAGGTCGTATCCACCTTGCCCCAGGAGCTGGCTTCTTTCAGGGTAGAACTGGAGCAGGCCCCGTCCCGGACATCGGCCACAGTGATCTGTACGGCATACTTATGCATGGGGACTTCCTGCCCCAGAATCTCCGCGCAGATGACCGTGTCCTGGGCAAAATTCTTGGGTACACCGCCGCCGATGATCATCAGGCCGGTGGTCGGTGCCTTGATCTTAACTTCCGTTAATTCGCGAAAATCCCGTACGGAATCCAAGGAAAGGTGATTATGGGGACGGTGGTGCTGATGTGCAACCAAGCCGAATCCGGCGCTGCTGTCGGAAAAGGCCGGACAAAAGATTGGGACGTCATTTTCATAGGCGACCTGAATCAGCGAATTTTCCTTGCGGGCATGTTTCTGGAGATAGCGCCCCATTTCCTGGATGAATTCCCGGGAGGAATAGGGCCGTGGCTGGAGCTGATCGGCGATTTGCCGTACTGTGTCATCACAGACCTGCAACTGCTCCTCATCGATGTAGGTATCATAAATCCGGTCGACGTAAAGCGAGCGTAACAGCTTGTCATCAACATGTGGGGTACCCTGGTAATGTTTAAAGCCCAGCGCTTCGAAGAAATCCATGTCAACAATGGCGGCGCCGGTGGCCACCACTGCGTCCACCATGTTGTATCGGACGAGGTCAGAGTATAGCTGCATACAGCCGGCGGCGCTGGAGCTTCCGGCGATGGTGAGGATGATGGCGCAATCGGGATCAGCCAGCATGCGGTCATAGATTTCGGCGGCAATTGCGAGATCGCGGGCCGTAAAAGACATTTTTCTCATGGCCCCGATGATCTCGATGGCCGAGAAAGATGTTATGTCGATGTGTTCGACGGTCGTTTTTAATAGGTCTTTTTTCTCCATATCCTCCCCAATAAATGCTTGATGGTTCATTTTTATTAGATAGCGGCCCAAATGTCAATGCCGGAATCATAAGGGGGAATTTGGCATTCTGGGAACTTGAAAATATATGAGATTTCAGTTAACGTGCCGACCTGAAGCTTTCCCTTCTTCATCGGTGGTGTTTGCGACGTGAGTAATGGGGGGGGTGTGCCTGGGAAGGGAAACTGCATGGAGCAGGAAATAGAGGAGAAGCTGACCAAGCTGCGAACGCTTCTGCAAGCGATGGAGAGCGCTGTTGTCGCCTTTTCCGGCGGTGTGGACAGCACTTTTCTGCTGCACATGGCCGTGACGGAGCTGGGGACGGGTAAAGTGCTGGCTGTTACCGGCCAGTCGCCCACTTATCCCGCCTGGGAGTTTGAGGAGGCTCGGCAGTTGGCTCGGCAGTTGGGGGCTCGGCAACTGATTGTCGCCACCGAAGAGCTGGCGAACGAGGAATTTGCCGCGAACCCACCGGAGCGCTGCTATTTCTGCAAACAGGAATTGTTTTACCATCTGCGGCGGATTGCCGGGGAGGAGGGGCTAAAGCATATTCTCGACGGCACCAATCTTGACGATTTGGGCGATTATCGTCCCGGCAGGCAGGCAGCGCAGGAGCTGGGTGTACGCAGCCCCCTCTTGGAGGCGGGCCTGACGAAGGAAGATATCCGCATCTGTTCCCGGGCCATGGGGCTTGCCACCTGGGATAAGCCGGTTTGCGCCTGTCTCGCTTCCCGTTTTCCCTACGGTGCCGAAATTACCAGGGAAAAGCTCCGGCAGGTGGAGGAGGGGGAGGATTATTTGCGTTCTCTGGGATTCAGGCAGTTCCGGTTACGCCATCACGGTCCCGTGGTTCGCATTGAAATAGACCGGGAGCAGGTGGCCTTGCTGCTGGCCAGGGCAGAGGAGGTATCACGGGCGCTCAGGCAGCAAGGTTTTAACTATGTAACGATGGACCTGGATGGTTACCGGACGGGCAGCATGAACGAAATGCTGCATAAGGAGGGGCGAAAATCGTGAAGGAAGAGCGCTTGCGGGAATTGCTGCTTGATATTCGGGAAAAGAGGCTGGATGTTGAAGCAGCCGTGCAAGAGTTTAAATGCTTGCCCGTTGCGGATCTTGAATTTGCCGAGCTCGACGTCCATCGCGAGCTGCGGCGCGGTTTTCCCGAAGTAATCTACTGCGAAGGCAAGACGGCCGGGCAGGTGGCGGCCATCTTTCGCAACTTGGCCATGCAGGCGGATGGCAACATTTTGGCGACGCGGGCGGACCGGAATACTTATGAAGCTGTGGTGGCTGTGCTACCGGGCAGCGAGTATCATGAACTGGCGCGCCTGATTCTCCTCAGGCGGGGAGCGCAGGAAAGCAGGAGTGGGATTGCGGTGCTTAGTGCCGGGACGGCGGACATCCCCGTTGCGGAAGAGGCGGCTCTGACGGCTGAGGCGATGGGCAATCGGGTGGACCGCATTTATGATGTGGGTGTGGCGGGTCTGCATCGTCTTCTTAATTACCGGGAAAGATTAATGGCTGCAAGGGTGTTGGTGGTTGTGGCCGGTATGGAAGGCGCCCTGCCCAGTGTGGTGGGGGGCCTGGTGGATAAACCGGTGATTGCCGTCCCCACGAGCGTGGGGTATGGCGCCAACTTCGGCGGTTTGGCGGCTCTCCTGGCCATGTTAAACAGTTGCGCCGGCGGCGTTTCCGTGGTCAATATCAATAACGGCTTCGGGGCAGGTTTTCAGGCGTCCCTCATCAATAAACTGGGAGAGCAGACGACGTGAGGATTGCGTATTTCCATTGCTTTGCCGGCGCTTCCGGGGATATGCTCCTGGGGGCCCTGCTGGATGCCGGTTTACCCTGGGAACAACTGCAGGCAGATCTTGGCCGGTTGTCTTGCGGCAGTTTCCGCCTGGAGATGGGGCGGGTAACGAAACAGGGCATCGCCGGGGTCAGGTTGCAGGTTATAGTGGAGAATGATCGACCCCACCGCCATCTGGGCGATGTCAGGGCAATTATCGCGGAAAGCACTTTGCCGGATGCCATCCGGGAAAGGAGTATGGCTGTTTTCACCCGCCTGGCAGAGGCGGAAGCTCAGGTGCACGGCCGGCAAGTCGAGGAAATCCATTTTCACGAGGTGGGAGCGCTTGACGCTATTGTTGATGTGGTAGGCGTCGTCACCGGTTTGTGGCGGTTGGGTATTGATGAGGTTTATGCCTCGCCGATAAATGTGGGCAGCGGTTTTGTTCGCACAAGCCATGGGGTTTTGCCGGTGCCAGGCCCGGCAGTCATGGCCATGCTTCCCGGCGTGCCCGTTTACGCGCGGGATGCGGAGGAGGAATTGTTAACCCCCACGGGGGCGGCGATTCTTACTACTTGCTGTAGCAACTTTGGTCCGATGCCGCCGCTGCTGGTGGTTAACAGCGGTTATGGCGCCGGAGAACGGGACTTGCCGATTCCCAATCTGCTGCGCGTCACGATCGGGGAAAAATTGACAACGGATGCTGCCTCCAGGGACAATGGCGGTTGTTGGCAGTCCCCGGCCCTGATGCTGGAGGCTAATATCGACGATATGAGCCCGGAGTTCTATGAGCACCTGATGGAGGAACTGCTTGCAGAAGGCGCGATGGATGTTTTTCTGCAGACGATACAGATGAAGAAAAATCGCCCTGCCGTAACATTGTGTGTTCTGATGCGACCGGAGGACGAGGCAAAGTTTCGCTGGCGGATCTTTGCCGAGACCACCACGCTGGGAGTCAGAATGTTTCCCGTCACCAAACACATGCTGCCGGTGGAAACAATCACGCTGGATACAAGCATGGGGCAGGCACGTGTGAAGGTGGGGCGCCAGAACGGGAAAATATGTACTATGTCACCGGAATATGAAGATTGCCGCCGCTTGGCAAAGGAGCACCATCTGCCTCTGAAAGAGGTGTACGATCGTCTCCGGGAGGAAGGCCGTCGCTGCTGCACGGGCAAGGAAACTTAACCATTTCATCAAATATGCAAGTCATAAGTTAGGGGAAGAAAGCAGTATGTCTTGGTATGCCGTTCACACGAGAAGTCGACATGAGGATAGGGTTTATACCGGCCTGACTCAGAAAACGTACCAGGCGTTTCTGCCGCAGATAGAGACCTGGAGCAAGCGTAAAGACCGGAAGAAGAAGATACTGCTGCCGATGTTCCCGGGGTACCTCTTTGTGGGCTTGGAGTCCTTGGATCCGGAAGTAAAGCTGGATGTCTTGAAAACCTTTGGTGTGGTGAAAATTTTGGGGGACCGTACCACCTATGAACCGATAGCGGTGCCGGACGTCACCATTGCTGCCTTGCAGAAGATCGTTGGTTCCAAGGTGGAGATCCAGCATTTCCAGTATCCCAAAATAGGTGAGCCGGCGCGCATTACCGATGGGCCCTTTAAGGGGGTGGAAGGCATTGTCGCGGCGACGGATTATGAAAAAGAATTATTTTTTGTCACGATTGAGTTGCTGAAACGTTCCGTGGCCATTAAGCTGGAAGGATTTCAGATTGAAAAAATATGATTAAGAGGATAGAGGGGAAAATATGAAAGGCATCATTCTCGCCGGCGGTTCCGGCACGCGGCTTTACCCCGTTACCCAGTCCATATCGAAGCAATTGTTGCCCGTCTTTGACAAGCCGATGATCTACTATCCTTTATCGATACTCATGTTGGCGGGGATCAGAGAAATTCTCCTCATCTCCACGCCCCGGGACCTCCCCCTTTACCGGAACCTCCTGGGTGACGGATCACAGCTGGGATTGTCGTTATCTTATGCAGAGCAGCCACATCCGGCCGGGCTCGCGCAGGCCTTTACGATCGGCGCCTCTTTTATCGGGAAGGACAGCGTCTGCCTCATCCTGGGAGACAACATATTTTATGGCCACGGTCTGTCTCAGGTTTTGGAGCAGGCCGGCCAACTTTCAGAGGGCGCCCTCGTATTCGGATACTGGGTCAAGGATCCGGAACGTTACGGCGTCGTTGCTATTAATGAGCAGGGGAAAGCCAGCAGCATCGAGGAAAAGCCGAGGCAACCGCAATCGAACTATGCCGTTGTCGGCCTGTATTTCTATGATAATACCGTGGTGGAAATTGCCAGTAATTTAAGGCCTTCTGCCCGTGGTGAGCTGGAGATTACCGATGTGAACAATGAATACATAATCCGGGACCAGCTCCATGTCCAATTGTTAAGCCGGGGGATTGCGTGGTTGGATACGGGAACTCATGAAAGTTTGCTTGAGGCGAGCAATTTTATCTCCACTATCCAGCATCGCCAGGGACTTATGGTCGCCTGTCTTGAGGAAATAGCTTACAGTAAGGGCTTTATTACCAGGGAGCAACTGCTTGTCCTGGCCCACTCCAAGGATAAAAATCATTATGGCGAATATTTGCTCGACCTTCTTAAATAGAATGGGGTCACTGCGGCCCTATTTCAACTGATATGATCTGGCTAATCGGCAACAAAGGCATGCTCGGCACGGAGTTGGAAGAACTCCTGAAAAAAATACCCCGGCCTTACCTTGCCTCTGATAGGGAAATTGACATTACCAGTTACGACAGACTCTTTGAGTTTGCCCATGCTAAACCTATTTCCTGGATCATTAATTGTGCGGCTTATACGGCTGTTGATCGGGCGGAGGATGAACCGGAACTGGCCTTCCGGCTAAATGCCGACGGCGCGCGCCATATCGCCGCTGTGGCGGCCGCCAAACATGCCAAGCTTATTCATATCTCGACTGATTATATCTTTGACGGCAGCAAGGATGCCCCCTGCTGCGAGACGGATGATCCCCATCCCACCTGTGTTTATGGCGCCAGCAAATATCAGGGGGAAAGGGATATTGCAGATGTGCTGGCTGCGCATTTTATCATCCGTTCCGCCTGGCTTTATGGGCAGCATGGGCCTAACTTTGTCACGACCATGCTGCGGCTTTTCCGGGAAAAAAACGAGGTGCAGGTTGTGGCGGATCAATGGGGCAGTCCGACTTATGCAGGCGATCTGGCCGCCGCCATCCTGCGCATTATCCAGGCGGACAACGGGGAGTACGGCATTTATCATTTTACCAATGCGGGCCGGATCAACTGGCACGATTTTGCGGCGCTGATCTACGCGCTGGCAAGAGCCAGGGGCCTCCTTGACCATGAGGTGAGTATATTGCCTGTCACCACTGCGCAATATCCTGCCAAAGCCAGGCGGCCCCAATACGCCCATTTGTCAAAGGATAAAATATGTCTTAAATTTAACATAAAATTAAGGCCTTGGCAGGAGTCTCTGGCTGATTTCATCGCGACGCTTCCACCAGCCCAATAAACATCAGACAGGGAGGGGCAAATGGATTTCATTGATCTCGCAACCCAGCAAAAGCGCATCCATAAAAAGCTCAACAGCAATATCCAAAAGGTGCTCAGGCACGGGCAGTACATCATGGGGCCGGAGATTGCGGAGTTGGAAAGGCAGCTTGCCGCCTATGTGGGGGTTAAACATGCTTTAAGCTGTGCCTCGGGTACCGATGCCCTCCTGATGGCCTTGCTGGCGTTGCAGATCGGACCGGGCGATGCGGTCTTTACGACCCCCTTCACCTTTGTGGCCACGGCCGAGGTCATTGCCTTACTGGGGGCTACGCCGGTTTTTGTGGATATCGAGTCTGCAACCTTCAACATCGATCCCCTGAAACTGGAACAGGCAATCCAGGCCCTGAGGTCCGGCGACGCGTTCCTTCACCCCTTACCTTTTTGCCGCCGTCTCTCACCTCTTAACCCCAAATGTATCATCCCCGTTGATCTTTTTGGCCTACCCGCCGATTATGATGCAATCCAGGCGGTGGCGGGGAAATACGGATTAGCAGTGGTGGAAGACGCCGCCCAGTCCTTCGGGGGAGAATATAAGGGGCGTAAGGCCGGTTCCCTGGCGCCGATTGGCTGTACTTCCTTTTTTCCCGCCAAGCCCTTTGGCGCTTATGGTGACGGTGGGATGTGTTTTACCGATGATGATGCCCTGGATGAGGCGCTGCGCTCGATCCGGGTGCATGGTCAGGGACGGGACAAATATGAAAATGTCCGCATCGGAATCAACGGCCGCCTCGATACCCTCCAGGCAGCGATCCTGCTGGCCAAATTTGAAATATTTCCCGAAGAAGTCGAGTTGCGCCAAAAAGTAGCCGCCCGTTATATGCAGCTGCTGGCGGGGCACCCAGCGCTTAAAACACCGGCGATACCTGCCGGATACAAGAGCGCCTGGGCTCAGTATTCCGTTCTTGCCGCAGACCAGGCAAGCCGTAAGACATTGATGGAGACGCTTGGCAGTAAGGGTGTGCCCACTGCCGTCTATTACCCGAAACCCCTCCACCGGCAAGGTGCTTTCGCGGGTTTGGGTTATCAAGCGGAGGCCTTCCCCATTTCCGAGGCTTGCGCCTCCCGCATCTTTAGCCTCCCCATGCATCCTTACCTTCAGATTCAAGATCAAGAGTGCATTGTTGCTGGTTTGACCGGACATTAACAACTTTCTGGTAAAGGTAATCTAATCGTTTGTAGTTTGCGGCTTCATATATTATATTTGAGTCGCGTGGCGTTATGGCATGGCTACCTGAAAGGAGCAAAAAGTGGACAAGAAAGTTACGGTGATCGGTGCGGGCAATGTGGGGGCCACTGTGGCGCAGCGCCTGGCTGAAAAGGAACTGTGTGATGTTGTTTTGTTGGATGTTATCGAGGGCGTACCGGAGGGGAAGGCGCTGGACCTCATGGAAGCGGCGCCTATTGAAAGGCATGACGTCCATTTGCTCGGGTCAGGTGATTATGAGGTATCGGCAGGATCGGACATCATAATTATCACGGCTGGGATGGCCAGAAAGCCGGGGATGAGCCGGGATGATCTTTTGGCGATTAATAAACGCATCGTGCGGGAGGTTACGGCCAGGGCAGCCCGCCTGTCGCCTGCGGCCATCCTGATTATTGTGAGCAATCCCCTGGATGCCATGTGTCACGTGGCCTATGAGGCAAGCGGTTTTCCCCGGAACAGGGTTGTGGGCATGGCGGGGGTTCTTGATGCCGCCAGATTCTGCGCTTTTATTGCCATGGAGCTGAAGGTTTCCGTGGACAATGTGCATGCCTTTGTGCTGGGCGGGCACGGGGACACCATGGTGCCGCTGCCCCGCTATTCGACGGTGGCCGGTATCCCTGTCACGGAGCTGATTCCAACGGAGCGGCTGGCAGCTCTGGTGGATCGGACGCGCACCGGTGGCGCCGAGATTGTGAGTTTGCTAAAAACGGGCAGCGCCTTTTATGCCCCGGCCTCCGCCACCGTGGCCATGGCTGAGGCCATCCTGAAGGACAAGAAGAAGATCATGCCTTGTGCTGCTTATCTTCAGGGGGAGTATGGCATAAACGACCTTTTTGTGGGTGTACCGGTAAAGTTGGGCAAGGGTGGCGTGGAGGAAATTATTACCATCAACTTAAAAGTTGAGGAGCAGACGGCTCTGGCCAGGTCGGCTGCGGCTGTCCGGGAACTGGTCGAGGCCATGCAAAGCATGACTTGATGTGGGGTGGTTTGTAAACGGCTGCAATGATGGCTAAAGTAATAGAAATGCCAACTTTAAGCCGTATATTTTACCTAAGGAGGTGTTTTATGAATCCAGAGCAGCTCATGGAAGATTTGATGAAAGAATTGGGCGTGGCATTAAAAGCGATGTCAAAGGCCAAAACAGTTGAAGAAAAATTAGTGCATAGCCAAATCGTGAAAAATTTGTGCGAATCACTAAGTGTCTTTCTAAATTTAGCAAGCAATATGATGGAAAATGATTTTGATGATTTTGATGAAGATGAATAAAGTAATTTTATTCCTCTTCTGACGGGGCGGTGTAATGATGCCAGCGTGTCAGACCGAAAGACTCCAGACTGGTGGTCAAGCCGAAGGAGAAAACGCTGATGACCAGTGGCAGACCGTGCATACCGCCGACCAGATCATAGAGGAAGACCTTGACGGCGCCTATGAGGGTGACCATGATGGCAATGTTGCGCAGTTCCTTTTTATGACGTGCCAGGGCAAAAAGCATCAGGACTGCTGCCGAAAGGTTAATGATGACTGACTGGGCGCTTTGAAAGGCGTTACTTAAGTTCTCTGCCGGAAGCGAAAAAGCCATAAACTGGTAAGAGACGATGCGTAATGCAGAAAAAGCGCTTAACAACGATGCAAGCAGGAGAAAGGCAGCGCTCAGGTCGTTAGGGTCTATCCTGGTGAAGAAGGCAGACCCAGCAGGCGGCGAACGTCTGCGGCAATATTGGAAGTGGAGCAGGCTCAGTGCCGCCATCAGCGCCGCCGCCAAGGACGTGCCCAGACCATGTGTGTCGGGGGTGGAGGTAAAAAGCAAAAAAGCTAGGGCACAGGCAGCATAGATTTGCAGGAGATAAGAAGTGAGCCGTACGTTGCCATTCTGCCAACTTGCTGCCAGGAAAAATAGTCCGAAGGACAGTGCGCTGAGGATGGGCAGATCGGCAGCAGTGTTGTTAGCCAGTGCAACCGGCAGGGCCAAGGCGATGAGCACGGCGCCGGCAAAAACGAAGGCATTGGCGCCCAAAGCGCCCGGTTGTTTATGCTTGGCCAGCCAAAGCGCCGGCAACAGGTGGGCGAGCCCCGCCACAACGCCGACAACGCCTATAAGTACCGTGCTGCCCCCTGTGGCGAAAGTCACGTATTGGGCGAGCGGAAAAGCCCAAATCACACTAACGGTGGGGACCAGCAGATCAAACCTGACCGGGCGGCTGATGGTTACTCTTTTTATCCGGAGAAAGGCCGTTACCGGATAGGTCAGGGCAAATAGCGCCAGCATGGGCAGGAAGAACGAAGGCGCCAGGAAAGAGGGGATTTCTTCTTTTGCCAGCAGTGCCGGTCCTAATTTCATTCCCCAGGTAACAATCATGAAGATGGTGACGAGCAGCATGATCCAGCGCAGCCAGGAATACTTGTGCGCTCGCGCGGCAAAATATCCCAGGAAGTTGGCTGTCAGCAGCAGTACTCCCAGGTAGGGGAAGAAGGGCTGAGGGTAGTCGATGGCGGCGCCGGCCAGGCACATCCCCAGGTTGCCTATGGAAATAGGGGCAGGCACGTTGTAGAAATAACTGAGGGTAGCCATGCCGAAGCCGGTGAGCATCAAAAGGATATAAGCGGGGCCGGAAGGCAGGGACTCGAAATGGGTGTGCGTCTCCACCACGACGAGAAACATCAAGACTGCCCCGCAAATCGTGAAGATCGGCGCCAGGGGATTATTTCTTTTATACCTCCGCCAGCCGAGCAGCATGAGCGAAGCCGCATATACCATCCCCACGAAGGAACCGATTTGCAGGTCCACCAAGCCGCTGTCGGTTACGGTGCGTAAGATAAGGGCGATAACCAGGAGAAAACAAAGCGTGGAAAGGCGCTGCAGCAACGATGACTTGCCGATCCAGGAGAGCAGTTCCTCCGAGGCGTCTTCCTCGGTGGCCGGATACGTGTCTTCAAGTTCAACCGGCTTAGTGGGAGCCGACTGACGTTGTTGGAATAAGAGGTCAACCCGGCGAGTTAATGCCTGCAGTTCCCCCGCAAGTTGCTCTACCCGATTTTCAAGGGATAGACGTTCTGTTTCCATTTTCAGCTACCTCGTGGGCGTGTGATTTTTTCCACATTTGTCGTGCGCTGAGCGAGGCGGCCAGGACCCCCCCCAAGCCGAGTACCACCGCTATGACCTTGATCATCCAGCCGATATGGGGAATCCAGCCGATAAGCCAAAGGATGGCCAGTCCCCAAAAAATATCAGTCAGCACACTTTGATCCCTCCTTTTAAAAAGGGCAAATAACTTTTCGCCGGCCACTTGTGCTACCGCAATGAAACCAATCAACGCGGCGCAGACCACGATAAATATCTCCAGAGGTATGAGCACGATTCCCAGGACGGAGATGGTCAGAAGGAATGCCAGGGGCACCACTGACACCAGCGCCAGGATGCCCCAGAAAACTACTTTGAGGGGCATGTTTTTGACGGTGTCTGCAACAAGACGAACGGGTTGGGGGAGGAGGGTAACGAGCAGGAGGGCGATAAGAAAAATAGCGACGAAAACCAGCAGGGAAAGGATGGCAAAAACCCATGACCAGCCTTCCCAATCCTCATTCAACGCCGAAGCCAGGGAGGCAGAGAGACCGGATGTGTTTATTTCTCGGAGGTTCCCCATGACGCGCGCACCCTTGCCCACGACAATGATCCCGCCGATGGAGACGACGTTGCCCTCCACCAGGGCGGTTTTAGTGAGGACTACGGAACCGCCTATGGACAAGACCATGCCGGTCACTATGCCGCGTACCGTGATCTGGCCTCCCACCGCCACCGCATTTTTTATCTTGTTTCCTTCGGCGATCGTAATATCGCCGCCGATCTTGACGATATTGTTGCCTTCCGCGCGGGCAGGCGATGTACTGCTAAGCAGCAATATAACAGTAATTATGCAGAAAATATCCTTCCTCATTCTTCAAAACCTTTCTAGTTTTATGATGTAGCACGGCGCTGGCGGAAAAATTCAATTATTCCCGGTAAAATGGAAACAAAAATAATGGCCAGGATGACTAGGGTGAAGTTTTCCCGCACCAGCTGCATATTGCCGAAATAATAGCCGGCGGTGGCAAAGAGAGCAATCCAGGCTATGCCGCCTGAGACATTGTAAAAGATAAAGCGCCCGTAGTGCATGTTGCCGATTCCGGCGACAAAGGGGGCAAAGGTGCGGATAATCGGGACGAAGCGGGCCAGCAAAATGGTTTTACCGCCGTGCTTTTCGTAAAACAACTGAGTTTTTTCAAGATATTCTTTTTTGAAAAAGGTTTTTCCCTGTCGCTGAAAGATGCGCGTCCCAAAGTATTTTCCCAGGGTATAATTCACCGAATCACCGGCAATTGCCGCTACGGTCATGACGGCCAGGAGCTGCGGCATTTCCAGACTGCCTTGGGCGGCAATGGCGCCCAGCGCGAAGATGAGGGAATCACCTGGCAGGACGGGTGTAACCACCAGGCCTGTTTCGCAGAAAATTACCAGAAAAACGATGAGATATGTCCATATCCCGAAAGATTGTATAATCATGTTCAGGTGCTGGTCGAGATGGATAAAGATGTCCACAAAGCCCGTGATGAAATCCATTATTTCGCCTTTTCTTTTCTGAAGATATTTTCTATGTATAATGAGAAGCTGTGGCTCATGTCAATGACAATGTCACGTTTCATGGCGGTCAGCACGACTGTTTTTAAAAATATTTTAGTGGGGGCGAAATGTTGGATGCAGAAAAGAAAAAGATCAGGCGGGAAATCCTGGCCTTGCGGAATGCCCTGCCACAGGCAGAATTAGCCGCAATGAGCAGGAGCATTTGCCGGCGATTTATGAATTTGCCGATGCTTGAGGATTGTCGTGCAGTGATGATTTTTTTAAGTTTCGGCAGTGAAGTTAATACGGACGGCATTATCGATGAATTATGGAGGCAGGGGAAAAAAGTCTATGTCCCCCTATGCAAGCCGGAAACGCGGGAGATGGTCATATTTCCCATTACTTCCTTTGCGGATGTAGAGCCGGGGTACTTCGGCATTCGTGAACCGAGGCAGGATTTGCAGCCGCCTGTTTCGAAAGGCCTAATTGACATGGTGGTTGTGCCGGCGGTGGCCTTCGATCTGCGAGGCTTTCGCGTTGGCTACGGCGGTGGTTATTACGATAGATTTCTCGTCGGCATGGATGTGCCGAAGCTTGGCTTGGCATTTTCCTGTCAGTTAATTCCGGAGGCGCCGGTAGGCGAATACGACCTGCCGGTGCAAAGTGTGATTACGGAAAAAGGGTGTCTCGAGGTTTTGGTTTAGGGTTGTGGCCCAGGTTCTTTTGCTTGCCAAAAGTACCTGGGCTTGTTATAGACGGCCGGGGTCTATGAAAAAGGTATTTTCTGTTACGGAACTAAATGGTGAAATCAAGCGTCTCTTGGAAGGGAGCTTTGATTTGTTCTGGGTCGGGGGGGAGATATCAAATCTCCACCGTCCCGCCTCGGGGCATGTCTATTTTACTCTTAAGGATGAAATAAGCCAGATACGGGCGGTCATTTTTCGTGCTACTGCCGGGAACAGGCCCTTCGCAGGCGCGGGCCGGATGTTTGAGCTGGAAAACGGCATGAGCGTCGTTTGCCGTGCCCGGTTGAGTGTTTATCAACCACGGGGTGAGTATCAGCTCCTGGTTGATAATGTTGAGCCCCTAGGGATTGGCGCTCTTCAGAAGGCCTTTGAGCAGTTGAAGGAGCGTCTCCAGGCCGAGGGGTTATTTGATGCCCGACACAAGCAGGGGCTGCCCCTGCTTCCCCGGCGGATTGGAGTGATTACCTCCCCTACCGGCGCCGTTATCAGGGATATCCTGCATATTGCCCGGCGACGCTTGCCCAATCTCGGCATCCTCATCGCGCCGGCAAGGGTGCAGGGGCCGGAAGCTCCGGAGGAGCTCATTCGAGCCATTCATGATCTTCACGCTGCGGGTGGTGTTGAGGTCATCATTATGGCGCGCGGCGGCGGCTCCCTGGAGGATATGGCCCCCTTCAACAATGAAAGGGTGGCACGTGCGATTTTTCGAGCTCGTATTCCGATCATTGCCGCGATAGGCCATGAAACAGATTTTACCATTGCTGATTTTGTTGCCGACCTGCGCGCTCCCACACCATCGGCAGCTGCGGAGCTGGCGGTGCCTGTGAAGGCGGAGCTGGCGGCGGCTATCGAGGCTCAGCAAGCCAGGTTTATCCGTCATCAGAACCACCAGTTGGAAAAGTGCCGTGAGAAGCTGGAGTTTTATGCAGCGCGTTTGCCGTCACCCCGTCGCCTGATTGGTGATTTGCGTCTCCATGTAGCCGCCTCTCTTGATCGTGTGCAGGGCCGCAGCAATCAAGTGAGGTTTTGGCAGCGGCAGCAGGTTACTGCGGCCGCTTTACGTTTGCGCCACGCAAGCCCCCTCGGGGATATCAGGAACGCCAGGGGCAGGGTGGAAAACATGCGCAAGGATATCTGTAAAGCCGATGTCGTCACCAGGGAAGAAAAAAGAATGCGTCTGGAGGCCGGCCTGATGCGCTTGGATACATTAAGTCCGCTGGCGGTATTAAGAAGGGGTTACAGTGTGACCAGAATGTTGCCGCAGGGTGTGATTTTACGGGATGCGAAGTTGCTTAAGGTGGGTGAAAGCGTAGATGTGACGCTGGCGGCGGGTGGTTTTCAGGCGCAGGTGACACAGATTTTGGGGAGTTGAGAGGAATGGCCAAGGAAAAATTCGAAGATGCCCTGAAGAAATTGGAAGAGATATTAAGGAACATGGAAGGGGGGGACCTGACCTTGGAGGAATCTCTCAAGGCTTTTGAAGAAGGTATCAGGCTTTCCCGTCTTTGCGCCGAACGGCTGGATGAGGCGGAGCGGCGGGTGGAAATCCTGCTTAAGGAGGGGGAAAAGGTGGTTGCCAAGCCTTTCACAGGGGAAGCAAGTGAAAGCTGAGCCCGTTTTTTGTCTTACTAATTATCTGGAAGCAAAAAAGCAATCCATAGATGCTGCCCTTGCAGGATACCTGCCCGGCGAGGATAATTATCCCCCCGTAATTTTTCGAGCCATGCGATATAGCCTTTTTGCGGGCGGCAAAAGGATCCGGCCAATCCTCTGCCTCGCGGTCATGAAGGCGCTGGGCGCGGAGGAGCGGGAAAAAGACGCGTTGCCCGTGGCCTGCGCCTTGGAGATGATCCACACTTATTCTCTGATCCATGATGATCTGCCGGCCCTGGATGATGATGACCTACGGAGGGGCAAGCCCACGAGCCACAAGGCCTTCGGTGAGGATATGGCGGTTCTGGCAGGTGACGCCCTGCTGACGGAGGCCTTTGCCCTGCTATCCGGGAGAGAACTGCGGGAGCTTGTCGCACCGGAACTTATTCTTACGATCATTAACGAGATAGCCATAGCCGCAGGCTGTTTCGGCATGATTGGTGGACAGGTGGTTGATGTTAGCTCAGACAAAGGGTTGGCAGACGCTGATACCTTGCATTATATTCACACGCACAAGACGGGGGACTTGATCCAAGCCTCGATCAAGGTGGGCGCCTTGCTGGGAGGGGGAGGCAAAGAAGCGCTGGAGGCCCTTTCCATCTATGGTGGTCGGATCGGGTTGATGTTTCAGATTGTGGACGATATCCTCAATGTGGAAGGGGACGGGGCAAAAACCGGTAAGAGTATTGGCAGCGACGTTTCCCGGGGGAAGCTTACCTTTCCGTCCCTGTTCGGAATGGAGGCCTCTCGCGAGAAGGCAGGAAGGCTATTGCAGGAGGCATTAGAGGCCCTGTCCGGATTTGGTGCAGACGCCACGCCGCTGCGTTTGCTGGCGGAAGGTATCATGGACAGGAAGGCTTGATGTTCTTTTTATGCCGTTGCATCATGACCGATGTTGCGGCACAGATAAAATTAGGATTTTTAGAAAATGGAAAACATACCGTTGCCTAGTGACTTAGGCTATTTGAAAAAAATAAACTCTCCCGAAGATATCAAGCAGTTAGATATCCCCGCTTTAAATGCTCTGGCTGCAGAAATCAGAACGTTAATGATTGAGACGGTTTCCCGGCAGGGTGGACATCTGGCTTCATCCCTCGGCGCGGTGGAACTGGCCGTGGCGCTCCATTACGTTTTTGATGCGCCCCGTGACAAGCTGGTCTGGGATGTGGGTCATCAGGCTTATGCCCATAAGATACTCACCGGCAGGAGAGACAGGTTTCCCAGCCTCCGTCAAAAAGGAGGGCTGAGCGGCTTCCCGAGACGGGAGGAAAGTGTTTATGACAGCTTTAGTGTAGGGCATAGCGGCACGTCCATTTCGGCCGCTTCCGGTATCGCCGAGGCCAGGTGCCTCAACGGCGAGAATTTTAAGGTGGTGGCGGTTATAGGCGATGGTTCCATGTCGGCGGGGTTGGCCTTTGAAGGTCTGAATTGGTCCGGAGATCGTAAAAAGGATATGATTATCATTCTGAATGACAATGAACTCTCCATTTCGCCCAACGTGGGCGCCTTGTCATCTTACCTGAACCGCATCATGACCGGGCATACGGTGACCAGAATGAAAGCGGAGTTTAAGACCTTCCTCAAATCCATTCCCGTTCTGGGGGAGCCCATGCTCCGTTTTGTCCGGCAGGTAGAGGAGTCTTTGAAGGGCTTCGTGGTGCCGGGAATTCTCTTTGAGGAACTGGGGTTTACCTATGTAGGTCCGTTAGAGGGGCACCGCCTGGATCATCTTATCAAAAACCTGGAAAATGTGAAGGCATTGCAATGTCCCGTGCTGGTGCATGTTGTCACGAAAAAAGGTAAGGGCTATCAGTTTTCTGAAGAAGATCCCCTGCGCTTTCATGGCATACCGCCTTTCCATATCGAGACGGGGGAGCTCCTGCCCGAGCTGGATTTGCCCGCGCCGCCCTCTTACACCAAGGTGTTCGGGGATACGATGATCAAACTGGCGAGCGCGGATCGGCGTATTGTGGCCATTACCGCCGCCATGACCGAGGGAACCGGCCTGAGTCAGTTTGCGGCAAAGTTCCCCCGGCGTTTCTTCGATGTAGGCATTGCCGAGCAACATGCGGTTACCTTTGCTGCCGGTTTGGCCACCCAGGGGATTGTTCCCGTGGTGGCAATTTATTCCACTTTCCTGCAGCGGGCTTACGATCAGATCGTTCACGATGTCTGTCTGCAAAAGCTGCCGGTGGTCTTTGCCCTGGATCGCGGGGGGGTGGTTGGCGAGGATGGCTGCACCCATCACGGCATATTTGACTATTCTTTTCTGCGTCCTATCCCCAATATCGTCATGATGGCGCCCAAGGATGAAAATGAGCTTCAGCATATGCTCAAAACCGCGGTGGATTGCGGCATGCCAGCATCTGTCCGCTATCCGCGGGGCAAGGGCCTGGGCGTGCCTATGGATGAGAAGCCGCAAGTTCTTGAGATAGGGAAAGGGGAAGTTCTTGTCGAGGGCGCCGATCTGGCAATTTTTGCGATCGGGGCTTCGGTTTCTCCCGCCCTGCAGGCGGCAAAGACGCTGCTCAAAGAAGGCGTCAGCGTTACGGTTGTCAACGCCCGTTTTATCAAGCCCCTGGATGGGGAATTGCTCTGTGCCACTGCCCTTTCGCTGCGCCGTGTCCTGACGGTGGAAGAAAACGTTTTAATGGGCGGCTTCGGCAGCGCGGTGCTGGAACTCTTTACCGCGCAAGGTCTTCGTGATGTCATGGTCCGGCAGTTAGGAATTGGGGATGCCTTTGTCGAGCACGCCACACAGCATGAGTTGTGCTGCATGTGCGGCATCGATGCGGACACCATCTGTCGGGCCGTCCGCCAGATGGTGTCCTGACGGGTGACATTATCTCCTTCACAGGAACAAGTGCATTTTCTTATTTTGGCCGCACACTTCAGGGCGCTGTTGTTTTCAAAGGGGGTGGCAACTGGGGGGCTGCAAAATACGCGTCAAGAAATTGCTTGACAAATCCCCATGATTTCGATTAGAAGGAGACCTCCAAAGGGGAGTAGCAATCGGTCGCCGATTGACCGACCCGCAGTTCGTCAACACGGTGGCAACACCCGGGCGCGGGGCCTGATGCTCACACATCAAAGTATGCAAGACCTTTATGCAGGGCGTTTTATGCCGTGTGTAAGGGTCTTTTTTTTTTTACCCACGGCAAACAAGAAACCGGAGGTACTGAATGCGCAATAAAATTATGGATCATGAGATCGCTATGTTAAAAACGTGATATTCTGAAATGTTCGATTGAAATAACTTCTATTACGACCCGGGGAGGACCTACTGAAAGATGGACTGGTTTTCGATGTTACTAATTCTTTGCGGCCTGGCGTTATTCGAAATCATCATCAGCATTGACAACGCGATCATTAACGCGGAAGTGCTGTCAACCATGTCCCAGAAGGCGAGAAAATGGTTTCTCTTCTGGGGTATAATCATCGCTGTTTTTCTCGTCCGAGGCCTGCTGCCCTGGGTCATCGTCTGGGTTAGCACTCCGAGCCTGGGATTTTTCGGTTCTTTTACCGCCTCTTTCAGCTCCGATCCCGCCGTTGTCAAAGCCATACAAGATTCCTCCCCCATTCTCCTGGTGGGCGGCGGGACGTTTCTGGTTTTCCTGTTTTTGCACTGGCTCTTTCTCGAGCCTAAACACTACGGGCTCATTGGCGAAAGATTCATCGAAAAGCAGGGCGCCTGGTTCTTTGCCATTGTCTCCATCCTGCTGGTGACCATCGTGTGGATAGCCATAAAAGTCAATCCTCTGATGGCCCTCGGCGCCGTCATCGGTTCCAGCGCTTTTTTTATCAGCCACGGTTTCAAGGAAAACGCCGAGCAGGCGGAAAAGAAAATGATCGAAGGTTCCTCGGCGATGTCGGACATCAGCAAGATATTTTACCTAGAAGTAATCGATATGTCCTTCTCCATTGACGGGGTTTTGGGTGCTTTTGCCTTTACCTTCATCATCCCCCTGATTCTGGTCGGCAACGGGATCGGCGCCATTGTGGTACGGCAGCTTACCGTGGCGAACATCGACCGGGTGAAGAAATACAAATACCTGAAAAACGGGGCCATGTACTCCATCTTTACCCTGGGCTGTGTCATGATCGGCCACAGCTTCGGGTTGCACATCCCGGACTGGTTCAGTCCGGTGGTCACATTCTTCATCGTGGGATTTTTCTTTTGGAAATCTCTGGATAAATTAGAGAATCCCTCAGCTAGCAAGAATGAAAGGGATTGAGGGAGATACCATGCACTGGCATCAAAAGACGATAGATGCGACTATTGATGATTTAAAATCATCTCTTCAGGGTCTTTCCTCGGAAGAGGCAAAGAAGCGCCTGGAAGAATATGGGCCCAATGAACTGAAAGAGAAGGCGAAGAAGACCCCCCTGGGGATGTTTCTGGACCAGTTCAAGGATTTCATGATCATTGTCCTTATCTTTGCAGCCATCATTTCCGGAATTATCGGAGATGCTGCCGATACTATCGCGATCATCGTTATCGTAATACTGAATGCGATTATCGGCTTTATCCAGGAGTACCGGGCGGAAAAGGCCATGGCAGCGCTCAAAAAAATGGCGTCTCATACTGCGGTTGTTATGCGGAACGGCATGCCTTCAAGCATCCCCGGCTCCGAAATTGTTCCTGGGGATATTGTCATCCTCGATGCGGGAAGAGTTGTCCCCGCTGATATGAGGATTATCGAAACTGCGCAGTTGAAGGTGGAGGAAGCCGCCCTCACAGGGGAATCCGTGCCTGTCGAAAAGGAGACGGAACCCCTTCATGATGGACACCTCCCCCTGGGAGACAGGAAGAACATGGCTTACAAGGGGACCTTTGTCGCCTATGGCCGTGGAAAGGGGATTGTTATTTCCACCGGGATGGATACCGAGCTGGGAAGGATCGCCACTATGCTTCAGGAGGGAGCGGAGGTGAAGACGCCTCTCCAAAAAAGACTTGCGACCTTTGGACAGAGACTTGCCTATATCGTTCTCGCAATATGCGCCGCCTTCTTTTTGATCGGGATATTGAAGGGCGGGGATCTGGCGGTGGTGCTCCTTACGGCCATATCTCTGGCGGTGGCAGCCATCCCGGAAGCCCTTCCTGCTGTTGTTACCATATCTCTAGCGCTCGGCGCGAGGAAGATGGTGAAACAGAATGCCCTCATCAGGAAGCTTCCGGCCGTCGAAACTCTTGGCTCAGTCACCTATATCTGCTCCGATAAGACAGGAACCCTCACGCTGAACAAGATGACGGTGGAGGAAATCTATGCAGACGGTATATCGGGACCTGTTGCAGACTTTGCCGCTAAAAGCTCCCTTGTCTTTGACGCATTATTTGAGGGTATGGCCCTTAGTAATGATACCTTGCCCGATGCCGGGGGAAAAGTCATGGGTGAGCCTACAGAGGTAGCCCTCTACATGGCTGCGGAAAAGGCTGGTTTTAGTAAGACGGTTCTTGAGAAGGCTAATCCCAGAGTCTCTGAACTCCCTTTTGATTCTGACAGGAAGCGCATGACTACCTTTCACCGCGATGATGCGGGCCGCATCAGGTCATTTACCAAGGGAGCTGTGGAAGAGGTACTGGCCAGGTCCATCAATCTCCTCTCCCCGGATGGCGGTGTCAAAGATATAGACAGGGACGAACTGAAAAGGGAAAGTGAAAGGATGTCCGCCGCAGGCCTGAGGGTCCTTGCCGTAGGATCGAGGAGATGGGAACGTATCCCGGAAAAGATGATCCCCGAGGAAGTGGAGTCAGATCTGATATTTCTTGGTCTTGTCGGCATTATGGACCCGCCGAGAGAGGAGGCCAAAGAGGCGATAGCGATATGTAAAACGGCAGGCATCAGGCCGGTCATGATAACCGGCGATCATCCTCTTACGGCGCGGGCCATAGCCGTGAGGCTTGGTATCATTGAGGACGGCTCAAAGGAGATAATCACAGGAAGGGAGCTTGAGAAGCTTCCGATGGAGGAGTTTGAGGAGCGGGTCGAACATGTCAGGGTTTATGCGAGGGTTGCCCCTGAGCAGAAGCTAAAGATCGTAAAGGCTCTCCAGGATAAGGGCCAGTACGTCGCAATGACGGGAGACGGCGTGAATGACGCCCCGGCGCTGAAAAGGGCGGATATCGGGATTGCCATGGGCATAACCGGCACTGATGTTTCAAAAGAGGCCGCCCACATGATCCTCCTCGACGACAACTTTGCGACTATAGTA
>OBOI01000132.1_pt1 | contig 30045 bp, 31 predicted proteins | sample 1670151 | NCBI WGS metagenome assembly OBOI01 (sample SAMEA104232303, study PRJEB22302) | sediment metagenome | biome: forest; feature: aquifer; material: sediment | place: USA | collected 2011-08-07 | depth 0.01 m | reverse complement strand
TTAAGCAAGCGGATATCCTGCTGTAGTTGCTCATTCTGCTGCCGGGTTTTATCGATCTCCACCGTGAAACGACAGATGTTCTTATCCGCCGTGGCCGAACGATGGCGGCAATCATCCCGCTCTTTCAGCACGCCGAGCACTCCCGCAGCGGCATCATGCCACTTGCCCCCCGGATAGCTGCCGAGCAGGCTTTCCAGCATACTTTGGGCAGCACGGGAGTCCTCCTGCGTCGGATCAAAAAGCAGCAACAATCCCTCGTGGAAAAGCTGTTCTTCTTTTTGTGGTTCCTGCCAACTAAAAAAAGAGGCTTTTGGGGCAGGCGGGATAAGTAAAGGCGACATTTGCGGAGCATTGTTCGGTTTGGCAACCGGCAACCGGGACAGGCCGCAGGCGCTTATCATGAACACCAGACAAATAACCACGCTTCCTACTTTTGTATCCATTATGTGATACTCACCAAGTTAGTAGATTGTTCAGGTAGTCATAATAATCGTCAACATTTACGAGCATGTTGTCTGGCCGGTGTTTCCCCCATTTTGGAGCAGGTGTTCAATTTCTTCCAGCTTAACATAGTTGCTGCCCGGCAATGATTTGGCGTATTCCTTTGATTTGGCAGCCATTTCCGCCATTTCCAGGGGATTGCGAAAACGGCTGCCATCATCACTGACGATTGCAATGGTAATGGTAATAAGAGGAAAATCGCACAGGCTGCCGCTACGGTCGTATCCGGTAAACCCCCCCCTTTGCCGGTCTTCCTCGGCATAGAAGTTCAACCTTCGACAGTCGAACTCTTGCAAAACACGCTGGCATATCTCTTCGGCCCGTTCCGGTTCCGCAATCAACACGAAATCATCCCCGCCGATGTGGCCGATAAAAACTTCCGCTCTGTCCTGGTTCTGCACGGCCTGCCTGATGATCTGCCCCATTTCTTTAATCACTTCACTACCCCAAGCATACCCGTAATGATCAGCAAAAGGCTTGAAATTATCAAGATCTAACTGACACAAGGAAAAAGGCCTTTTCGCCGCCAGACGTTCTTTGAGGTGATTTTCAATCGCCAGGTTGCCGGGAAGCCCGGTTAGAGGACTGGCGTCACGGTGGGTTGCTTCCAGTGCCTTGAGACGGTCGGCCATGACAATGAAGGCACGGGCCAAACGGCCGATCGAATCACCGCGGTTCATGTTAAGATCGTTATTGAATTTACCTTCGGCAATAAGTGCCGTCGCTTTTTCCAGCTTTTTCAGCGGGCGGGCAATATTATAGGCCAACAATATGGCGAGGGTAATCCCGAAAATCAAGCTGATGACACTTAAGGCAATGGTGATCCGGAAAGCCTTCATGCTTTGGTCTTTGAACAACCTTACATTGCGGTTGATCTCATCTTCCGCCCTTTTTCCGATGTTGCGCACCTCTCGGACCATCTCGTCAAGAATTTGCTTGCCCTCCTGTTCTGAGAGCAGCCCTGCCTCCCCCGTATAACCTGTCTGAGCCAAGGGCCACTCTCGCAGGAAAAGGGCCTGGTATTGCTCCTGGAGCTCGGATAAGCGGGCCAAGGTAACATTTAAAGCAGTGATTCTGTGTTTCTTGATATTGGCGATGCCTGCTTTGAACTCCTGTCCTTTGTTCCAAAATATTTTTTCCAACAATGGATCCTTGAATATCAGGGCCTTTTTCCCCGTGTTTTCCTGAGCCTGCAGGACATCTAGCATCTGCTTGCTGTTGTCCAGGACTAAATAGTCTCGATTAGTGATGTTAAAGGCCAATTTATTGAGATTTTGCAAACTGAGAACCGCATAACCGCTTAGTACCAGTGTCAACAGAGCCATGCTCAGGTAGCTCAAAAGCAGTTTTGTATTTATTGTCAGTTTCGGCAGTTTCATTTGGTTGTTAACCCCGCCAACCGATAGTTAAATTCATAGTTCAGAGCGCCGCTCCAGTCCTCAGCAAAGATATTTTTATAACGGGTGCCATCGGCAGGTCCCACGGGTTTACCGTAGGTGTAAAACCAGTTGGTGATCGGACTCCCCGTAAATCCCAACGCTATCCAGTAATTTCCCGGCATGAGCGTCAGGGATTCACCGCTGAAAAGGAAATCCGTCCAGCGGTATCCCGGTTTAAGGGATAGTTGGTCCACATTCAGAAAATCGCTGGTCGCAATCGGCAAGCCCGGTTTCCCATCTTTATCCTGGTATATTTCCACCCACAGCAACCCCTCGCCACCGAAATTGTGCAAAGCCAAACCGATTTTCTTCAGCAACAACGGTTTAGACAGGACTACCGTCTGGGCATACTGGGTTAACTTGGTCGTAACATATTCGGCCGTTTCAACGAGAAAATTGCGCGACATCTCGAATTGTCCGTTATCGGTAGCTTGAGTAGTTCGCGGAAAGGCAAAATCCACATCCTCGGGAAATTCCAGATTGCCAAAGATAATGGGCAGTGCGAAGGTTAGTTCCGTTTTATCCTTGATTGCCGGGGGAACCGGGGTAGGGGTGGGAGTGGGAGGGGGGGGCGGGGTAGGAGCAGGGGCCGGAAGGGCTGCTTGCCGGAACTGAGCCTTGATAAGGGGGGAAAGAAGCGCATTCTTAGGTCCGTATCCTTCGCGATCTCCTGTAACTTTTACCAAATCGTGGGAAAAATCAGCATTAACAGTCTCCTGGAGTCGGGGTTTTGCCTGTGCCTCGCGATTTTGCGCCCAGCGTAAAAGGCCGTCATTCTTGGTTTCGTTGTTGTCTATCCCAACTTCCACACGGACAAAACGGTTCGAGACAAACATCTGGGTATTTTGCGGATCACAAGGCACCCAACCTTGATCGGGAAACCAAACCTCAATCCATGAATGACGTCCTTGCCCCATCTTAAAGGTTAACGTACCCTTTGCCCAGGCAATATCAAAGGGCTGATTAAGGGTAATGCCGTTGACGATACGCACGGGAATACCCAAGGCTCGCAGCAAGGCCGCGCTCAAATGAGAAAAGTTTTGGCAATTTCCTTTACCCGATTCCAGAGAATATAGCGCATCGTATTGGGAAGGTGGATTTATGTAATGCACATGATCCACAACCCAGGAAATGACGCGCTGCAAAGCGTCGAATTCAGTTTTTACATCGGCGGTAAGCTTAGCGGCCAAAGCCCGCAGACGAGGATCATCGGACTGTACCTGCTCGGTAGGCTTAAGATATTCCCGTACCGCCCGCTCCGGTTGCGCGAGGGGAAAAGGCGCTTGCGTCTCCAAAGTTTTCAAGCTTGTCCGATTGAGGATGTTGCAGGAAAGGGCGACGTCCACAAAGGGGGGGATTTTCGTCCAGGTGGCCATGAGAAGACGATTACCCCGTGCGTCCAGACTGGTTTTTTGCGCCTGCGGCTCCGGTTTGAAAATGAGTTTAAAGTCGCTAATCTCCTGGTTATAGGTAGGAGAACGAAAATTTTGGGGCATCACAAAGCTGAGAGACATTTGTTTCATGCCATCGCCGGCAGTGATTTGGTGCTGAAGTTCATACCGGATGGTCGATTCCATCTCGCCTTTAACGGTATAATTTTCCGCCGCAAGATCACTGCTCAACAGAAAGAGAAGGATGAAGGTGGCAACTGCCACTGTTTTTTTCATTGGTCCCCACCTCACATTCTTCTTGCAAATCGGCATGTTAACAACGACAGCTTAAATATCGGTAAAAAGTGTTACTCTTTATCCTTCCAACCGTATTTCCTTTTTAAAAATTCTTCCCCCGTCGCGGGATAGAGGGCATATGTGAGAAGGTCCTCCTCCGTCCTTGCCAAGTCGCCGATTTTTTTTCTTGCCTCTTCCAGCTCGGGAGCGATGTAATCGGCAGGCCTTCCCGTAATCGGCGTCTGTCCTTTCCTGTAGCCCTTCAGCACCTTTTGCTGCACATCAGGATCAACTGCCGTGGGGGTCTGACCATAGAGACCGAAGAGCAAATCCTTGAATTGCGTGGTCGCCATCTTATATCTCCCGTAGAGAACATTCATGACGGCCTGTACGCCCACGATCTGGGACGTAGGAGTGACCAGCGGCACAGTGCCTGCTTCCCGGCGGGTGCGGGGAATTTCTTCGTACACTTCCGGGAGCCGGTCAAGGGCGTTCATCTCCTTTAATTGGCTCTCCAGATTGGATATCATCCCACCGGGAATCTGGTGGGCCAGTACGCCGGTATCAATTACTGATAACGTGTTGGAGGAAAGAAAATCGCTGTATTTGGGTGCTATCGCCTCCAAAAGGTTTCCCATGGCTAAAAGCTTCTTCAGGTCTAACCCCGTGTCCCGTTCGGTTCCCTGCAGGGCCACCACCAAAGGCTCTATTGCCGGCATGGAGGTGCGCAGCGCAAAGGGGGCAAGACAAGTGTCCACGATATCGACACCGGCTTCGATGGCCTTCAGGTAAGTCATGGAGGCCATCCCGCTGGTGTAGTGGGTGTGGAGGTGCAGAGGCACATGAATAACCTTTTTCAGGGCAGTGATAAGGTCATAAGCGTCATAGGGCGATAAAATACCGGCCATATCCTTGATGCAGATAGTATCGGCCCCCATGCTTTCCAATTCCCGGCATTTGTCGATGAAATAGGCCAGATTGTAAACGTCTCCACCCAGGCGACGTTCCGTCAGAGAATAGCAGACCGATGCCTCTACTTTTTTGCCGTTGGCCTTAACCCTTTCCATGCAAGGATTAAAGTTGCGAAGATCGTTTAACGCATCGAAGATGCGAAAGACGTCGATGCCGATTTCACAGGCCTTGTCCACAAAAGCTTTAGCAACATCGTCGGGATAATTACGATACCCTACCAGGTTCTGACCGCGGAGCAGCATGGAAAAGGGGGTTTTCTTGATATAGCGTTTCAGTGTCTTGGGCCTTTCCCAGGGGTCTTCCTCAAGAAAGCGGTGCATGGTATCAAAAGTCGCCCCGCCCCAGACCTCTACGGCCCAGAAACCTGCCTCGTCCATCTGTTCGGCAAGGGGAATCATATCTTCCGTCTTCATGCGGGTGGCAAAGATGGATTGGTGGCCATCTCGCAATGTATTATCTTGGATTTTCAGGGGATTACTTTTTTCTTGCTGCATCATGGGACTCCTCCTTCAAAATGCTCCCGAAGAACCTATCAGGCCGCCGGGCGCTAACTAAGTTTACGCATCCATGCTTTAGGCTAATGCAGAGACGAAGTTCCTGTCAAGCTTTATCGTATTTATGACGCCAAGCCAAAGGCGTAGGCGGCATAGGCGCCGTCATGACTTAAGCTGATGTCCATTGCCGCCTCTCGCCCACGTAAATAAACCCGAGGCGGAGCCAAGCTGCGCATCCCACGGGGGCGAATGATTTCAAGATCAGCCGGTGTGACAGACAGGTGGCGGGCGAGATAATTTATTGCGGCAGCGCGAACAAATGCGGATTCCTCCGAGGATGTTGGTTGCTCACCGGGCATCCGCTCCACTTTCCACACAACGTCGGTGGTCGGAAGGGAAGAAGTGGCGACAGTGTGTACATACTTAGAGGCAAGGAGCGTTGACAGGAAAACTTTACCGGCTGGTGTCGAAACTATTCCCGTGAACAGGCGTTCCCCGGAAGGCGACAATTTTCCGCTTTCCGGGGACGATTCCTCTGTGAATTGCACGCTGTAAAGCCTTGGTGTAGAGGGTATCCCCTCCCCCCACTCTTTCTGCAGTACCTTGTAAGCAGCTTCCTTACCCGTCCATAGAGCCCATAGCATGGCTTCCGGTTGACTGTCGGCCTGAAGGAGATCTTTTTCCTCAGGGGAAAATACGCGTTTCAAAAACCGCGTATCTCTGCTCTTGGGCGTCGTTTGGGCATGATTCAAGTCCACGATGTCATTGCCGACGCGCCGTATAATAGGTTTCCTCCATTTGGGCCAAGCGTTTTATAATCTGCTCGGCGTAATATCGTTGCGCTCTCAAACCGGTCAAGTCGGTCCTTTGCGGCACCAATAAATCTACCAACATCGTAAAACGTTCGCCGAGCCGTGGGATAAGGCTGAAGTTTTCCTGACTGTCGCCACGCAGGTAAACACATAAGACTCGGCAATCCTCTTCGCTGCTTATGAAGCGTCCCACACCATAGGAAAAACCTTCCACATCCACCTTGCCCGTGCGTGAACGGCCACCTTCGGGAAACATTAACAATGGCTGCCGACGCCGTAGTATATAAACGCACTTCTCGAGGACCCGTTTCATTTCCTCTCGATCGCCACCGCGACTAACGGGGATACATTTCATTATGTAACACATAAAGGTGGAAAAGAGACTGCGTTGAAAGTTTGCCCGTTCCGGAAGATTCCAGGGAAGAAGGTGAAAATTCCTCATGTACGTAAACATGGGAACCATGGCATATTCCAGGATAACCGAATCGATATTCGTCAGATGATTGGAGCAAATTATCCAGGGGCCACGGTGCTCTTTGAACAACCGGGCGCACTCCCGGCGAATTGCTTTCAACTCTCTTACTCTATATCCGAAAAGCCGCACCAGCAAATAGACTAAAGGCGCCATAAACAATATCGCCACTCGCCCCAAGCAGTACTGCAACTGCAGATAAAATTTATCTTTGGAGCCCACGCTTATGCCGCCTTACTTTTGATAATTTCGATGGCATCACCGATCGTTCTTATCTTGTCGGCATCGTCGTCATCAATTTCTATGCCAAAAACATCCTCACATTTTATGATAATATCCACCAAGCGGGCGGAGTTAACCTTGAGGTCATTCAGAATATGCGTCTCTTTGGTTGCCTTTTCGACTAACGCGGTGTCTTTGGCATACACCCTAATAATGTTCATAAATTCATCGTAAATTTTCTGTTCTTCCATTTGCAGCTCCTTTTTAAAAGTTTATTGTTTTTTTGTGAGAACCTTTTTCGGCTATCTCAACGCTTTACTACGATTCCCATTTTTTAAATATGAGGCAGCTATTAACATCGCCGAAACCGAATCCGGCCTTGGCGATAATTTTCAAATCAGGCATTTCCAGCACGCGCGGGGGAATCTTGGCAGCAAACGCTGCCAGATCGGGATGCAAATCTTCGCAATTGAGGGAAGGATGGATAAAGCCCCTGTATAATTGCAGAACGACTGCCACGCACTCAATTGCGCCCGCCGCGCCCAGGCAATGACCAATCATTGATTTGGTGGAATTGATATAGGGAAAATCTATCGGCCCGCGTCCCAGGGCGGAAGCCCAATTATGGACTTCATACGGATCGGCAAATGTCGCAGTCAAATGGCCGTTTATGGCATCTATGGCGCCAGGATCAATACCGGCATCAGCAATAGCGCCACCTATGCAGCGCTTGACTCCCGTCGGATTGGGCGCTGTCATGGACCCTCCTTGCCTGTGACCACCGCAGTTCACATATCCTCCCTGAATTTCCGCATAGATACGTGCTCCGCGAGCCAGGGCCGTCTCTAAATCTTCCAGAACGAGTATGGCGCTCCCGGAACCAGGCACAAAACCGTTGGCCGAAGCGCTCATGGGGCGCGAGGCCTGTTCCGGCTGATCGTTATACTTACGGGCAATCACGCGCATGGCGTCAAATCCCGCCCATATGTAGGGCGATGATCCTTCACTGCCACCTACTAACATGCGCTTGGCCAACCCCGAACGAATCCTTAACGTTCCTTCTATGATGGCTTCGTTGCCGGTGCTGCAAGCAGAGGAATTGGAAGTTACCTGGTTGCCCAGTGCCAGCAAGCCGGCGACACGGGCGCTAGGGGCGCTGCTCATGACCCTCTCCACAATGCTGCTGCCCATGCGGCGCACCTTCCCCTCGTTCACCATCGGGACCACCGTTTCGGCGATGGTTTGCATGCCGCCGATCCCGGAGCCGACAATGGCCCCCGTATCCCAATCGACGACATCGGTGACGGCGTCGGGCACCTTGAAACCGGCATCAGTCCAGGCATCCAAAGCCGCTACCGATGCGTAACCGATATTATCATTGATAGACAGCATCTGCTCTTCCGTCATGTATTGGCGGCAGAGCGCATCAAAATCCTGGGGAACGCCACCCACCTGGCAACCAAAATTAAGCTCTTGCAGCTCCGGAATAAAGCGAATGCCCGAGCGCCCGCTTCTCAGGGCCATCTCATAATTATTAAGGCCATGGCCATTGGGCGCGACAACCCCCATACCTGTAACGACGACTCTAGTTCTCATTTATCGTCACCCCCGTTCCTGCTAAAATACCGGAGCAAACCAAGTCTCCGTTTTCTCTTTCCATCGTTACTTTTGTCTTTAAGCTTCCCCGGCGAAAATATATCTTCTCTCCGCGGACAATAACCCTTTCCCCGGGCAGAACGATGCCCATAAACTCCACCTGTTCGGCAAGAGTAAAAAGCGTGATCATTTTAAGTGTTTCTTCGAGCGACCGCTTGCCTTCCAGCTTGGTAAGATAGAGCCCCAGGGCCACGACCCCGGTCTGTGCCATGGTTTCGATGAGCAGCACCCCCGGCGTGATCGGACGGCCGGGGAAATGTCCCTTATAAAAATACTCATCCGTCTGGAAACGATAACTGCCAACAATGCTCTTCTCATTCAGCGATCCAATCTCATCAATGAAGCGAAAGGGATGCTGCTGGGGGACACTTTTCAGGATGAGCTCCCGCATTTCGCGATCAGCCACCATAAAGCCCTCCATTCACATGCAAGGTGCTGCCGGTAATATAGGTGCCTTTGGTAGCGAGAAATGCTACCACTTCAGCCACCTCCTGAGGCAAACCCATCCGGCCCAGAGGAATGTTAGCCAAAAATTGCGCCCTTATTTCGTCCGGCAAGGTTTCCGTCATGTCCGTTTCGATAAATCCGGGGGCCACGGAATTAACCAGGATGTTGCGTCCTTTTAACTCCCGTGACAATGATTTGGTGAAAGCGTCCAGAGCAGCTTTTTCCATGGCGTAGGGAATTTGTCCGGCATTGCCCGTATGCCCCACAATACTGGAAATGTTTATTATACGACCGCTGTTCTTCCGCAGCATAAATAAGCGGAGAATCCGTTTAGTCAGATACCAAACGCCCCTTGTCAGCGCTCGCTGAGCATCAAACTGTTCTATCTTCATGGAGTTGATGTCGGCATTTATCGCGAGGCCCGCATTGTTCACCAGCACACTCACATCAGGCGCCTGCTCTTTCAGATCAAGCAGCATTTTATCCACCTGTTCAACATCCGCCAGATCCGCTGACAGCAGAAAGCCATCGCCTATCTCCGCCAAAAGATGCTGGGCTTCTTCATGGCTGTTGCGGTAGTGGATTCCCACCCGAAATCCTTCCTGGGCCAGGGCGCGGCAACAGGCAGCCCCAATTCCCCTACCGCCGCCGGTAACGATGGCTACAGGTTTTTCCATCATGAGTCCCCTTTCATTTGTCCGCCCGTGGCATGAGGGGAATGAAGCGGATAATCCGGATAGACAATCCCCTGAAAAACACCGCTACGGGCATTAGTCACATCAATAATATGTTCGTCATCCACATAAACCTGCGCGTCGCCGATCACGACGGAAGCGCCGGAGACCTTCAGTTGGGAAAAGCGCTTGATATTGATTTCGTAACGTACGCACTTGTTAAAAGGACGGATCTGGCCGTTAAAAAAAACTTCATTACAACCCAAAGCCCTGCCCGCGCCGAGAGCGCCGCGCCATATACAATAAAATCCCAACAATTGCCAGACGGCATCGACGCAAAGACAACCGGGATGCACCGGATCGCCGGGCATATGACACTGGAAATACCAGGCATCAAAACTTACATCCTGCTCCGCAATGATTTTTCCCTGCCGGCCATCGCTTGTTATGGAGAGCACCCGGTCCACCATGAGAAAGGGGGGGGCAGGCAAACGCCCGTCAAAGCCTGCTGGCCGATCCTGCACCAACCTGCCATAAGCAAAGGCAACCAACTCCTCACGGGTAAATTGGTTACAGGCCATGAATTCTTTATAGTTCATTTTTATTACTCCACGTTGAGCAGCATGTGTGTCCAGGTGAGTCCGGCGCCCACCAGTGCAATCGCCACTTGATAGCCGGGCTGCAGATCATCCCAATACTGGCTGATAACCGCCGGAGCGCCGGAACTCCCGGTATTGCCATACTGCGTGACATTGTACCAGTGATTTTCCTTGGCGATGCCGGCACGTTCGCAAACGGTGCTAAGCATGCTAAGGTTGGCTTGATGGCCGACAAATTTAAAACACTGGTCCGGGACGGAGGATAACGCCTTGAGCGCCAGCAGCGATTCAGTCGCTTTGCGAATGGCAAAGCGCTGTACAGCATTGCCATCCTGCTGAAAGTAGCCCAGCCGGGGAATGCTGACTTTTTCCCAGGCAGATGGGTTGGAATCGCAAAAACAAGCGGTAAAGGTCTTTTGAGAAGGCACGGTCGCAGAGATAACCGCCGCAGAACTCCCGTCTCCAAATAACACCGCCGTATTACGATCAGCGTAATTTACACTGCGCGTTGTGTTTTCGGGATTTACCACCAGCACATAAGGCGGCAGCGCTTCCGGCCTCATATTATTGAGAAAGTTAATCTGCATCCCGAAGGTGCTGCATGCGGAATTGATATCCAGACAGGGGGCCTCTATTCCCAGTTCGGCGGCAATCGTAGCCGCTTCGGCAGGCGTCAAATTATCAGGCGCACAACTGCCGGAAATAACCAGGCCAATGTCCTGTGATTTAAGTCCGGCTCGCTGCAAGGCCATGCGAGCCGCGGCCGCCCCGGTCTGAATATTATTGTACAAAGCAGCCTCAAAGGCGGCGCGAATGTCCTGGTTTTTGGTAGTCCTTATGTAATCGAGGGGAAGAACGGTGCAGCGCGTATCAATGCCCACCCTTTCCACAATCCACTCTTCATTGGTGCCGATGTCCAAGTCTTCCAGAAAACGGTTGGTAATGATATTCTCGGGATAAAAATGGCCGAGACCGTGCAGATATATCATATTATATTAATTCCCGTCCCATGATCATGTTTTGAACTTCCCGCGTGCCTTCATAAATGTCAATAACGTGAGCATCCCGCACCAATTTCGAAATCTCATACTCGGTCATGAAACCGTAGCCGCCGTGGAGATGGAGCCCTTCGTTGGCACAGAACAATGCGGCCTCGGCCGCGCTGTTCTTCGCCAGGGAAGCGTAAAGGCCACGGTCGGGAGCCCTTTCCTGAACCTTGACGGCAGCTTTCATCAAGGCCAACTCGGCTAGTTCCACTTTTTTCCACATCTGGACCAGGGTGTCGCTGACGATCGGTAAATCGCAAAGACGCTGCCCGAACTGACGTCGCTCTTTGGTATAGGCCAGCGTCACGTCCCAGGCGCGGCGGGCAAGCCCCACCCCGATAGCGGCCACCATGGGCCGGGCAAAATCCAGCACATCAACCACGTAGGAAAAACCCTTCCTGCGGTCCCCGATGATCTGGGCAGGCTCAATCACCACATCTTCAAATGTGACAGTGGCGGTATTGGAAAGGTGTTGCCCCAACTTATCTTCCGGTTTGCCAACAACGATTCGGCCACCGGAGGGTAAAATAATTTCTTTGCCGACGGGAATGCAATTCTTTACTTCCGGAGGCAAGACATGCGGAACCGGCACAATAACGCAGGCAAGCAGTTGACTGGTCGGTTTGCCCACCTTGCAAAACACGGTAAACTGGGAAGCGAGGGAGGCATTAGTAATAAAGCATTTTGCACCGTTTAGGATGTATTTGCCATCATCTCTTTTCTGGATGAAGCTGGTCATGGCGAGATTATCCGATCCCGCTCCCGGTTCCGTCAGGCAGAACGAGGCTAAAAGCGGCGCTTCGACGAAAGGCCCCAGGAAAGCCTCTTGCTGCTCCTCAGTCCCCTGCTGCACGATAACGATGTTGGCCAGATCGTTGCACATCGCAGAAGTGGAAAGGCCGGTATCGCCGTAGGATAGTTCCTTGATAATCAGGGCCGTGGAAACTACATCCACTTCGTACCCCTTGACCGACTCAGGAAAAGAGAGATTTAAAACACCCAGGTCCCAGGCTTTTTGGATAAGCGTCCAGGGAAAGACGTGTTCCTTGTCCATGTTCAATACCTGCGGAAGGATATCGTTTTTTACAAATTTCCGCACCGTGTCCACATACATCTGCTGATTGTCGGTAAGATTGAAATCCATATTTTTATCTCCTTGCCTGTTTCAAAACGGTGGTCAGTTATGTCCGGAAAAAGCACGCTCGGCTGTTGCCAGGCTCGTTATTGATTGGCAATCAAGTGAGATGCTCTTAAAAAAATCACGCAACGGGCGGCTGGGGCCAATCTCATATATAACACCGGCTCGTTCCGCCAGGCACCGCATGTTCTCCACCCAGCGCACCGTGTTGCTGAGTTGAGAAACTAAACCATGAATAATGGCATCGGGCGAAGCGGCGTGAAATTTACCGGTAAAGTTCGAAGTAACCTGCGTCCCTGAAGCCGCCGCCAGCTTTGCTTCCTGCTCCTTCAATGTTTCGGTAAAAGCCGCCTCTATCGGTTTCATAAACCGGCTGTGAAAAGGAGCGCTCACGGTTAGAGGCACAAAACGAAAGTCCTTGTCGTCCTGGAAATGTTCGCGCAACCGTTTTTCCGCTTCCGGCAGGGCGCTTAAATGGCCACTGACAACGACCTGATGGGCCGAATTGGCATTGGCCACATCTATGGGCAAATCGGACAAACTACGATACACCGCCGCAACGTCAATGTCGGTTGAGATAACCGCCGCCATACCGCCGATGCCCACGGGAACCGCTTTTTGCATAAGCTGCCCGCGGCGGTGAACTATTTTTACTGCGTCCGCCAGATGTAGAACACCTGCGGCAACGAGGGCGGTAAATTCCCCCAGGCTATGACCGCCAAAGACATCGGGGGCAAGGCCGTAGCGAAAATGAAGCCCCCGCAGCGCGGCTATTTCTGTTGTCAATATGCATGGTTGCGTAAATTCCGTCAGGTTCAGCCGTTCGTCTTCACTGGCGCACATATCCGCCACATCCCAACCAAGCGCATCCGACGCCTCCTCATAGGCTTGCCTGCTGACGGCAAACTCCGCACAATAATCCTTCCCCATCCCCGGTCTCTGCGCTCCCTGGCCGGGAAATGCGACTGCAACAATCTTTCTCATAACCATTAAGACTCCGAAAAGGCCTTTATCTTCCAAGCCTGCCTCAAGCACAGCACACGCGTAAGCTCAAAGCAAACACCATGCCATGGCAAGTTTCGTGGCGATAGATTGCCCTTATTCGTCTGAATTTGCAAGCGTATATTAGGAGTTAAGCAGCGCGGCGTTTTACAAGCAAGCAAAATGCCGCCATCTACGGCGCATATAACACTTCGCAGTGCGAAGCGGTTTATACGCCTCGCGCGTCACCAATTCAGCAATTACGTCGGCAGGAAAGCCGGGTCCAGCTCCGAAGTTCCCAACTGGGGTCCAGGTCGGGGACCTGATTTTCGTCGAGAGGCGTAAGCCCGCATTTGCGGGCGAAATACCGGTGAAAGGCGAGACAGCCCGTCAATTCCGGATGAAAAACAGTCACCAGCACCGCCGCACTTTCCGCCGCCGCGATAAAATCACCCCTGGTGAGCAGGATATCCACCCCGGAACCGACCTTAGTGATCTTGGGGGCACGGATGAAGGTGAGCGGCAAGGGAGAAGGAGCGACGGCAGGGATCAGGGCCTCACAGGCAAAGCTGTCCAGTTGGCTGCCGAAGCTATTGCGCTCAATTTCCATATCTATCAGGGCCAGGTGCGGCGCTTCGCCCTTCACCTTCCCGGCCAGGAGGATCGCCCCCGCACAGGTGCCCCAGACCTTCATGCCGTGGTGAAACTCGCGGACGATTGCCTCATCCAGCTTAAAAATGCGCAACAGACGGGAAAGGCAGGTACTTTCCCCGCCGGGAATGATCAGACCCGCCAGACCGGTCAGTTCCGCCGCGTCTTTGACCGGCCGGGCTGCGATGTCCAGACGTGCCAGATGGTCGAGGTGTTCCACCACCCCGCCCTGAAGATCGAGAACGCCGATGGTCTGGCCGGCAGCTCGTTTTTTTGCGGAAGAAATAACTACGGACATAGTTTGACTATGGAGACCTTACCAGCCTCTCCCCGCCAAAAGTTGTTGTGCGGGAATGGCGGATATTTCCAGTCCCGGCATGGCCTCGCCTAGGCCCATCGAGGCTTCCAAAACCTTCATCGGGTCGTTGAAGTAAGCTGTGGCCTTGACGATCGCCCGGGCGCGCAGGGCCGGATTGTTTGATTTGAAGATACCGGAGCCCACAAAGACGCCATCGCAGCCCAACTGCATCATCAGAGCCGCGTCCGCCGGGGTGGCGATGCCGCCGGCGGCGAAATTGACAACGGGCAGACGGCCCAGGGTGCGCACCTGCAAGGCAAGTTCGTAGGGAATGCCGTTAGCTTTGGCAAAACCGGTCACTTCCTCAACGGGCATCTGGGAGAGTTGGCGGATTTCCCGGTTCATCGCTCGCATGTGGCGTACCGCTTCCACGACGTTGCCCGTGCCCGCTTCGCCTTTGGTGCGGATCATGGCGGCGCCTTCGGCAATCCGGCGCGCCGCTTCACCCAGGTTGCGGGCGCCGCAGACGAAGGGGATGGCAAACTTGTTCTTGTCGATATGGCATTCTTCATCGGCCGGTGTCAGGACTTCGCTTTCATCGATATAGTCGATTTTCAACGCCTCTAGGAGCTGGGCTTCCACAAAATGGCCGATCCGCGCCTTGGCCATGACGGGGATCGTCACCGCCGCTTTTATCTCAGCGATCATGGCCGGGTCGGACATCCGCGCCACGCCGCCGTCCCTGCGGATATCCGATGGCACCCGTTCCAGAGCCATAACGGCCACCGCCCCGGCCTCCTCGGCGATCCTGGCCTGCTCCACATTGGTCACGTCCATGATGACGCCGCCTTTCAGCATCTGCGCCAACTGAACATTCAGCTCATATCTTTTCTTATCCACTTGCCCTACCCCTTCGTTTGTGTTTGTCGCTGCCCGCCGGGAAGGACCCGGCAGGTTACAATGTCTGAATCGCATCAATTATTTGCGGTTAGCATATATATCTTTCCTGCCTGTTAAGCAAGAATATTGGATGTATCACCAGAAATTTCTGACTTTGACCCCCTTGTCATGCAGATAATTTTTTATTTCCGGGATCGTGTGGGTTTCGTAGTGCACCATCGAGGCGATGAGGGCGGCATCCGCCCGGCCTGCCGTCAATACCTCAGCCAGATGTTCCGGGAGGCCGGCTCCGCCGGAGGCGATCACGGGAATGCCCACTTGTGTAGAGATAAGGGAAGTCAAAATGATCTCATAGCCGGCCTGGGTGCCATCGGCATCGATAGAATTGAGGCAGATTTCCCCAGCGCCCAGCCTTTCCCCCTCCTGCGCCCACCAAAGCGCGTCAATCCCCGTGTATTTACGGCCGCCATGGATGACGATTTCGTAGCCCGAGGGCGTCTGGGCGGAGTGCTCCACCTGCTTCACATCCATCCCTAAAACGATGCACTGGTTGCCAAAGGCCCTGGCTCCGTCACTGATTAGTTGCGGGTTTTCGACGGCGGCCGAGTTGACGCTCACCTTTTCCGCCCCCGCCATGATCACCCGGCGCATGTCCTCCACCGTCCGGATGCCGCCGCCCACGGAGAAAGGGATGAATATCCTTTCCGCCACGCGCCGCACCACGTCAATCATGATGTCCCGCCGCTCGGAGGAAGCGGTAATGTCATAAAAAACAATTTCGTCGGCGCCCTGCTCGTAGTAGCGCGCGGCTGCTTCCACCGGGTCGCCGATGTCCACGTTCCCCTGGAATTTTATGCCCTTGGTCAAGATGCCGTCCCGCACATCCAGGCAGGGAATGATCCTCTTACTCAGCATCGTGGCCTCCCCAGCGGCAGAAGTTGGCCAATATTTGCAGCCCCGGCCGGCCGCTTTTTTCCGGATGGAATTGCACGGCCACCAGGTTATGGCGGGCCACGGGGGGACAGAAAGACCCGCCGTAATCCGTTTCACCGATGATCCAGGCCGGGTCCGCCGGGGCGGGATAATAGGAATGGACAAAGTAAAACTCCGCCTCCCGGTGTATATCCCGGAAAACGGGATGTTCCCTGGTAAAACGTACCTGATTCCAGCCCATATGGGGGATCTTCAAGGGGCGCCCGTCCTGGTCGCCGGCTTCCGGGAAACGCCTGACCGTGCCCGGCACGAGGCCAAGGCAGGCGGTATCGTTTTCCTCGCTATATTCAAAAATAACTTGTGTTCCAAGGCAGATGCCCAGCACGGGCCTGCCCTCTGCCACCCATTTCCTAATCCAATAATCCAGTTTCCCTTTTCGGAGATTGGCCATGGCCTCGCCTGCCGCCCCGACGCCGGGAAAGATAATGTGGCTGGCGCCGGCCAGAATTTCCGGGTCATCGGTAATGCGGCTTTCCTCGCCCAGATAACTCAAGGCGCGCGCCACACTGGTCAGGTTACCGGCGCGATAATCAACGATGCCGATCATAATTGTTTCCTTTGATAGTTACTTCCCTGAAAAGTTCCCCTGATTTCCAATTCTCTGTCAATGGCGTTCAAGACTTCCATCTTGGCGGCAGCCCAGACTGGCGCCAGGAAAATATCGCGATAGCCATCGGCGGTGAGCCGCTGGATGACCATTGCCGGCGGCAGGAGCTCCAGGATATCGCAAACGGTCTGCACATACTCTTCTTTCGGCAACATGGCAAGCTGTCCTTTTTCGTAGAGCGCGCCTAAAACCGTCCCCCGCAGGGCCAGGAGCAGATGAATCTTGATGCCGTCGATCGGCAGCGCGGCCAGAGCCCTGGCCGTGGCCAGGGCATCCGCGCGGCTCTCGCCTGGCAGGCCCACGATAATGTGGGCGCAGATCAGGATGTTGCGGTCCACGGTTCTGGCGATGGCATCAAGGAATTGCTGGTAATTATGCCCCCTGTTGATTGCTTCCAGGGTGCGGTCATGGATGGACTGGAGGCCAAATTCCAGCCAGATGTGGGCACGTTTGCCGTAATCCGCCAAGAGCTCAAGGACTTCCTCACTCACGCAATCGGGACGCGTGCCGATGGAAAGACCAATCACGTCTTCCTGGGCCAGGGCTTCATCGTAGAGTTTTTTCAGTTTGTCGCGAGGGCCATAAGTGTTGGTAAAGGTCTGAAAATAAGCGATAAATTTTCCTGCCTGCCGCTGCTGGCGATAATAGGTCTGCCCCCGTTTGATCTGCTCAACGACGGCAGGAAGCGGCCCCTCCTGGCGCAATCGGGAACCCCGGCCGTCGCAATACAGGCAGCCCCCCGTAGCGATGGCGCCGTCCCGGTTCGGGCAGGTAAAGCCGGCGTCGATGGGCAGCTTATAGACCGTGCAACCAAAGCGATTCCGCCAATAACTCTTTAAATCGTAGTACCTTTTGGCATTGTTCCAGAACGCCGGTTTGTTCAAAGATATCATCTTGCCACTTAATCTACGCCGTCAACACATTTGTTAAGATCGCTGTCTTCCAAGGGTTCCCTCATCCTCAGCTTATTGGCATAAAGTTGTCTGTCATGCTTGTCGATATTCTTGACCGCACCTTTCCCTTACCACCGGGGTCAATCTAAACGCGCAGATGGGGCTTGTCAATGAAAATGAAACAAAAGACGCCTATTACACCACTGGCTTTAAAGCGTTTCTTTGGTTCGGACCTATGAACGACCAAATCAAAATAATTCTTGACATGATCCATATTTGGGAATATATTCCCAAATATGGATCATTCAATTACCAAAACCTTAAATAACGCCATTCTGAAACTTCTCAGGCCGCTAGTTCGGATACTGTTGCGAAACGGTATCTCATACCACGTATTTTCCGACCTGGTTCGCTGGGTATATGTTGACGTTGCCTTCAAGTCGTTTGACATTCCAGGGCGGAAACAGACATCATCCCGGGTTTCAGTTATTACAGGTTTATCTCGCAAGGAAGTGCAGCGGCTGCGTGCTCTTGAGATACCGGTAGATGAGGACATTCCTGGACGATACAACCGCGCCACCCGTGTGATCAGCGGCTGGATTCGCGATCCCATGTTTTTGGATGAAGACCATAATCCCTTAAACCTCCCGATGGAGGGCATTGTTGCTTTCAGCGGCTTGGTGAAAAAATACAGCGGCGATATGCCGGCCAGGGCAGTTCTTGACGAACTGCTCAACATAGGTGCTGTTGCACTGCAGGAAGACGGCGCCATCACGCTCGTTACCCGTGCCTATCTTCCGAGTGCCGATACAAGGGCTAAACTCGATATTCTGGGAACGGATGTGGCGGAGATGATTGCCACGATTAGTCACAATCTGGACTCCATGAACGGCGATCCTTTCTTCCAGCGCAAGGTATCATATGACAATGTACCTGCTGAATTCCTGGAGCAGTTTAGAACCTTAAGCTCAAAAGAATCTCAAGCCCTCCTGGAAAAACTGAATAATTGGTTGGCAACCCGTGACCGTGATGCAAGCCCTGGGGTGCAAGGAAGCGGCCGCAAACGGGTAGGTCTGGGTATATACTATTTTGAAGAAGATTTTGAAAACATCGTCCCCAGAACATCACAAGGAGACAATAAATGAGAAGCGAACTGTTTGTTATGGGTGAAAGAAGGCTCATTTTTAAAAAACGCTTTGTATTTCACTACCTTTGCTTGTTCCTGGCGATATTCTCCTGTACTGAAGGTGGGATCGGAGGCTCCGGCGTTGTCATTGCCAAAGCCGATACCGTTTCGGGAGTAGCGGCAGCCGGCGCGCCGCTGGCGGGGACCGTTATCCTCAAGGATGCTTCCAGTATAACAAAGCAACTGTCAACGCCCCCTGCCGTTGATGGATCCTTCTCCTTTAATGTCTCGGGTCTTACGCCGCCTTTCCTGTTGCAGGCTTCGGGCATGGCTGGCGGGAACAATTACACCTTTTACTCGCTGGCAGCAACTGGCGGCAATTGCAATATAAATCCCCTTACCCATTTTGCCGTGACCATGGCCAATGGCGGCCAGGACCTCGCAGTTATCTTTGCCGCACCCACTCCAGCTAAAATGGTGGCCATCGCTAATGCATTGCCGGCTGCTGTGACAAGTATCAAGACTGAACTGTCACCCCTGTTCAATCGGGTAGGTGTGTCGCCTGTCAATGTCATGACTGATCAAATGGCTGCCAATGGACAAGGGATTGACATGCTATTTGACTTGGTTTCCATAACCGTAAGCGACGGCAGCGTTAGTATAGCAAACAAAGCAGATGCCGCGACGATTCTTGCCCCATCCTCTATTGCCGGTGGCACAATGACCGCGAGTACAACTGTTGTAAGTGTGATGCCGTCTATCTTTACCATAACAGGTCATGCCGCGGGCGGGAATGTTTCAGCGCAGAGTGAAGCCCCTCCCTACCCATCCAGTCCCTTAATGACAGTGCCAACGGATGCGCAGGGTAATTACAAGTTCTTCGTACCGAACGGCGCTTATGAGGTATGCAGCTACGGCTCCAGCTCTCTTAATTGCCTTAACGTGAAGGTGAGCGGTGCGGATGTTACAGCACCGGATTTTCCAAAAGTCTTCGTTATTCCCCCGCAGGAGCAAGTGCCGTTTCAGACAGTGGAGAAGGCTGCCGCACCTTCTTCTCAGGTTACCGGTGGGATTCATGTCCTTCGATTGACGACGGAATGGTCGAACTTTTGGAGTATTCTCAAAGAATCATCTATTCCGCGACCACCGCTCCCTTCAATAAATTTCAATGAAAACACTGCCATCGCAGTCGTTGATTCCCTTCGTCCGACAGGTGGCTATGCGATCACAATAACTGACATACAGAAGTCAGCGACGGGCGTGGTTGTCCACGCGGTTCATCAATCACCTGGCCCAGACTGTGTGAGTGCTCAATCATTTACTAAACCGTATAACATTGTCATGACCCCGAAATTTTCCGGCGAAGCAACGCTAAATTTGACGGAGACAGTTTATGCTTGTCATTGATATTACAGCGATAAAGATGGGTAGCACATCTTTAACAAGGAGGGGATCATGAAATACATTCTCTATCTTACCCGGATAACTGCGTTAGCGGTAACGACAGGACTTGTGCTGATGGGATGCGGCGGTGGCGGCGGCGGAACTTCGGTTGTCACGCCTGTGACTGCCCAAGGCCAGCTGGTGGACGCGCCGGTAGAGGGAGTCTCCTATCAGTCGGGGGCGCAAACCGGTGTCACGAGACGCGATGGTGAATTTACTTATGAGGTTGGAAAACCCGTACGGTTTTTCCTCGGCCGAATAGAACTTGGGGAAGTTCCGGGGAAATCCCTCGTCACCCCTCTTGATCTTGCCTCCGACGGCGCCACGACTACGGACGGGGTCATCAACATAGCCCGCTTCCTCCAGTCGCTGGATGCGGATGTAAACGACGAGCGCATCACCATTCCGGTAGCCGTCCGTAGCCTGGCAGATCAGGCAGCCAGCATGGATTTTAAAAATCCCTACACATTTGCTGCACACGCGCCCCAGATCCTGAAACAGCTTACGGCGGGGGTTAAGCAGTACAATGTCGTCGTGAATCTTGTGGATACGACCACCGCCGCCCTGCATTTAAAGGCTTCCCTCCAAGGGTTCGGTATTAAGGTGGATGTTCCCGGTCAAAAACCCACCGCTAATCCTGCGGCTCTGAGTCGGTTCGCCTCGGCCGAGGCACTGGGAACCTATATCAAAGATGGTTTAAGGCGTGCGGTCGCGACCAGCGGCTATTGGAAAAATTTCGTGGGCACCACGCCAGGTCCTGCCGACACGGGCTCTGCCACTGCTACAGCCGGTGCCTCCGCGGAAAGGTTCTCCACTACCAATATTCAGGAGACGGGGGTGGATGAAGCTGACATCGTTAAATTTGATGGCAGATACCTCTATGTCGTCAACAATCCACCGGCAGGAAATAGCACGGTTCCTAATCCGACCATCCGGATACTGGAGGTCTTCAGCCAGCCACCCGCCTCTGTCCAGCAGGGGGAAATCTCGCTTGCCGATTTTGGATGTCCGATTGATGGCTTATATCTGCTAAACGGCCGGGGGAGCGGCAAGCCCGATCTGCTTGCAGTTGTGGGTGGACGTCCCCCCGGCATGTGGAACCTGTGGATCAACCCCTGGTTTTGGCAGGGTGGCAAAACTAAAATTGCCCTCTATAACGTTGACAAGCCCGCAACCCCGGCAAAGATCACTCGGATTTCCATCGACGGCCAGTTCATCGCCAGCCGCAGGATTGGGGAAGTTTTGTATGTGGTTACGAGGTACACACCTTCCCTACAGAATTTCCGCATTCATCCCTTGACCGCTCAGGAAAGCCAACAGAATGAAGCGTTGCTTGAACAGGCAAAGCTTGCGGATCTGCTTCCCCAACTCACAGTGAACGGTTCACCGACGGGAAGTCTGGTCCGTGCCGATGTCTGCTTCCTGCCGCCCAGAGAAAATGGCCAGCCCGAGCAGGCGGACCTCATCAGTGTAACGGCCGTCAACCTGAATATGCCGGAGGCCCCCATCACCCAGACCATTGTCGGTGCGGCGGAGACGGTCTATGTATCCCCGCAAAGCCTTTACCTGGCCACGACGCGGAATCAATATCGGGGGCCGGGCGTACTTTGGGCGGATATCGCGGTACTGAACGCTTCGATTCCTGAAATACCACCGGAAATAACCGATATTCACCAATTCGATCTGACCCCCGATGGTCCCCTGTATCAGGGATCAGGATCAGTGTTCGGTCATCTGGGCGGGGAAATGGACAAACGTCCCTTCCGTTTTAGCGAGCAAGCCGGGGTGCTGCGAGTTGCCACCTCCCTGGGGAATTCTTGGAATTCAACCTCCCGTTCCCGTCTTTCCCTGTTGAGACGTACCGCTGGAAACAACGGTATTGCTCTGGAAGAGATTTCCTTCATCGATCATATCGGCAAACCGGGTGAGCAGTTATACGCCGTCCGCTACGTGGGGGATCGGGCTTATCTCGTAACATTCCGGGTTACCGATCCGCTTTATGTCTTCGATCTTTCCAATCCGGAAAAACCCGTCAAGCGCGGGGAGCTGCAGATCGACGGCTATTCCGACTATCTCCATCCCATTGGTGGCAACCTGCTGCTCGGGATGGGCAAGGCGGCAGTTCCGGACCAGTCATCAAGCGATTTTAGCGGCCGGGGCGCGTGGTATCAGGGGGTCAAACTCTCTCTGTTCGATGTTTCCGATCCGGCCGTTCCCAGGGAAGTTTCCTCCCTAATTCTGGGAAAGCGGGGCACCCAATCGCCCGCGCTTGCGGATCATCATGCCCTGTCCTATCTGCCGCCCGTCAACCTGGGACCGGCTCGATTAGCGATTCCGGTGCAGTTGCATGACACGGTACCCAATGATCCCTTTTTTGATCCCGCAAAACCATGGACATACTATGATTGGACCCGCACGAGCCTCTATTTGTTCGAAATCGATACCGGTGCGGCGCCCGGCCAGACGGCCGGGATACGGACCATCGGTCAGATGGTGGTGAACAGGCGTTCCCCCTCCCAGACCTTTGATGCGGAAGGGGGATATCCAGACCGCTCCGTGCTGTTGGGAGAGAGCGTTCATTATCTGCATGGAGGCGGGGTCTGGTCGGCCCCCTGGGATAACCCAGACAGCCTCTCCGGTCCGGAATAAAAATTTCCTTTCTCTTTGCCATATTACCCACCCCTGGGACGGGGGCTGTAATGACTCCGTCCCAGGGAGATTGTTTTTTCTGCGGCCCTTGTTTCCCTGGGCCAATTATCCTTTTTCTTGAAATCAAGCGAAAATGACTGTACACGGATGTTGCCAACAGGCCTAACTCCATAAACAGGAATAGTACGTGCGAAAGCTTTGCGATATAATTGTAATAGGCGGCGGTCATGCGGGCTGTGAGGCGGCGCTGGCGGCGGCGCGGATGGGCTGCGAAACGCTGCTTTTCAACATTAATCTTGATGCCATCGCCCTTATGCCCTGCAACCCCGCCATCGGCGGTTTGGCCAAGGGGCAGCTTGTCAAGGAAATCGATGCCCTGGGCGGCGAGATGGGAAAGCTCGCCGACCGGACCGGCACCCACTTTCGCGTGCTGAATATCTCGAAAGGGCCAGCGGTGCAGTCCTCCCGCGTCCAGTGTGACAAACAGTTATATCGGTTGGCAATGAAGGCGGTTTTGGAGCAGGAAAAGCGCCTTCATCTCCGCCAGGCGCTGGTGGAACGGCTGGTGGTGGAAGGCGGGGTGGTCACGGGCGTCACCGACCAGACGGGGTTTTTCTATGGCGGGAAGAAGGTGATCGTTACCACCGGCACCTTCTTGAACGGCTTGATCCATATCGGCCCCGTCCATTATCCCGCCGGCCGGGCCGGGGAGATGGCCTCCCTGACACTGGCGGCTTCCCTGCGGGAACTGGGATTTGAAATGGGACGTATGAAAACGGGAACGCCGCCCCGCCTCAGGGCCTCCACCATCGATTTTTCCCGCCTGGAACGGCAGGACAGCGACCCCGACCCGCAGCCCTTTTCCTTTAGCACCCGGAATCTGCCGGAAGAGCGCTTGCCCTCCTATTTCGGCGCCACTACAGCGGCCACGCATCGCCTGATCCGGGAAAATATCGGTCGTTCTCCCCTCTATGGCGGTGTAATCACTGGTATTGGCGCCCGCTACTGCCCCTCGCTGGAGGACAAGGTGATGCGCTTCGGCGACCGGGAAAAACACCCGGTAGTCATGGAGTTTGAGGGGCTGGCGACGGAGGAGGTTTATGCCAAGGGGCTGGGGAACAGCCTGCCGCCGGAGCTTCAGGAGCAGCTCGTCCACAGCGTAGCAGGGTTGGAAGAGGCCGAGATCATGCGCCCCGCCTATGCCATCGAATACGATTTTGTCCAGCCGACGCAACTAAAGCTCACCCTGGAAACAAAGCCGGTGGCCGGACTTTACCTGGCCGGCCAGATTAACGGCACCTCCGGTTATGAAGAGGCGGCGGCCCAGGGGCTCTGGGCAGGCATTAACGCGGCCCTGGCGGTCAAGGGGGAGGAACCGTTTATCCTCGACCGGTCGGAGGCCTACCTGGGGGTCTTGATGGATGATCTGGTTACCAGGGGGGTGGACGAACCCTACCGGATGTTTACCTCCCGCGCCGAATATCGCCTGCTTCTAAGGGAGGATAACGCCGCCCTGCGGCTCATGGGAAAGGGCTGGGAGCTGGGGCTGGCGGATCGGGAAAACTACGAAAAAATGCGGGAGCAGGAAGGCCGGATCGCTGCCGGCATCAGGATCATGGAAGATACGCGGGTTTTTCCCACTGCGGACATCAACGAGAAGTTGGCGACGCTGGGCTCCGCGCCGCTAAAAAATCCGGCCAGCCTCTACCAGCTTCTGAAGCGCCACGAGCTAAGCTACGATGATCTTAGGTCTTTGCCCGGCTGGGAACCGATCGCCGATCCGCTGGTAAAGAAAGAAATCGAGATCGAGGCCCGCTACGACGGTTACATCAAGCGCCAGCGTGAAGCGGTGCAGCGCCTGAAGGAGATGGAAGGGAAAAAGATTCCGGCGGCGCTGGACTATAAACTTATTCCCAGCCTTTCTATCGAGTTACAAGGGAAACTGTGCCGGGTACTGCCGGCCACCATCGGCCAGGCGGAACGTATCCCCGGTATGACGCAGTCAGCCCTCACCGCCATTATGATCGCCATTAAAAAAATGGAATTGGAGAAATTGGCAGGGAAAAGGAACAAGCGGCGGACAATTTCTGAATAAGGTGGATCAATCACGAATGTATGGGATCGAAAAAATGACAAAGAACAGCGGCGATAGGATCCCTTCCCGAGCGGAATGCAATGAACTCATGGCGCGATATGCCATGCTGCCGCACATCATCGACCACTCCATACAAGTCATGAATGTATCCTTGGCAATCATGGACAATCTAAAAAGCGATCTGTCGTTGAATAGGGATTTGGTAGTTGCGGGCGCGCTCCTGCATGACATCACCAAGACAATCTCTCTTGAAACAAAGGAAAATCACGCTGTATCCGGCGGGGCGCTTTTAAGAGAACTGGGGTTTCACAGCACCGCTGAAGTTGTGGAACAGCACATCAGAATTCTAAATTTAAATCTTGCGGGCAGGCTTGAGGAGCGGGAGATTGTTTACTACGCCGACAAGCGGGTACGACACAACACCATCGTGACCGTCGAGGAAAGGATGGACGACATCATACAGAGATACGGCGCCACAGAAGACCTCCGCCGCCATATACTTCAAAATAAGAGCCAGGCGCTCCTGGTTGAACAAAAGATTGCCCAATTGTCTTGACTTTGGGGCGTAATACCAATAGATTGGGACCGCAGATGGCGCTGGCCAGGCGTCAATCAGCAGGTGAACACAGATATTTCGAGGCACAAAGGATGGGCGCCATGCTCTTCGAAATTTCTTACGATCGTATATCTACATTGAGAGGAACCACCGTTGTTGAAAGAATATCGCTATTTGCTGGCTGGCAAGATTCAAGGCTCTCTTTATCACCTCATTCGCGCCTACAGCTGGACCTTCCGGCTAAACATCGAAAACGAAAAGCCCTGGCTGGACTATATGCAGAATGGCGGCCGAATTCTTATGTGCATCTGGCATCAGCAGTTCTTCGGAGCTATCAGGCACTTCAAGACCTATGCTCCCTATCGCCCCGCCCTGATGATCAGCCAGAGTAAAGATGGTAACATCATCGCCAGCATAGCCGAGAAATCCGGTTGGCATGCAGTACGGGGATCGTCATCACGAGGTGGGGGGCGAGCTCTCAAAGAGATGATCAATCACCTGAAACACTCCGGTCTTGCCATCCACATCGTAGATGGGCCCAGGGGACCGGCCGGGGTAATCAAGGAGGGGGTAATAAGCCTGGCCCGAGCAGCCGGAGCAGTCATTGTTCCAGTTTACGCAATATCCGACCATGCCTGGTATTTTAACAGTTGGGATCGCTTCATGCTGCCGAAGCCCTTTGCAAAGGTGAACCTGCGCTTTGGAGAAATGCTGGATTCTGCCTCCGGGGTTAGCGACGAGGATTTCGAATCACACCGGCTCCGGCTCCAGGAAATCATGCAGCCTGCCCTGCGCTAGAACTACGTATGGACGCTCATTTTTATGGAATGCATAATAGTGGCCGTCCCCGATCAATTTAAACCACCGGTATTTCGTAGTTTTTTCCTGACACTCCTGTTGTTCCATATCTGTCGTGCTGCATCGCCGCGGGGAGGCATGCCAGGACGTCTTGCGCTGTCATGCCATCCTCTCCTTGGGCGGCTGCCGCCAGGTCACCGGCAAAACCGTGGATGAAAACCCCTTTTCTGACCGCTTCCTCCAAGGGGAGGCCCAGCCCGAACATGGCAGCTATCGTGCCGGTGAGAACATCGCCAGTGCCGGCTGTCGCCATGCCGGGATTGCCGCTGAGGTTGATAAAAACGCGGCCCGCCGGGGCGCCGATGAGAGAATGGGGGCCTTTCATGACTACGAAAGCCCCTGTTGCCCGTGCCGTTTCCTGCAGATGGGCGATTTTGTTGGCATTAATCAGGCTTGCAGTTTTCCCCGTCAGGCGCGCCAGTTCCCCCAGGTGGGGGGTCAGGATAGTGGTGCCTGGCCTTTCCCGGAGCAGTTGGTTATGCCCAGTCAAAGCGGTCAAGCCGTCGCCGTCGATCAGCAGGGGAGTTCTGATGGCGGCGACCAGTTCTCGGACCAATTGCTGCGTTTCCTCCACCAGCGACAAACCGGGGCCAAGCACCACAAAGTCCACCTTTTCCGCCAGTTCCAGTAGCTCCGGCTTATTGACCAGGGCGATGCTGCCGGTATTTGTCTCCTGCTGCGGCAAAAGAACGAGCTCATGGCCTTTCTGGGCGATGAAAGGGGCCGCTGAACGGGGCGTCGCGAGGTAGGCATAGCCGCCGCCTGCCTTGAGGAAAGACATGGCGGAAAAATAAGGTGCGCCAAAGTAATTGGCGGCGCCGGCAATGATCAGGGCCTTGCCCATGGCGCCCTTATGAGCTTCGGGCGAACGGGGGGGCAGGCTGAGGGGATCGTTGATCTGGATTTTGAGGCTGGCATCTTCGTAGAGCGCCGGGGGGAAGGAGATGTGGGAAACCCTTAAATCACCGTTCCGGCCAAAGCCCGGATACAAGAGATTGCCTATCTTGGGCAAACCGAAGGTGACCGTATAGGACGCCCGGACGGCGACGCCCATGATTTCACCCGTATCGCCGTTGACGCCCGAGGGGATGTCCAGGCTGAAGACAGTTTTACCGCTTTCGTTCATGAGTTCGATCAAGTCCCCGTAAAGACCAGTCACCTTCCGGTCGAGGCCGGTACCCAACAGGGCATCCACCAGCACGCCGCTGTGCTTGATCTCGTTTCTGACGACGGCGGCAGACTTAATCTGTCTGATATCTACCGGTAGTTTCGTGACAATTTCATAATTGGTCTTGGCCGCTCCCTGGAATCTCTCCGCCGCACCGGCGAGAAAAATCTTGATCGGTACGCCTGCAGCATGGAGGGCGCGCGCCACCACCAGGCCGTCGCCGCCGTTGTTGCCGGTGCCGCAGAGCAGGGTTACTTTCTGTCCTTTGCCAAGCGCTTCGCGGGCAAGAACGGCGTAGGCGGCCAAGCCGGCATTTTCCATGAGGATTCCCTCAGGGATGGAAAACCTTTCCATCGCTTGGCGATCCATAGCCCGTATCTCGGCTACACTTGCCACCTTCATGGTAATCTCCTTCTTCATTCTAAAGAAGTATAGCACGCCATATACATATTGGAAATATTGTTTTTTTGGCATAATCGCGGCGCTGCAGTCGCCGGGAACGTAATGATAACCCGTCGGGCCACGGGATGTGGCGATTTGCACTGATGGAATCCCCGGTCGGGTTGATTAAATTGTTGGGCGACCTTTAATTTGCTGCCGCTATGACTTTTGCCAAATCTTTTTCAGAAGCCCCCAAAGTCAACAGAGATCTCACCAACAAATCCAATGAAACAGTCGGGTCACCTGTTTCCATTTTTGCAACACGCGACTGGCTTGAACTCATCATCTTGGCCAACTGCTCCTGCGTAATTTTTTGCTTCATACGCTGTTTCTTCAAATGTTCACTCAGCGCCAGTTTCAATTCGATATACCTGGCCTCTTCCGACGACAACCCCAGAAATTCAGTTGTTGTTCCAACTTTCCATCCCTTTTTCTCTAGCATATTCTTTTTGGTTTTTTCCATTATGGCTTTATCCTCCTGCTCACGACTCGTACTCTTTTATTCGCTTCTTGCATACATCGGTAACTGGCTTCGGCGTACGATTTGTTTTCTTTTCGAATACCTCTAAAATTACGATCGCATCCGGTTCAATCCGGTACACGATTCTCCAATTCAGATTCTCATCTACTATCCGTAGTTCGTGACAGCGCACCCCAATGGAAGGCATCGGGCGGGACTGCGGCAGGGATAATTTCTCCCCCCGCTGCAAAGCACGAAGCAAATACCCTGCTTCCAGGCGCGCTGTCTTCGAAAACGGAGGTGTTTGCACCTCACCGTGCAACCACACCAATGGTTTATCGTTCGGGCTCATCACCATCCATCCTATGTCATTTATGACATATTGTCAAGTGCATTGGAGCATTTCCCGGCTTTGAATCCACGCTTTTTCCATTCCGATCTCAATCTCCGCCCAACGGCTGAATGGATGGGTTGGACATAGCTATTTTCCTAAAATGGAGAGAAGACTTTGCCGGTCGGCCCCAAGTCAATCCCCGGGAACTGTTCTGCCAAGGAGTCCCCTACTCTCCGGTATTCATCAAGTATTTCCGGGGAGATTACCAATTGCCACTTACCATCGCGCCATCCTTTAAGAATTTCATAGGGAGGTCCAGTAAAAAAAACACCAGAAACAAAAACATTCGTGTCGAGGATTATCCTCATTTTCTGCCCCGCACCCTGGCAACGGCGTCAGTGATATCAGAATGCTTTAGGCCAGCGTTTTTGCCTTGTTGGCGGGCTTCGGCAATCAATGCGTCAAATTCTTTCATCGATGGCGGAGATATTGTCTTAAGAATAACTACATCATCATCACCTACCACAACAAACTGGGAACCGGCTCTTAACTTGAGTCGCTTGCGGATATCCTCCGGGATGACGACCTGGCCTTTGGAAGACATTTTTGTTGTCGCTAAATTTGCCATCGTATGACTCCTATCAAGCTGATTATTCTTACTGGTAAGACAATAAAACAATAATCGGATTGTGGCAAGGGGAAAAATTGATTTTGCATTTAATAGATAATCGCGGCGACGCAGTCGCCGGGAACGCAAAGATCACCTGCCCGAAACCGCCCTGCGGTGAAGGGTCAGGTGAAGCGGCCTTGTTCGCAACTTATCTTTCCTGCCAGTAATTGGGATCACGATGTAGATGCATGACCGCAATCACTTCGATCTTGTCGGGGCGGTCTCGAAACAAAACGCCAAAAGGAAATGTTCGTGTAAGACATCGACGGACATCGAGTTCGACAATGGGATAAAGCTGGGGATTAATGACGATGCGGTTGATGGAATCCTGCACCGAAGCCAGAAACCGTCTGCCAAGATCACACTGCTGCGCCTCGTAATAGGCAGCCGCTTCGATCATCTCGGCTTCAGCATCCGCTTGAAATACAACAGTCTTCATGTCAGCGATGCGTAGGCATTCTTGAAGACCGCGTCGGCATCGCGTAAATGCCCTGCGGAACTGTCAAGCTCGGCACAACGTCGGCGGATTTCTTCTTTCCATTTTGCCGACAAGGGGAGGCCAGCCGACTCATCAAGGCTCTCTATCAGCTTTTCTGCCACGAAAGCCCGTAGCACGGGGGGAAGCCCCATTGCATCAGTTACAATTTTTTCTGCAGTGATACTCATGCCGTCACCATACCTCCTTTTTTCCAGATGTCAATCTGCTTTTTTGCGCTTTTGTGCTTCCGAACGGCGGAGCTAAGCGGAGTCCGCATAATGAGAGGAGCGAACTGAAAGTTCGCG
>OBOI01000131.1_pt1 | contig 30058 bp, 25 predicted proteins | sample 1670151 | NCBI WGS metagenome assembly OBOI01 (sample SAMEA104232303, study PRJEB22302) | sediment metagenome | biome: forest; feature: aquifer; material: sediment | place: USA | collected 2011-08-07 | depth 0.01 m | reverse complement strand
ATGTTTCTCCGCATTCAGTTATTTTACCAAGGGGGATGATCTGGCGAACCTGAACAGGCTGCCCTCTACGTCCTGAAGAACGAGCAGACCAAGTGGTTGCGCGTCGTTCACGTTTATGAACGGGAAGAGGATATCCCGCAGGAACTTGCCCAGCATCTGAGTACCATCGGCCACATGTATCCTTCCTTGAAAATCGATTTTGTCGCGGTACAGGGTGTATTCAGTCCCGAATTGATAGATGGGCTTTCGAAGCGTCTGGGCGTTCCCAAAAACTACATGTTCATCGGCACTCCCGGTGACCGCTTTCCCCACGAGATTGAAACTCTGGGAGGCGTGCGCCTCATCTTGTAAGCAGGCTTTCTTTGGGGATCTGCCCAAAGTTCTGCCGATGATGAATTCGTCCCGGAAGATTATAGAAGTATCATCCCACCTAAGAAAACCAATAGAGCAGACCGATAAGCACGGCCTGCACAATCCACCCGATCAGGCATACACCGATGGCGCGAAGCGTGCTGGTATAATCAAGGGCCTGACGGACAGCAATGACCATTGCCACCAGCATCCAGAGCAAGCTTGCCAGATATACAAATCCGGTGATGCCGGGGATAATCCCGAGTATCCGGATAAAGCCCGGTGAACTTGAAAAACCGGTGGTGCGGAGTAATTCAGCGGTATTGGAGCTTGTTTGGGGTTCCGGCAATAGCTTTGTTCCGATCAAATAGGTCAGATATGCCCAGACATACCAACCAGCCAAGGCAAAGACAGTCCCCCATATTATCCCGGCGAAGCCTCCCTTGGACATGGCGCCGATGCCGGCAGCGATGCTGGAAAGAATTACCACTCCCATTGCCTGTCCTGTTAGCGATGCGTCCGCCTCTACTTCTTCGTAGAGTTTGACATCCAGTTTTGCCGCCCGGATCATACGATCCATAAATAGCAACATCCTTGTGTCTCCTTTCGTGATGAAAAAGATGATTCTTTGATAAGGACCCTTCCGACGATTTTCCACGGGATACATACATAATAAGGAGCAGGTAGTACAGGAATATTTCGGCTCCCGCCTAGAGCGACAGGTTTGGTGACTTTTAACGATGGCATCAGTTATAGAGAAAAAGCATGAAAAGCATGGGGCCAGGTCTTGCAATCACGCATTCAGCCTAATATTGCGAGTACCATCGGCCACATGTATCCCTCCTTGAAAATCGATTTCGTCGCGCTACAGGGTGTAGTCCCGAATTGATAGATGACGGTCTCGTAAAAAGTCCAAAATCTCCTCCCCCTTGATGGGGGAAGGTTAGGGTGGTGGTGATAAGTGCCCGTATTTCCGTATGTTATCTCCCCCTCCCCCTAATCCCCTCCCGCCGGGGGAGGGGGAAAATTACTTTTTACGAGTTCATCATAGATGGGCTTTCGAAGCGGCTTGGCGTTCCAAAAAACTACATGTTCATCGGCACCCCAGTGACCGCTTTCCCCACGAGATTGAAACTCTGGGAGGCGTGCGCCTCATCTTGTAAGCAGGCTTTCTTTGGGGATCTGCCCAAAGTTCTGCCGATGATGAATTCGTTCCGGAGAACCGAATACCTCCGGCAGAGCTGGAGGCTTGAATATATGAACCGTTCAAAACGGATTAAAACTTGACAGGAGCGGCGGCATTTTCTATAAATGCCCCAACATAGAAATGGTGTCAGAATGCTGGCCCTAGGGCCATAAAAGGGAAACCGGTGCGATTCCGGTGCGGACCCGCCGCTGTGATCGGGGACGAAAGCTGCAAGAAGCCACTGCTTGCTTGGCAAAGGGAGTGGGAAGGCGCGGCCGGTAGGACGATCCGAAAGTCAGAAGACCTAACATTCGATATACATCTGAGGAGAAGGTAAATCCCCAGGCGTTTTTTGCGCTTGGGGATTTTTTGTCTCCGGCGCCCTAACGGCTCGGGCTTTCGTGAGAGAAAAGACCCGGATGAATCAAGGGGAAATCATGGCAACACAGGTGGAATTGGCAACACAGGGAGTTATAACAGCCGAGATGCAGGAGATCGCGGCCCAGGAAGGTTTTGAACCGGAGATCATTCGTCAGCATTTTGCGGCAGGCCAGATTGTGGTTCCCTTGAATGCGAACCGCCCCGGCCGCATTGTGGGCATTGGAACGGGGCTGCGGACAAAGGTCAATGCCAGCATCGGCACCTCCACGGATATTGTGGATATTGGTGCGGAAGTGCGGAAGGCCAAAGCTGCCGAAGCGGCAGGGGCCGACACCCTCATGGAGCTTTCCGTAGGCGGCAATCTCGATGAGATCCGCCGGGAAGTTTTAGCCGCCACAGCCTTACCGGTGGGCAATGTGCCGCTCTATCAGGCCTTTTGTGAGGCGACCCGTCGTTATGGTGATCCGAACAGGCTGGATGAGGAAATGTTATTTGACCTGATTGAAAAGCAATGCGCCGACGGCATCTCGTTTATGGCCATTCACTGCGGAATCAATCTCTATACTATCGAACGGCTGGAGCGCCAGGGGTACCGCTACGGCGGCCTGGTCAGTAAAGGTGGCGCCAGTCTGGTGGCCTGGATGAAAACCAATAACCGAGAAAATCCTCTCTATGAGAAGTTCGATCGGGTGGTGGAGATTCTGAAAAAATATGATGTCGTCTTATCGCTTGGCAATGGCTTACGCTCGGGATCGACCTGGGATTCCTTTGACCGCGCCATGGTTCAGGAGCTGCTCATCAATTGCGAGCTGGCGGAGATTGGCCGCAAGATGGGCTGTCAAATGATGGTGGAGGGGCCGGGGCATGTGCCTATCGATGAGATTGAGGCCAATATCATCCTGCAAAAGCGTATGAGCAACAACGCGCCCTACTATATGCTCGGGCCGATTACCTCGGATATCATGGCCGGCTACGATCATGTGGCCGCAGCCATCGGCGCCACCTACAGCGCCCGCTACGGTGCGGACCTAATCTGCTATATCACGCCCTCGGAACATCTGGCCCTGCCTGACGAAGCGGACGTTGTCGAGGGTGTCAGGGTGGCCCGCCTGGGAGCCCATATCGGGAATGCCTCCCGGTATCCGGAACGCCTGCGGCCCCGGGACCGCGCCATGAGCAAGGCGCGCCGGGACTCCAACTGGGAAGAACAGCTCACCCATGGCTTTTTTCCGGAAACGGCCCGCGCCATCCGTGCCAGCCGTTCTCCCGAAAACCGGAACGTCTGCACCATGTGCGGGGATTTTTGCGCCAACAAAGCCGCCGCCGACCTATTCGGTCACCTGCTGGCGGGGGATAAAAAATAGCGATTTGCCCGGAGTTGTCACTGCCGGGAAAACGGGGGGCTGGAATCCGAATTATTACTTCACCGTATAGCCGCGGCCCTCGAGGCAGGCGGCCATCGCCCGTTGATAGTCATCGCGCTTCTGTTTCAGACTTGCTGGCGATGCTGCCGCATCGGTCGGTGGTTGGGTCGGGTCGTAGGTCGTCTGGCTCACTGCCCACATGTGGCAGGCATACCGGTCATCGGCCTGCTGTTTTTCGCTTTGCCCCTCACGGGGATAGATGAAAAACTTTTCCACCGCTACCGGCGGCGTCGGTAGAGCCTCGTCCTGCGGCGTTGCCACTACTGCATAACCAGCGTCCCTGCGCAGATAATAAACTTCATTGGCATAGTAGTAGGGCAGGTTGCCTATCCAGACGGTTGTGTAATAGGGCGGTAAAAAGGGAATAACCAAGCCTAGAGGCGGCGCTGCCACGATAAAGCGCACCCCCTCGTGACGGTACCATATTCCACCGGCGAAACGATATCGTCTGCTGTCATGGATGAACTCGTGGGATGTGCGCGGCAAAGAGCGCACGACAAAGCCGCGCTTCGGATAATATCGGTCATGCCGGTAACGGGAATCCAGAAATTCATCCCCGTCATGCCTTTCCCGTTCGCGCGGATAGCCTGATCCATGCTCCTTCCCGGCGTGCCCACGCGCCGCAATTGATTCCACTGGCCCCACCAAGAAAAAAACCGTAAGCAAGGCGCCAATAAACAGGAGCGCCAGGCGATCATTTGGGTGTTTAGCAGACATAGGCTGATCCTCCTTTTGAGATATCTGATCTGCAAATCTCTTCACTTTACGCTATAACCGCGTCCCTCCAGGCAGGCGCCCATTGCCCGCCGGAAGTCGAGGGCCCTAACCTCTTCCTGTACGGTGCGTGCCTGGTCCTGCCGGGCATACGCCTCTTCCATACGCCGGGCCTCCTCCTGTCGTGATGCATCTGATGCCGCCCCGGCAATCGCTCCCCCAGCGGCGCCAATCAACGCACCATGCCCTGCGTGTCGCGGCCCGGACAGCAAGGCGCCCAACACTGCGCCGACCACCGCCATGGTAGCCGTATCGTGACCTGGCGGAGGCACCGGCACGATTCTAACGCGGTCTTCCGGGGAAAAAGGCGATTGGCCGGGATCGAAACCGGTTTGCTTTATCGCCCAATTGTAACATTCATAATGGTCGCGGGACTGTTGCGCCGTTGTCTGACCTGTTTTCGGGTAAAAATAGACCTGGCTAAGGAGCGCCTGCGAGCTCGCCGTCCGGGTATCATCGTTTATGGATTGGCGTGCCATGCTATAACGCGCTGGATAGCAGGCGGCAATCGTTGTCACAGTTAACGAAAGCAAAAATAACAACCCCGCTCCCGACACTTTGTTTCTTCCCGCATGTTCGACTTTCCCTGATTTACAGTTTGACATGATCGTCCTCCTTTATGTAATTAAGAGAAATGCCGTACGATGGCTTCCGTCAGGGCGGGGATCGTATATTGCGTAGGCTCGATGTGAACGGTTAAGCCCAGTTCCCGGCAGGTTTGGGACGTAATCGGGCCGATGGCGGCAATGACGATCCCTTGCAGCAGGGTCTGTATTTTGTCTTTGCCGATCATGGTGGCCAGGTTTGTTACCGTGGAGGAAGAGGTGAAGGTGATGACGTCGATATGTCCTTCCTCCAGCGCCTGCACTGCTTCGGTTGGCAGGGTGGAGGGTATGATGTTGCGGTAGGCAACGGGTGTGGCCACGGTGGCCCCCAGCTTCCGGAGTTCGGCGGGGATGATATCCCGAGCCCGGTCGGCTTTGGGGAAGAGGAAGCTAAGCCCGGCAATAGGCAAGGCCCGGAAGGACTCGACCACCCCTTCAGCCTTGTAGTCCGTCGGCACCAGATCGGCCTTGATGCCGTAAGGAGTCAGGGATGCGGTGGTCTTCGGACCCACGGCGCAGACCCGGCAGGCGCCGATCGCCCGGCTATCAAGGCCGAGTTCATGCAGACGGGTAAAGAAGCTGACGACGGCATTGTAAGAGGTGAAAATCAGCCAGGCAAAGATATTGAGGGAAAATATCGCCTCGTCCAGTTCATTATAGGAGAGGGGCGGCACGATCTGAATTGTGGGACATTCCAGGACAGAGGCGCCTTGTTCCGTGAGAAGGCGGGAAAATTCACCTGCCTGGTCGGCGGCCCGTGTCACCATGATTTTTTTTCCGAAAAGGGGACGGTTGTCAAACCAGCGAAGTTTGTCCCGCAGAGAAACCACATTGCCGACCACGGTGATGGCGGGCGCTTTGAAACCTGCCGCACGTGCCTTTTCGGCTATATCGGCCAGTGTGCCGGTGAGCACTTCCTGATCGGGCCTGGTTCCCCAGTGGATGAGGGCAACCGGAGTTTCCGGAGCGCGTCCGCAGACCATCATCTTTTCGGCAATGAGTGGCAGGTTTTTAATCCCCATGTAAAATACGATGGTGCCGCTTCCCAGGGAGAGGCGCTCCCAGTCGATTCCCGATGCTTCTTTGCCGGGCCGTTCGTGTCCCGTGACAAAGGCGACGGAGGTGGTGAAATCGCGATGCGTCAAGGGAATCCCGGCATAGGCTGAGGCGCCGATGCCAGCCGTCACCCCCGGCACGATTTCAAAGGGGATGCCGGCCGCCGCTAACTCCTCGCACTCTTCCCCGCCCCGGCCAAAGACAAAGGGATCGCCGCCCTTGAGGCGAGTCACCACTTTCCCTTCCCTTGCTTTGTCCAAAATCATCTGGTTGATCTGCGTTTGCTCGCGGTTATGTATGCCGCCGATCTTCCCCGCATAAATGAGCTCGGCGGTGGGGGACGCGTAGGCAAGAAGAGTGGCATTGGCCAGGTGATCGTAGATAATCACCTCCGCCCGGCTGATGCATTCCCTTCCCTTGACGGTTATCAGGCCTGGGTCGCCGGGACCCGCACCGACCAGGTAAACGAAACCTTTAATATTGATCGGGTTTGATTTCGTTGCCGTCTCCTTTGTAATGGTTTTTTTCAATCGCGGAAGGGATTTTTCAGGACGATTGTTTCCTCTCTGCCTGGTCCTACGGAGATGAGCAGCAGTTTGGCGCCTGTGAGAGCTTCAATCCTTTCCACATAGCGGCGGGCGTTTAGTGGGAGATCGTCGAGGGTTCTGGCACCGGTGATGTCTTCCGTCCAACCTTCCAGACTTTCATAGATCGGTTCTGCTTGGGTCAAAATCCTGAGATTTGCGGGTACGGAATCCTGGAATTCACCCGCCGGTGTTTTGTAGCCTACGCATATTTTCAGTATGGGGATGCCGGTGAGCACATCGAGCTTGGTGATTGCGAGACCTGTGATGCCGGAGATGCGTACCGAGTGTCTGATCAATACCACATCCAACCAGCCGCAACGCCGCTTTCGACCGGTGGTAGCGCCGAATTCCTGACCTACTTTCTGGAGACGCTCGCCGATGTCATTACTGAGCTCCGTAATAAATGGACCTTCGCCCACCCTGGTAGTATAGGCCTTGCATATTCCCGCTACAGCGCCGATGCTGGTAGGGCCGCTGCCAGCTCCGGCGCTGGCATTGCCGGCTACGGTGTTGGAAGAAGTAACGTAGGGGTAAGTTCCGTGGTCCACATCAAGGAGGCACCCCTGCGCGCCCTCAAAAAGGATTTTTTTCCCCTTGCGCATTTCCCGTTCGATGATGAGCGAGGTATCGGCGACATAAGGGCTGATCTGCTCGGCATAGGCCTGGTATTCCTCATAAACCGCCTGCTCATTGATGGGTTCTTCCTGAAAACCTCTTGCCAGGTAAAAGTTTTTTTCTTCCACGTTGCTTTTCAGCTTTTCACGGAAAGTTTCGTTATCTAAGAGATCGCAGACCCGGATACCAACCCGCGCTACCTTGTCTTCATAAGCAGGTCCGATGCCCCGCCCCGTGGTGCCTATCTTTTTCCCCAGGTTGTGCGTTTCGCGGGCAATATCCAGGCGACGGTGATAGGGCATGATCAGGTGGGCTCTATCGCTTATAAAAAATTTTGTGTTGGCTGGCAGCAGATTCCGTGAACTCAAATTATCAAGTTCCTGCAGAATTACCTGCGGATCGACCACCACGCCGTTGCCGATGATGCAAATCTTATTATCATGCAGGATACCGGAAGGGATCAGGTGCAAAATGGTCTGCTCGCCCTTCACCACAATGGTGTGACCGGCATTATTACCACCTTGATAACGGGCAATTACATCCGCATTTTGAGCATATATATCAACAACTTTACCCTTGCCCTCATCGCCCCATTGGGCGCCGACGACGACCACATTTGCCATAATAGATATTTCTCCAATTAAGTCATTGTTTTTTGTGTCAAGACCTGTCCAGGCTGTCACATCGTCAGAGCTTTTACGGCAATTACGTGCGGCAGATTACGCAACTTCTGCAGGGCTTCTTCCGGTACGGCGCTGTCTGTGCTCAATACGACCAGGGCTTGCTGGTCCACATGTTCGCGGCCTAGGTGGAGCCTGGCGATGTTAACGTTGTTGTCTCCCAGGGTATGGCCGATGTTGCCGATCACGCCTGGTTTGTCATAGTTATAGAGGACCAGCATGTGTCCTTCCGGGATCACTTCCATCGTAAATTTGTTGATCCGTACGATCCGATGGTCCGCCCTGCCGAAAAGGCTGGCGGCGGCAGAGCTCTCCTCCTGGGACGTCTTGATGGTCAGGTTAATCATATTTGAATAATCTTTAACTTCGCTACTCCTTGCCTCCACGACCTTGATGCCTCTCTCTTTGGCGACTACCGGGGCATTGATGTAGTTGACCGTTTCATTTAGTATGGGGGTCAGCAAGCCTTTCAAGAGTGAGATGGTCACCGGCGCCAGATTGTAGTTGAGAACCTCCCCATAGTACTCGACCGTTACTTCTTTAATCGCGCCTGTTGCCAGTTGCGACATGAAACAGCCGAGCTTTTCGGCCAGGGAAAGGTAGGGCTGCATGACATGCAGCATCTCCGAGCTGATAGAGGGGAAATTGATGGCATTGATGATTTCTCCCCTCGTCAGATAGGCCACGATCTGTTCCGCTACGGCGATGGCCACGTTGACCTGGGCCTCGTCTGTGGAGGCGCCCAGATGGGGGGTGCAGATGACGTTTTCGTGGGCAATCAGCTCCATGTTCTTCGTCGGTTCTTCGACAAAAACGTCGAGGGCGGCGCCCGCCACCTTGCCGGAAACGAGGGCATCAAGGAGGTCTTTCTCGTTGACGATGCCACCGCGTGCACAGTTGATGATAAAAACGCCTTTTTTCATCTTGGCGAAGGCTGCCGCATTGACCACGCCTTCCGTTTCCTTGGTCAGGGGGGTATGGACGGTGATAAAGTCCGCCTTGGCGAAGATTTCGTCGAGAGTTGCCAGAGTGATGCCCAGCTTCTCGGCCGCCTCGGGAGAAATAAAGGGGTCATAGGCCATGACGTTCATCTTCAGGCCCTGCGCCCGGCTGGCTACGATAGAGCCCACCCGCCCGGTGCCGATGATGCCCAGAGTCTTATTGCAGAACTCATGCCCCATGAACTTATTCTTTTCCCACTTGCCGGCCTTCATGGAAGCCGTTGCCTGAGGAATCTGCCGGGCCAGCGAAAGCATCATGGCGATGGTATGTTCCCCCGTGGTGATCGTATTGCCGTCCGGCGTATTCATCACGACGATGCCCTTTTTGCTGGCGGCCGCGATATCCACATTATCCAGTCCCACGCCGGCGCGGGCGACGACGCTAAGCTTTGCCGCCCGCTCAATAACCGCCGGGGTGACCTTGGTGGCGCTGCGGATGGCCAGGGCGTCGTAATCCTTGATTATCTCTTCTAATTCCGCAGGGGTCAGACCGGTTTTGACGTCCACCTCAATGCCCGGTGTCTGCTTGAATATTTCTATGGCGGCCGGCGCCATCTTATCGCTTACTAGGACTCTTTTCATGCGAACGCTCCTCCTGTTTCTAATCCTATCGTAATGATTTTAAATTGTTTTGACTTTTTCATCATATGTTTTTGCGAGTTCTGCCAGGGCTGTTTTCAGGTCTGCAGATTCGATGGTAGGGCCGCACCAGAAGCGGAATCCCGGCGGCGCATCTTTGTAGGAGGCCACATCGTGGGCCACGCCTTTTTTACTTAGCTCACCGGCAATTCCTTTCAGGAATTTTGCCCTTTCTTCCTTAGTCATGTTCAGGACCTTGGCACTGACGACGGAAAGACAAACGGAGGTGTGGGAGCGGATAGCGGGAGACGGGGCGAGGAACTCGATCCAGGATGTTTTCTCCACCCAATCGGCTACCGTCTGAAGGTTGGCCCGGCTTCTGGCCAGCAAGCCGTCCAGCCCGATTGCGGCCGCCCAGGCGAGGGCGTCAAGGTAATCTTCCACGCCGAGCAGGGACGGCGTATTAATCGTGTCCGCCTCAAAAATGCCGAGGTCCAACTTCCCTCCTTTTTTCATCCGGAAAACCTTGGGCAGGGGCCAGGGAGGGTCGTAGGACTCGATACGGGCCACGGCGCGGGGACTGAGTACCAGCATGCCTTGGCCGGCCTCGCCGCCCAGGCACTTTTGCCAGGAAAAGGTGAGCGCGTCGATCTTCTGCCAGTCGATGGGCATGGCAAAGGCGGCGCTGGTGGCATCACAGAGGGATAAACCCTGACGGTCCGCGGGTATCCACTCCCAATCGGGGATTTTAACCCCGCTGGTGGTGCCGTTCGCCACAAAGACCACATCAGATAACCAGTCCACCGCTTGCAGATCGGGGATATTACCATAGTCGGCCTTCATGACGGCGGGATTCAACTTTAATTGTTTAGCAACGTCCGTTGCCCACCCCTCGCCGAAACTTTCCCACACAAGGACGGTGACCGGCCGGGGACCCAGCATGGACCACATAGCCGCCTCAAAAGCGCCCGTATCGGAGCCGGGAAATATTCCCAGGAGGTAGTCTTCCGGAATTTGCAGGATGCGTTTACTTTCCGTGATGGCCTTGAGGATTTTTTCCTTTCCCAACGCCGAGCGGTGCGAACGTCCCACCGCCGCGTCTTTTAAGGCATCCAAGCTCCAGTTAGGTCGTTTGCTGCAGGGACCGGAGCTGAAATTGGGGTTATGCATGATCTTCGTCCTCTCACCTATTTATTATAGTACGTTGCCTATATAGTACGTTGCCTATAGCAGTATTGCGACAATTTCTCAAGGTGGATTTTGGTTTACGGTTGACGTATTGTTGAAAAAAACCTATATTCAAGCGCCGTAAGGTAAGGAGGTAGGAACTTGCTGCAAAAGAGAAACAAAACCCAATTCTTTTGCCAGAACTGTGGTCATCAATCACCGAAATGGCTGGGCAAGTGCCCCGCTTGCGAAGGCTGGAATCAGTTTGTGGAGGAGGAAGCAAGTTTCATGGTTGCTGCCGACGCTGTGGAACGGCAATTCCATGAGGAAACCATGCCTATCTCGGCTATCGTTGCGGAAGAGAAAGAGAGGATTGCCACCGGCATGGCAGAGTTGGACCGGGTGTTGGGCGGCGGTCTGGTGGGCGGTTCGGCCGTCCTGGTGGGCGGCGATCCGGGGATTGGGAAATCGACGCTGCTCCTCCAGGTATTCCATAACCTGGCCGCCCGGGGGTTGAAGGTCCTCTATGTGACGGGTGAGGAATCGGGGCGCCAGATAAAACTGCGGGGCGCCCGGATTGGCGCGCTGTCGTCTGAGTTGCTGGTGCTTGTGGAGATTGCCCTGGAGAATATCATGCAGCAGATCAGAGAGATAAAGCCGCATGTCGTAGTCATCGATTCCATCCAAACGGTTTACGCGGCCCATCTTTCCTCGGCGCCCGGCAGTGTGGGGCAGGTACGGGAATCTGCGGGGAAACTGATTTTGCTGGCCAAGAAGTTGAACATACCTTTTTTTCTGGTGGGGCATGTAACCAAGGATGGTTCCATTGCCGGTCCGAAGGTGTTGGAGCATATGGTGGACACGGTGCTCTATTTTGAAGCCGATTCGGGGCATGCCCACCGTATTATCAGAAGCATCAAGAATCGTTACGGCCCGGCCAATGAAATGGGGGTCTTTGAAATGCGGGACAATGGCCTTGCGGAAGTGTCCAATCCTTCAGCTTTTTTCCTGGCGGAGCGACCCCTGGGCGCTGCCGGTTCGGTGGTGGTGCCCAGTATTGAGGGTACCAGGCCCATTTTGATTGAAATTCAATCGCTCGTAGCCCCCAGCTATCTGGGGATGCCACGCCGCACCGCCATGGGGGTGGATCATAACCGGGTATCGCTTTTGATTGCCGTCATGGACAAAATCTGCGGACTCAGCCTCGGCAATAACGACGTTTTTCTAAATATTGCCGGCGGGATAAAAACGGACGAACCGGCTATTGACCTGGGAATCATCGCCTCTCTCGCTTCCAGTTTTCACAGTCGCCCCGTGGATGCCCAAACGGTTATTCTGGGCGAGGTGGGACTGACGGGGGAGGTGCGGGGCATTGCCAGGATGGGAGACAGGGTAAAAGAGGCGGCCCGCATGGGCTTTACCCGCTGCATTCTTCCGAAAACCACCTGTGCCGACGATATTTTTCCGCCTGGCCTTCAGCTTGCAAAGGTCAGCAACATTCGTGAATTGTTTGCCTATCTCTTCTAAATTATCACAGGTTTGATTTTGCCGGGCCGGTAAAAATTTTCTTCTCTGCTCCTTGACAAGGGGGAAACGATGCTTAATATACTTTCATTCATGCAAACGGAAATCAGGCCGTCGGTGGACCATAAAGGAATCACTTTTAAAATCTGATAAAAAAATATGTAGAAAGGAGAAGTTGCAGTATGAAAATCAGGCCATTGCAGGACAGAGTAATTGTAAAACGCTTGGAAGAGGAGGCGAAGACAAAGGGTGGCATTATCATTCCCGATGCGGCCAAGGAAAAACCCCAGGAGGGCAAGGTAATAGCGGTCGGCAAGGGGAAGGTTGCCGATGACGGTAAAATTATCAAGCTCGATGTGAAGGTGGGGGATAAGATACTCTTCAGCAAATATGGTGGTACGGAAGTCAAGATCAACGGCGAGGAGCATCTTATCATGAGAGAAGATGATATCCTGGGAATTATAGAGTAAACGATAAGGAGGATGAGCAAAAATGGGAGCAAAGATAATACTGTATGATGAAGATGCGCGTAAAGCGATACTTAGGGGTGTAAATACCCTGGCGGATGCCGTTAAGGTAACCCTCGGTCCCAAAGGACGAAATGTTATCATTGACAAGAGCTATGGTTCGCCGACGGTAACGAAGGATGGTGTTACCGTAGCGAAAGAAATTGAACTTGAAGACAAAGTTGAAAACATGGGCGCGCAGATGGTCAAAGAGGTGGCCAGTAAGACCAGTGACGTGGCCGGCGACGGCACCACGACGGCGACGATCCTTGCCCAGGCCATTTATCGGGAAGGCGCCAAGACAGTGGCGGCCGGCAGCAACCCCATGGACGTCAAGCGCGGCATAGAAAAGGCCGTGGAGGCGGTTGTGAAGGAGCTTCGCAAATTAAGCAAGCCCACCAAGGATCAGAAGGAAATATCCCAGGTAGGCACCATCTCTGCCAACAACGACGAGACGATAGGCAATATCATCGCCGAGGCGATGGGGAAAGTAGGCAAGGAAGGCGTTATTACCGTTGAAGAAGCCAAGGGACTGGAGACGGAACTGGAGATCGTGGAAGGTATGCAGTTCGACCGCGGCTATCTGTCCCCCTATTTTGTCACCAATCCGGAGAAGATGATTGTCGGCCTGGATGATTGCTTTATCCTCATCAGCGAGAAGAAGATCAGCAGTATGAAAGACCTCCTGCCCGTCCTGGAGCAGGTCGCCAAGAGCGGCAAACCGCTGTTGATTATCGCCGAAGATATCGAGGGCGAGGCTCTGGCTACCCTGGTGGTCAATAAGATTCGCGGCACCCTGCATGTGGCGGCAGTTAAGGCCCCCGGTTTTGGCGACCGGCGCAAGGCTATGATGGAAGATATCGCCACTCTTACCGGTGGTCAGGTGATTTCCGAAGAGATGGGTTTGAAGATGGAGAACATTACCCTGCCGGATCTGGGACGCGCCAAGAAGATCATGATCGATAAGGATAATACAACCATCGTAGATGGCGCCGGCGAGCGTGCGGCTTTGGAAGCCAGAGTAAAGCAGATCAGAGCCCAGATCGAAGAGACCAGCTCCGATTATGACAAAGAGAAGCTTCAGGAAAGGCTGGCTAAGCTGGTCGGAGGCGTAGCCGTAATCAAAGTCGGCGCCGCTACCGAGAGCGAAATGAAAGAGAAAAAGGCCCGCGTCGAGGATGCTCTTAATGCTACCCGCGCCGCCGTGGAAGAGGGGATTGTACCCGGTGGCGGTGTGGCTTATCTCCGTTGTCTGCCGGTTTTGAATGAGTTGAAACTGGCAAATTGCGATGAGCAGACGGGTGTAACGATCGTAAAGAAGGCCCTCGAAGAGCCCTTGAAAATGATTGCCTGTAATGCCGGCATGGAAGGCAGCATCGTAGTCGAGAAGGTGAAGGAAAAGAAGGGCGCTTTCGGCTTTAATGCCCGGACGGAAGAGTATGAAGACATGATCAAAGCCGGTGTCATTGATCCCACCAAGGTAACCAGATTTGCCTTGCAGAATGCGGCGAGCGTTGCCGCTCTGATGTTGACGACACAATGCGTGATTGCCGACAAACCGGAGGAAAAAGGCGCCGGCGGCGGTATGCCCGGCGGCGGTATGCCCGGCGGCGGCGGATACCCGGGGATGGGCATGTAATTAGCGAGTTCGACGTTGTTTTCCGACGGAAAGCAACGTCGTTAACGCGCTTATCCCGTTTATCGATATTAGAAAATACCATTTTAATTTGCTTGGAGAGAAAGCCCCTGCCTGCCAAGGTGGGGGCTTTTTTTATTCCTCCGCTTCTTGTTATTGAAATTCACGATGTTGTGTGCTAGTGCACTGCAATGTTTAAACCTAGGAGTGTGGCATGGATTACAAAGAAACGCTGAACCTTCCCCGTACGGATTTTCCCATGAAGGCCAACCTTGCCCAAAAGGAACCTGAAATGCTGAAAAACTGGGAGCAGACCGGACTCTACGAGAATATTCGGGAACAAGCCAAGGGGAGAGAAACTTATATTTTGCACGATGGTCCCCCCTATGCAAACGGCAGTATCCATCTGGGGACAGCGTTAAACAAGATTCTCAAGGATATCGTAATCAAATCAAAGAACATGTCCGGCCTGGACAGCCCCTATGTGCCGGGATGGGACTGCCACGGCCTTCCTATTGAGCATCAAGTGGATAAGGAGCTGGGCGACAGCCGCCATGAATTGTCGCAGACGGATAAGCGGCATTCTTGCCGGGTTTATGCGGAAAAATATGTCGGCATACAGCGCGAGCAGTTCAAGCGGCTGGGAATATTTGGTGCATGGGATAACCCCTATCTGACCATGAATTATAGTTACGAAGCGACCACGATTGCGGAATTGGGGAGGCTTTTTTTAAATGGCAGCGTTTACAAAGGCAAAAAACCCGTTTACTGGTGCGCTTCCTGCAGGACAGCCCTGGCGGAGGCGGAGGTAGAATATGCGGATCATAAAACCCCGTCTATCTACGTCAAATTTCCCGTTGTCTCTGACATGGCGGGGCTGGCGCCGGCCTTATGTGGCGAAAAAATCAGTGTCGTGATCTGGACAACCACCCCTTGGACCTTGCCGGCGAATCTGGCGATTGCGCTGCATAAGGACTTCAGCTACGAGCTGCTGAAGGTGGGGAATGAAGTCCTGATCCTTGCCAGGGAAAGGCGCGAGGATTGCCTGAAGACCTTCGGCATCCTGGACTACGACCTTCTTGCAGAATTGCCCGGCGCTGCGCTGGAGGGGATAATCTGCCACCATCCCTGGATCGATCGCGAAAGCAAAGTTATCCTGGCCCCCTTTGTGACGCTGGAAACCGGTACTGGTTGTGTCCATATCGCGCCGGGGCATGGGCAGGATGATTATGAGATCGGCATGAAATATGGCCTTACCAATTATGCCCCGGTGGATGACGCCGGCAGATTTACGGAAGAGGTGGAAGACTTTGCCGGCCAGTTTGTCTTTGCCGCTAATGCTGACATAATCAAAAAGCTTAAAGAGATCGGCGCCCTGCTGGCATTGGCGGAGCTGGAGCATGCTTATCCTCATTGCTGGCGCTGCAAGCAACCCATCATTTTCCGTTCCACGGAGCAGTATTTCATTTCCATGGAGAAAAATGATCTGAGGGGCAAGGCGCTGGCGGCAATAGATGATGTGAAGTGGCTGCCTTCCTGGGGACGGGAGCGGATTTACGGGATGGTGGAAAAACGTCCTGATTGGTGCATTTCCCGACAGCGTCTCTGGGGCGTGCCTATTGCGATATTTATCTGTGATGCTTGCCATGGTGAGGTCCTGACGGAAGCGATTCTCCAGCATGTAGTTGGTCTGGTGGAACAGCATGGGGCCGATATCTGGTTTGCCAGGGAACCGCAGGACCTGATGCCTGCGGGCACTACCTGTCCCCATTGCGGAGGGGGGAGCTTTACCAAGGAAAAGGATATCCTGGACGTTTGGTTTGACTCCGGGGTGAGTCATGCGGCGGTTTTGGAGACGCGCCCCGGTCTCAAATCGCCGGCTGACCTGTACCTGGAAGGCTCTGATCAACACCGTGGCTGGTTTCATTCTTCTCTGCTTGAATCGCTGGGCACCAGGGGATGTCCCCCCTATCGGAGTGTGTTGACGCACGGGTTTGTGGTGGATGGCGAGGGTAAAAAGATGTCCAAGTCCGTGGGCAATGTCATTGATTCCCAGGCAATCATAGATCAATACGGGGCGGAGATCTTGCGGCTCTGGGTGGCATCGGAGGATTACACCGAGGACATCAGAATTTCCGAAGAGATATTGAAACGCCTTGTGGAGGCCTATCGGCGTATCCGCAACACCTGTCGCTATATACTGGGTAACATCTCCGATTTTGACGTTGTCTCGCATCGAGTTACCTACCAGGACATGGAAGAGATTGATCGCTTTATTCTCCAGCGGCTGGAGGGGGTTGTCCGAAGGGTACGGGATGCCTACGAGCGCTTTCAGTTCCATATGGTTTATTATACCATTTACAATTTCTGCACGGTGGATTTGAGCGCCCTTTACCTTGACGTTCTCAAGGACCGGCTTTATACGTCGCCTGCGGCTTCCCGGGAAAGACGTTCCGCGCAGAGCGCCATTTACCTTCTCCTCCATACCATGACCAGGCTTTTGGCGCCGGTACTCTCTTTTACTGCCGAAGAAGTATGGGCGGCCATGCCTGGCTATGTCGGCAAGGAAACCAGTGTCCATATGTCACAATTTCCAGAACCAAATCCTGCCCATGAAGATAAGGAACTGGCAGCGCGCTGGGAGACCATGCTTGGCATCAGGGCGGAGATTTCCAGGGCCATTGAAATCGCCAGACAAAGCAAAATTATTGGCCATTCCCTTGATGCCGCCGTGACGATCTTGCCACCGGAAGATTTGCGCACCCTGCTGATGGCATATGGGGAGGATTTGCGCACCCTGCTGATTGTTTCGCAGGTGGAAATTGTTGAAACCGATATTCCGGGCGCTTACGAGAGTAGTGAGATAACGGGTCTGAAGATTGGTGTGGCTAAGGCTGCCGGTCAGAAATGCGGACGATGCTGGATATACCGCCCCGTCATAGGAACTGACGCCCTCCATCCGGAGATATGTGACCGCTGCCTCGCCCACCTTGGGGCCTGAGGCTCTGAAGATCAGCAGAAGGAGTGTTTAATTGCGAAAGAAGCATTTGATTTTTATTGCTATTGTTGTATCCGTCGTTTTTCTTGATCAATGGACCAAGGCCCATATCTGTTCGGCCATGCGCCTTTATGATTCCCAGGTGGTTATTGAAAATCTTTTAAGCATTACTTATATAATGAACGCGGGGGCAGCCTTTGGCTTTTTGGCGCAAGCGCCTCCCCTTTTTCGTTCCCTCTTTTTTAATTCAGCTGCGTTCGCCGCAATGGGGCTGATCGTTTACTACCTGATGAGGAGTCGGGACGACAAGCCGTTGCTTATTCTGGCTTTTTCCCTGATTTTGGGAGGGGCGCTAGGCAATTCGATCGATCGATTGCGTTTTGGGGCAGTAGTGGATTTTATTGACGTGCATTGGAAAACATATCACTGGCCTGCCTTCAATGTGGCGGATGCGGCCATCTCTCTGGGAGCAATGCTCATGGTTCTGGAAATATTGAAACGCGGCAAGGTAGGGGGGCGTTAATTTAGACAAAATGGCAAACAAACGGTTCAATCCGTTTTTCCTCTTTCTTCTTTAAGCTTTTCCAGCTCTTCGCGATACTGTTCCGTACGAGCTTTCATCAACGCTATCTCATCTCTGGCTTTGGCCAATTCTTCCTCTTGCTTTTCCGCATCTTCCCGGAGTTTGGACTGCAGGTCGTCAAAGCCGATGTAAGCAGCCATGACGCCCCCTAACAGCAAAAGCAACGGGATGCCGCCCCTCAGGATGACAAAGAAATCGCGCATCCATTCAAGCAAGCCCACAAGACCAATTATCGCGGCAACGGCGCCGGCCAACAGTAGTGTCATAAAGGAGCCCCCCTGATTTAGTATTAAGGAAGTCAAGCTTCCCGATTGGCAGGTACAATCTTACGTGCTGAACCTAGCACGAGAGGTGGTGTTAGGCAAGGCCAAAAATGTTTCGCTAATTGCATTTTTTCGGCAGGATTCTGCCGTTTTTCTCTTCATAAACCTGAACGACGGAAGGTATATTGGAAGTATTGCCGGAGACAATCACAAATATCTGGCCTTCCATGCAGAAAGATACGACGGAATTAGATCCTTCACCCGAATAATTCCTGAATAATTTTTTTTCACGGGCAAGATCGCCCATTTCTTTTGTTTGTGCTGGTTGTGGTGGTTGCGCCGGTGATGCGGTTTCGGCATGCGCTGGCAGCGTAAAAAACGGCAAGCCGAAAACCAGGATAGCCGTACATAAAACCTTTTTCATATAAATCCTCCTGACGTTAGCGGGGTGTCCGGGGTGTCCGGGGTCAAATCTTTGTCCGGGGTATTTGTCCGGGGTCAAATCTTTACTCGTTACATTTGCGTAAGCTCAACCTGAATTATCAAGAATAAAGATTTGCCCCCCCATACCTGCCGTTCCCGTTCTATTACCCCGTTCACCTGGAAATGCGACAATGGAGCGCGGTGCTCATACGCAAGCGCAAGCATACGCAAGTCGATAATTATACCGCCGCATACCATCTGGGAAGGCGTTTTTCTATTGCAGCCTCGTTTTGACTTTCCCCATCATAAGAAGTTTATAAACTCCATTTTCATCATATCCCACTTCGATTACTTCATATCCCGGTTCAATTGTTCCCTTCGACTGTGCTTCGACCATGTCGGACTTGAGTTCAAAATTTTCTACCTTGGTGATGCTATCAACCTTAACACCAGCGCGCTCAATTGCTTTAATCTTGGCATCCACAAGGGCTTCGTTATAATCATCTTTGAGATTTTTCTTCTTACCGTAACTGTATCCAATAACTTTGAACTCGATAAGTTCCTCTTTCTGTTTACTGGCCTCCAGATCCTCAATCATGAAATAAAAGCTGTAAACGGTGCCGGAGCTGAACGGCGGCTGTATGAAGTTTTCCTTATCGATATATCCCTCAGGCTTCGCTTTGATCGTGTGAGGATTTTTATTAACCAACACGTCAACCATTTTACCTTTGGCGATAAATTTATTGTCCACATAAAAATCTGTCTTTTGAACATTGGACCGCATTGTAATCAAATTATTCGCATCTTCTGATGCTTTGGGGGCACCAGATTCATGCAAAAGACTCGATGGCGTCACGGCACAACCAAAAATTTGCGCAAATAGAACACCGGCAATCAACATTCCATATCCATATATTTTATAGCAATTATGAAACAGACTGCCAGCGAACGCTTGATTTTTCATTGCCACATCCACGTCCCCCTAATATCGAAGTAGATTCTTCGGCAAATGTATCGTGTTTATTTGAGCTCTTTCTTACCAAGAACCATCTTGGCCGCCGTACCTTCAACGGTCAAAGTCGTTACGGAGAAAGGCCAGATCATCGTGGTGCTTGTGTCAAATTTATAATCGATAAGCAGATCACCGCCTGACTTCTTTAACGCATCGTTATAAACCTCAGTTACAAACGACTTATCCATCGCCACACCCAAAAAGAAACCATAACGCGATACACTGGCCTGCACAGGACCTAAAGCTTTCACATTACTGTTGGGATATGCAAAGTGAGAATTAGCTTCGAAATCACCAAATTTTGAAATGCACCCGATCAAGCTCGTGAGAAGAAACAGTACTAAAATTATATTTAAGATTCCCCTTGTGTTTCTCATTTTGTCCTCCTGATTTCTATAGTCTGATGATCTGACGCTAATTCAGTTTTTGCTGGCCGAGGTCCATTTTCGCAGCCGTGCCCTCAACCGTAAATGTTGAATAGTAAAGGTTAATATAAAGTAATGGAATCAACCGTGTGGTTGACACTTCAACCGCGTCGATGATCATATCCCCCCCGGAGCTTGCCAATGCACTTTTATAAGCTTCTTCCATCATTGCACCGGTAAGGATCGTCGGCATCATTATGGATAGGGTAGAGGCTTCGCCTTTCACCGGTCCGAGGGCCTTGATATTGCTGTTCGGATAGGCAAAATGACTGTTGGGTTTTAATCTCGCAGTCCCACCAACAGCACAGCCGGTCAGCATAAAGGCACAAATCACAAATACAACCGTCATTTTCTTTTTGCCCAGAAAAGATATCATAATACCATCCTCCTTAGTTAAAGTTACCGTAACTACTATAGATAGCGACTGTGCCTCATAAAGCAAGTTTTACCCCAATTGTCAAGGCAGTTTTTTCGAGAATTTATTCTCCGATCCGGAATACCTTGAAACCTGTCAGCATGTTATCTCAAAGGTTCTCATTGACAAACAGAACGACAGTTCTACACATTATGACGGCATGAGATTCTCAGAGGAGAAAGATCGTGTCCTTTACAGCCGCCTACCGCCCCCAGAATCCACGTTGCCCGGTTATTACCGCTGCACGGAGGACTATTTTGAGACTTTAGCCGGTATCTATGATGAGTAATTTTCATGACAATACGGCTTTTGGCGGCCATATGTCGAGCAGGTCCGCGACCTTGCCATAATCATAATGATATTAATGTTTTGGTTGATAATTTTCATCACCTTCCCAGTTCGGCAGGCTACTTTTCGCTTACCGCGGCTGCCAGTGACTTTCTCTTTGCTGAAAAGAAGCTATACCAGGTATAGAGCATATCGGCGAGCGCAATAATGGCCAGCAGCGCCAGGAAAGAGATGAGAAACGCGTCTATTTTGAGTGTTAGCGTTTCGGCAGCCGTTACGCCCTGGTTGAATTTTTCCCGGTACATGCCGATCAGTTCCCAGGAGGCGGTAAGCGTTGCGGCAAACATAAAGGCCATGGGAACCAAGGTCGTCCAGGCGTACCTGGCCTTGCCGGACTTGATGATCACCGTCGTGCCCACGCCGAAGGCAATCGCCGCGAGGAGTTGATTCGAGACGCCAAACATGGGCCAGATCGTGGCAATATTGCCGGAGTGGATGAGGTAGGCCCAGGCGGCCACCACCGCCAGACTGGTGAAAATAATGCCCGGCATCCACCGGGGACGGCCGAGCGGCCGGTAGATGCGGCTGCCAAGCTCCTGGAGCAGAAAACGGGCGACCCGCGTGCCCGTATCCACCGTCGTCAGGATAAAAAGCGCCTCGAACATCAGGGCAAAGTTGTACCAGTAAGCCATGAGGCCGCTCATCCCCGGAATGCCGGTGAGAATCGAGGCCATGCCAACGGCCAGCGATACCGCCCCGCCCGGCCGTCCGGCCACATCGGTACCCACCAGAGCGGAAAGTTCGGCGATCCTGCTCACGGGAAAGCCCAGAGAAGCGAGCGTCTCGAAGGACAGTTTGGTGTTGATCGCGAAGTAATCGCCGGGTATCAGCACCGTCGCCGCAATGAGCGCCATCATGGCGACAAAGCCTTCCGCCAGCATCGCGCCGAAACCGATGAGGGGGATATCCCTTTCGGACATAATCATTTTCGGCGTCGTACCCGACGCGATAAGGGAGTGAAAGCCGGAAACCGCCCCGCAGGCGATGGTTATGAACATGAAAGGGAAGAGTTTACCGGGGATGATCGGCCCGCCGCCGCTGATGAATTGCGTAACCGGCGGCATTTGCAGGGCAGGCGCAATAAAGATTACACCGATGGCCAAAAGCAGTATCGTACCGATCTTCATGTAGGTGGAGAGATAATCACGGGGGCAGAGGAGCATCCAGACCGGCAGCACCGAGGCGATAAACCCGTAAGCAGCGATGATCACCACCAGTTGATTTTTAGTCAGGCTAAAGAAGGGTTCGAGGGGCGACCCCGGAATGAAGCGGCCCAGGATGACCGCGGCCAGGAGCAGCAGGGAGCCGATGACGCTTACCTCGCCCACCCGGCCCGGCCGGAGGCGGTAGAGATACAGGCCCATGAAGAGCGCAATCGGAATCGTGACGGCGATCGTAAAGGTGCCCCAGGGGCTTTTGGTGAGGGCGTTCACCACGGCCAGGCCCAGACCGGCCAGGGCCACAATGATGATGAAAAAGACGGCCAGCGATGCCGCCAGGCCGCCCACGGGACCGATTTCATCCTTGGCCATTTGGGCGAGGGACTTGCCGTCCCGCCGGACCGAAAGCGACAGGATCACCATGTCGTGCACCGCGCCGCCCAGGGCCGCGCCGATCAGGATCCAAAGGAAACCCGGCAGATAGCCGAACTGCGCCGCGAGCATGGGGCCGATAAGCGGGCCGGCGCCTGCGATCGCTGCGAAATGATGGCCGAAAAGCACCCAGCGGTTGGTGGGATGATAGTCAACGCCGTCATTCAGACGGCGCGCCGGCGTGACATAATGATCATCGAGGGCGAGCACCTTGGCCGCCAGGAAAGAGGCGTAAAACCGGTAGGTGATGGCGTAAAAGCAGCCGGCAGCCGTGATCAGCCAAAGGGCGTTCACCTTTTCCTGGGGATGGACAATCCCGACGACCACGGCAATCGAAAACGCGGCGATGATGGAAATCAAGCCCCAGACCAGCTTTTTTATCATAGCGTTTGCCTCCCTGAAACTGCACCGGAAATATCTTGCAAAGGAGGCGCATCTTATAAAATAGTTTTTATGAAGTCAATCCGTTGCGCATGACTTGTTGATTAGTTGACGGCATGCCGGTTTTAAGCTATAGCTGACCCATGGAGATCACATTTTTAGGCACCAACGGCTGGTATGATTCGCCGACGGGCAACACCATCTGCACCCTTATTGCCACGGCGGACTGCAATATCTTTCTTGATGCGGGGAGCGGCCTGCCCAAGGCCGATAGAATACTTGATCAAAGCAAGCAGACCTTTATTTTTTTGAGTCACTTTCATCTGGATCATATCATCGGCCTGCATGCCCTGGCTAAATTTAGATTCCAGCAGCCGCTTGTCTTCTTGATCAGAGAGGGCTCGGCAGGGACTCTGCGGAGCTTTGTCGCCAGCCCCTTTACCGTCCCGCTTGATATCCTGTCCTTTTCCGCCAGCATCATGGAACTTCCCAGAGAGCAGGAGCGCCTGCCGTTTCATGCGGAAGTATTCGAGATGGTGCACCCGGATCCTACCATCGGCATCCGCCTGAATTTGGAGGGCAAGACCATCGCCTATTGTCCCGACACGGGTTATTGTCCCAATTGTATTACCCTGGCGGAAAAAGCCGATCTCCTGATTGCGGAATGCGCCTACCGGTCTGGTGAGGATAGTGAGATGTGGCCGCACTTAAATCCGCAAAAAGCAGCCACGATTGCGCAGGAGGCAAAGGTAAAACGCCTTGTCCTAACGCATTTTGACGCCGAGCGTTATCAATCCCTGACAGATCGGGAAGAGGCACTTGCGGCAGCACGGCCGATTTTCCCCCCCACGGAAATCGGCAAGGATGGTTATCGTATTGATTTATAATACCCCATCGTGCTAAAGGGGGGCGGAAAAAAGCGGGAGAGAGAATGGAGATCAGTTTAGGACAAATGCTGGCAGAAAGCGGCCGCCGGTTTCCGGCAAGTGTGGCGCTTATTCAGGAGGAAAAAAGCCTCACCTATGAGGAACTGAATCAGGGCGTTAACTCCCTGGGGAACCATCTGCGGGCCGCTGGTATTAAACAGGGTGATAAGATCGCCTTGCTGCTTCCCAACGGCCTGGAATTTGTCATGGCCTATTTTGCCGCCCAGAAGTTAGGCGCCGTGGCTGTGACGCTGAACATGCTCTCCACCGCCTACGAGTTGCGCCATCTCCTGGGCAACAGCGGGGCGAAATGTCTCATTACCACCACTATGCTGGCCGGCAAGTTCGAGGAAATCAAAAACGAACTGCCGTACTGCGCTTATCTGCTGCTTTACGATGAGCAAAAACCCGCCGCTTCACCTTTCCGGCAGGCGATCGAGGCCGGCCCCTTTACCCTGGAGATGCCGAATATCGGGATGGATGACCCGGCGGTGATGATCTATACTGCCGGTCTGACGGGGTATCCGCTCGGGGCGGTTCTGACGCACCGGAACCTCTATGCCCAGGCCGATCTCTTGCGGTCAACTTGCGGTGTCACCGCACAAGACCGTGGTATTGCCATAATTCCCTTCTTCCATTCCTTCGGAGCGGCAGTTAATCTACTTTGCGTCATCCGTCTGGGCGCGAGCGTCGTGCTTATGGATAATTTTTCTGTAGATGGCCTTTTCCAGGCAATCGAGCGAGAAAAAATCACTTTCCTTGCCGCTGTCCCCCGCGTTTTTCTGGGGATGATCCTGCAAGCCGAGAAAAAGAAATACGATCTGAACACACTAAAACTATGCATCAGCGGCGGTTCGACAATGCCGGTAGAGTACTTCTCCCGTTTCGAGGAGAAATTCGGCCTCAAGATTATGGAAGGTTACGGTCTGACCGAGGCCGCGCCGGTGTGCTCGGTCAACAGACCGGCTCTGCCCCATAAGCCCGGCTCCATTGGCACGATCGTGCCGTGCGTGGAGGAGGCGCGGATCGTTGACGAGACGGGCCGGCCCTTGCCCACGGGGGCGGAGGGCGAGCTGATAATCCGGGGCATTAACGTCATGCAGGGTTATTATCGTGATGAAGCGGCCACCGCCCAGGTAATCAAAAACGGCTGGCTCTACACGGGCGATCTCGCCCGGATCGATGCAGACGGTTATATCTTCCTGACGGGCCGGAAAAAACGGATGATCATTACCAGTGGCTTTAATGTTTACCCCCGGGAGGTGGAGATGGTACTTGATCTCCATCCGGCGGTAAAAGAATCCCGGGCCATGGCCAAACCCGATCTGCTGCGCGGGGAGCTGGTCAAGGCCCTGATCGTCAAAAATCCCGGGATAAGCGTCGAGGGGAAGGAACTGGTCCGCCATTGCCGGCGCTACCTTTCCGCCTACAAGGTGCCGCGGGATATTGAATTTGTGGAAAGTATTGATGATCTTAAATCATAAAGGGCAGCCCACGGGCCTGCCGGAAAGGTAAAAAATATGAAGGAAGTGGTAATTGTCAGCGGCGCCAGGACCGCAGTCGGCAATTTTGGCGGCGCTCTCAAGGGCGTGAAGGCGGTTGACCTGGGCGCGCTGGTCATCAAAGAGGCGCTGCAAAGGGCTGGCTTGCGGCCCGCCGTTAGTGAATTTGTCCGGTCTTGCCGTCCCCAGCGGTTGGGCGAGTTCGAGATGACGGAGCTCAACAAAAAATATTATGACTACGACCCCTCCCTCACGCCGGTTTATGTGGACGAATGCTTCATGGGGAATGTGTTGCAGGCCGGTTTGGGGCAGAACCCCGGCCGCCAGGCCTGCCTCTACGCGGGTCTCCCGGAAGAAACCAATGCGATTACCATCAACAAGGTCTGCGCCTCCGGGATGAAGGCCATCACCTTGGCAGCCTCGATCATCAAGGCCGGTGATGCGGAGATCGTCGTGGCCGGCGGCATGGAAAATATGTCGAACGTCCCCTATGCCCTGCCCGAGGCCCGTTGGGGGTATCGCATGAATATGCCTTTCGGCCAGATTGTGGACTTGATGGTGCACGACGGTCTTTTTGAGATCTTCAATTCCTACCATATGGGTTTCACCGCCGAAAATATCGCGGCTAAGTACGGGATTACCCGCCAGGAGCAGGACGAAATTGCCCTTTTAAGCCACCAGCGCGCCCGGGCTACCATCACGGGCAACCTGGCAACGGATGAAATCGTCCCCGTGCTGATCCCGCAGAAGAAGGGTGAAGCGACCGCTTTTGCCGTGGATGAACGGCCCATGGAGAGCAGCCTGGAAAAGCTGGCGAAGCTGCCGCCGGCCTTCAAAAAAGATGGCGGCACAGTGACAGCCGGCAACGCTTCGGGCCTCAACGACGGCGCGGCGGCGGTGCTCGTGATGAGCGCGGACAAGGCAAAGGAATTGGGCTTGAAACCGCTGGCCAAGATCAAGGGCTATGCCTCGGGCGGCGTGGATCCCGCTTACATGGGCCTGGGTCCCATTCCGGCCACGCGCAAGGTGCTCGGTAGCCTGGGGCTGACCATGCAGGACATCGACATCGTGGAATTGAACGAGGCCTTTGCCTGCCAGGCCATCGCCTGTCTGCGGGAGTTGGACGTTGATCTGGCGAAGTGCAATCTTCAGGGCAGCGGCATCTCCATCGGCCACCCCGTCGGCGCCACCGGGGCGCGGATCACCTATAGCCTGGCCATGCAGATGCAGAAGCGGGATTGCCGGCTGGGCCTCGCCACCCTTTGCATCGGCGGCGGCCAGGGTATGGCGATTGTTCTGGAAAGAGTGTAGCTTTTTGAAAGGAGTATCCATGTCTTACAATAACATCCTCTTTACGGTAGAGGAAGGTGTCGCCACGATTACCTTCAACAGGCCCAAAGCCCTGAATGCCATGAATTCCGAGACGATGACGGAGCTGCTGAGTGCCGCCACCGTCTGCAAAAATGACGCAAATATTAAGGCCCTGATCTTGACGGGGGCAGGTGAGAAGGCCTTCGTCGCCGGGGCGGATATCTCGGAGATGCGGGATTTGCGGGCTGCCGAGGCGGTGATCTTCATGGAAAAAGGCAGCGAAACGCTCCGCTTTCTCGAAACCTTGCCTAAACCGTCCATCGCCGCGGTCAACGGCTATGCCCTGGGCGGGGGCGCGGAGATTGCCATGGCCTGTGATGTACGCTTTGCGGCGGAAAACGCCCTTTTTGGCCAGCCGGAAATAACCCTGGGGATCATTCCCGGCTGGGGGGGCACGCAACGTCTGGCCCGTCTGGTGGGCATGGGCCGCGCCAAGGAGTTGATCATGGGCGGCGCGACGATCGATGCGAAACGGGCCTATGAGATCGGCCTGGTAAATAAAGTCCTCCCTGGGGATCAACTCCTGGCGGAAGCCCGTAAATTTGCCGCCAAGCTGGCGGGACTGCCCGCCTTTGGCCTGAAGATGATCAAACACAGCATGAACTTCGGTTATGACCTCCCCCTGGACAATGCCGCCCGGTTGGAGGTGGAATGTTGCGCCCAGTGTTTCAGCACCGATGATCAGCAGGAAGGCATGACGGCCTTTCTGGAAAAGAGAAAACCGGCCTTTCGGGGCTGTTAATGAGTTAGAGGAGTGTTTATGCAGGGTGAATTAGTTGATTCGTTAGCGCTGAAAAAGGAAACCAAAATCGTCTTCCTGGTTATGGATGGCCTCGGCGGCTTGCCCATGCCCGGCGGCGACCGGACGGAACTGGAAACGGCCTTGACGCCCCATATGGATGCCCTGGTGAAGAAATCCGTCTGCGGCCTCCTTGACCCCGTGGGGGACGGCATCACGCCGGGGAGCGGTCCGGCCCACTTTGCCCTTTTCGGCTACGATCCCATCAAAACAAAGGTGGGACGCGGCTTGCTTTCCGCCACGGGCGTTGATTTTCCCATGACCCCCCGGGACGTATTCATGCGGGTGAACTTTGCCACGGTGGATAGAGAGGGGGTGCTCCTGGACCGGCGGGCCGGACGCATTGCCACCGAAGAGACCGAACGTTTGTGCCGGAAGCTGCAGGAACGGGTCCGCCTGATGTCTGCCGCTGCTGCCGGTGTCGAAATCTTCTTTTGTGCGGAAAAGGATTACCGGGCTGTCATTGCCCTTCGGGGTGACGATCTGGGGGACGAAGTGGAAGAAACCGATCCCCAGCAAACCGGTTTGCCTCCTCGCCCCCCCCTGGCCTTGACGTCTGCGGCAACGCGAACGGCGGCGATACTGACGGAACTGCTGGCCCAGGTGAAGGAAATTCTGAGTGACGAAGCCAAAGCCAACATGATTCTGCTTCGGGGCTATGCGAAATACCAACAGTTCCCCAGCATGGTGGACAGGTTCGGCCTTAAGCCGCTGGCCATTGCCAATTATCCCATGTACCGGGGCATTGCCCGCCTCGTGGGGATGCAGGTTAACCCTTTAACCTACACCATCGCCGAAGAGATTGCAGCGCTGGAAGAGAATTATGCCAAGTATGATTTCTTTTTCTTGCACGTGAAGCCCACGGATTCCAACGGCGAAGATGGCAATTTCGCCGGCAAGGTAAAAGTGATCGAGGAAGTTGACGCCCTCCTGCCGCGCGTCACTGCCTTGAATCCCGATGTCCTGGTAATTACAGGCGATCACTCCACACCGGCCGCCCTTAAATCCCATAGCTGGCATCCCGTCCCGGCCGTTCTTGCCGCTCCTACCTGTCGCCCGGATGGGGTGGAACAATTCGGGGAACGGGCCTGTATACAAGGCGGACTGGGAAGAATGCCGATGTCCCATCTCCTGGCCTTGGCCCTGGCCCATGCCCAAAGACTGGAAAAGTTCGGGGCCTGAGCATGCTTTCGTTATCCGGGGGGGGCACGCTCCTTGTTTCATGCCATAGCCGCTGCCCCTTGTACGGTGACCAACGCAAACCCCGGGTCCTAAGCATTCCGCTTTAAATGTCGCCACGAACCAAATAACAAGTTACTCCCAAAAAAATCGCCCCCAGGGTGTGAACCGCTAACTTACTCGTCGTCATCTGAGAACTGCCTTCTTCCTCTTCTGTTCACCCGCGCAGGAGCACGCCCCGCGGCTCTATCGGCCGCACGTTGGATGATGGGGTCTGAACCGGCTGGTGTGTAACCAACGGGAGGTTGTGTATTCGCCCCCGCCGGCCCCTGGGTTGCGGCACGAGCGGCAGATGGTGTTTGCGTGCTTTCCGTGTCAAAAATGGTAACCACCTTTATATCTTCATCGTAGGTCAAAAGCAGGTTCTCAATGCCGGCATTTTTCAAAACGGACCTTAACCCTTCTTCCAGTGAAACCTTGTCCAGTGTTTGCGTAACCGGTTTATCCAGCCATTTATCCGGGGCTTTGATTTTCCATTTTGTTGTTTTGGTGATTTTGCCCAGGACAAGGCGCAGGGGCTCGTCTTTTAGATCCAGGGTAATCGTGGCATGAGTGGCTGCCTTGTCCGTACCCCAACAGGCAGTTGCCATAAAATCAGCCGCCAGCAACCCCGCACAAAGCACTGCCAAACACATTATTTTTGTTGCGATGGGCGGCTGTTTTGCCATAACTGTCATTTCAAGCAGGCAATCATCGTTTCTACGCAGGCGCGCAGAAACGATGATTGCAAAAAATCGAGCTTACCTTGCGGGCCGGTGAGCCAAATCAGGCGCCCGCAGCAAGCCTGTCCGATGGCAGTTGAGGCAGAGTTCCGCGCCGTTGGCGTCGGTAGCGTTGCCGGGCGCATGCACCAAGATGCCGAACTGCGGGATAGCGGACCACTGGGAAATATTATCGTGGCAGGACAGACAAGCAGCTTTCATCGGTGTTGTCCGCACGTTATCGTCCACTGCGGCATTGTTCGGATCTGCTCCCACGGCTGTCGTACTCCCCAGCACATTCGCCGGTAAGGGTAAGGCGAAGCTAAGGGGATCGCTATCAACGTGGCAGGCGAGACAATCACGCCGGTCGCGGGGATACTTAACCTTGCTGAAATCCTTACCGCCAATGGTGAAGCTGCCACCGGACAGTGCAAGATTTTCGCCAGTGTGTAATTTGTGGATGAAATCCTTCATGTTGATGGTCTGTTCGGCAGCGCCGCTTCCGGTCGTCGCATTGGGATTGTGGCAGATGACGCACTGCTGGACATTATTGGCCCGGCTGGCATCGTGTAATGAAGCTCCCAACCGGCCGTGACAGTTATTGCACCTCTCCGCGGCTACGGATATGCGCCGCTGTCTGGCCGGATCGCTTACCTGCGACCCCGTTGCCAGGTCGAAGAAATACTGAATCGACTTCCCCCCCACGCTGGCAGTTCTCGCAGCATATTTCTGCGTTGCCGGAATGGTATAGGTGCTTCTGCCCTCCATACCGATGACACCGGTGCCGGTGGCTGTTGTCGGAATTGCGGTGGCAAACGTGATCTTGAAACTGCCATCACCGTTGGCGGTTGCAGTTTCAAGCGGCTGTGACAGAGGCTGCCCGGCGCTGCCCATCCCGTCGTTGACGTAATCGGCCTGTCTAAGATACCCCAACCGCAGTGCGAAGCTGCTCCCCACCGCCGCCGGGGACAAGGCATTGTCCAGATTGTCCGTTATTTTGAAGGTCAC
>OBOI01000129.1_pt1 | contig 30153 bp, 29 predicted proteins | sample 1670151 | NCBI WGS metagenome assembly OBOI01 (sample SAMEA104232303, study PRJEB22302) | sediment metagenome | biome: forest; feature: aquifer; material: sediment | place: USA | collected 2011-08-07 | depth 0.01 m | reverse complement strand
TCCTCGTAGAGGATTGATAAATGTTTAAGATTTCATCAAAGACACATCACGCTGAATAATTACGATTTTTCAGAAGTTTCAGATTATGGAATTTTTCTCAAGTACGTGTTCGACAGACCAATATCTATTATTAACAAAAATACCGACACAAACACCAACGAATAAAACAATTCTTTATATCGCCGGTACGAACGGACTTCAATGCGTGTCTTTTCCAATTGATCGATCTCTTGATAGATCGACCTCAATTTTCTGTTATCGGTTGCGCGATAATATTTCCCTTGCGTCATGCGCGCGATCTCTCTCATCGTTCTCTCATCGATTTCCACCGCAACCATTTGATATCGCGTCCCGAACGGAGTTTGTACGGGATACGGCGCTTCGCCGATCGTTCCAACACCGACGGTGTACACCCGAATTCCGTACGACTGCGCGATCTGCGCCGCAGTGATGGGATCGATCTCACCCCGGTTATTCACACCATCGGTCAGCAGAATGATCACCTTGCTTTTTGCTTTACTTTCTTTCAACCTGTTCACTGCATTTGCCAAACCGAGACCAATTGCAGTCCCATCTTCGATCATGCCGCTCTTTAACGGTTTGATCAACGATTTTAATACGGTATAATCAACCGTGAGCGGGCATTGGGTAAAACTTTCTCCGGCGAAGATCACCAGACCGATCCTGTCATTCGTGCGACCGCCGATAAAATCCTGTGCAACGTTTTTTGCCGCTTCAATTCTGTTCGGTTGAAAATCTTCCGCCAGCATACTGCCGGAGATATCCAAAGCGAGCACAATATCAATTCCTTCGGAGTAAACGTTCTCCCCCTTTGATGTCGATTGCGGACGTGCAAGAGCAACGACAATAAGCGCGAGAGCGATCATTCGCAGGAGAAACGGAACATGCCTCAGCCGTTCCCTGTTCGTCATCTTTATCGCGGCAAAAGGAAGCAGTGTCGGATAGCGAACATCGCTCTCTTTTGAATGCAAGCGGTAATAATACCAGACGACAAGCGCAGGTATTACGAGCAGCAACAATAATAATTCAGAGTTTGCGAATGAGATATCAGACATTGTTAATTCATTTGTACGGTAACCGCAACCTTTAGGTTGCGATTTCTAATTTACCTCGCAGGCTAAAGCCTGCGGCTACCGAATATTTTTTGTGCCGTTGTGATTACTACACAGCAACAGTCTTCGGTTCTTTCATTTGTTCAACTTCAACCGGTTTTGTTTGTTCCACGATCTCTCGCGCTTGTACGATCACATGTTCATTGTCCGCTGCCATCGGTCGGTACTTCGCAAACTTCACCAGATCGGCATCGGAGAGGAATTCATAAATTGAAGCAACGATGGTGTCATCCAAATTAAATTCCCCCAACTGATTCATCACTTCACCCGTTGTCATCTCTAATGCCATAATGCCGTACCTCAATTCAAAATACCGCCGAACGATCTCTGTTGCCTGTGAGTAAAATAGTTTTATCTCACCGGATTGCCATAATCGTTTTGCCTCAAGTTCGTCCAACTCCAGCAGAGCACGCACGTGCGGAGGGATATTGGGTATATCTTCTTCGACAATAACTACTTTTTGCTTTCTCCTCTTCAGGTAATAATAGATACCGTACGCGGCAGCGGCGATTGCCAAAATGATCCCGGCGTATAGTGCAATTTCCTCTGCGGTCATTGGAACCGTGAGCGGCGGTTTAACATCACGGATCGCCTGCGTTGTGTCAACTTCGATGCCGCGGACCTGGATCGGAATCGGGTTGGATTGTGCCGTCCGGATGTTTCCGCTCGCATCCGTGAATTGTACGACAACAGGCGGAACATAAAAATTTCCGGCAATGTATTTTGAGATCACGATCTTTTTCGAAAGTGCGGCGATTCCGTCTTTTTCAATTTTCGTTAATGAATCCTGCCGAACGATATCGAAAACGCCGAGCGTATCTTTCAATGAAGGAAAAACACTATGCAATGATGACGGATGGTTGACTTCCACTGAAAGATTAATCCAATCACCGATAACTATAGACTGCGAATCCACCGTTGCGGTGACGCTCACATCCTGCGCAAACAGTGGAACGAAAAGGAGCAAAGAAATAATGCATCGATGAATCAATCTCATTACGGTCGGCTCTCTCTCATCTTGAAGAAATCCACCAACGGACGAATGTACGGTTTATGGATCTCGATATTAATGCGGTCAACTTTCGTAGAAAGCAATGCGTGGCGCAAATGACTCTCATGCTCCAACCAATATTTGCGAAACGCTTTTTGGACCAATGAATTGCTCGTGTCGATCCATCGTTCTTCGCCGCTTTCGGCATCTTTCATCTTTATTAAACCAATTTCCGGCAGTTCACGTTCGCGCGGATCGTTCATCGTTACGGCGATAACATCGTGACGCTTGCTGACGATGCGCAGCGCATTATCGTAATCTTTGTCGATAAAATCGGACATCACAAAGGCGATCGACCGCTTTTTGATGACGTGGTTCAGATATTCCAACGCACCGCTGATGTCCGTTCCGGTCCCTTCCGGTTCGTGCGACAGCAGATCGCGCACAATCCGCAGAATATGCGATTTCCCTTTTTTCGGCGAAATGAATTTTTCGATCGTATCGGAAAAAAGGATCAATCCCACTTTGTCGTTGTTGCGGATCGCCGAGAACGCCAGCACGGCGCAGATCTCCGCCGCAATCTCGGTCTTCATCGCACTCACCGTTCCGAATTGTCCCGACCCGCTCACATCCACCAGCAGCATCACCGTCAACTCGCGTTCTTCTTCGAAAATCTTCACGAACGGTTTGTTGTTCCGCGCGGTCACGTTCCAATCGATTTGACGAATGTCGTCGCCGAATTGATACTCGCGCACCTCGGAGAACTCCATTCCGCGCCCTTTAAAGACGGAATGATACTCCCCCGAAAAAACATGGTTCACCATGCCGCGCGTTTTGATCTCGACTTGACGGACTTTTTTTAATAATTCTGCTGTGGTCATAAAAGTATTTGAGTATTTGAGTATTTGAGTATTTGAGTAGTTGAGTCGTTAAGTCGTTGAGAAGATTTATCTCAAATACTCAACGACTCACATACTCAAATGCTTTCTACGGAACTTCAACCTTGTTTAAAATTTCCTGCACGATCGTTTCGGAGGTCACTTCTTCCGCTTCGGCTTCGTAGGTAACACCGATACGATGGCGCATCACCTCCATACACACGGCGCGGACATCTTCGGGAATGACATATCCGCGGCGTTTGATGAATGCGTACGCTTTTGATGCAAGCGCCATTGAAATTGTTGCGCGCGGCGATGCACCGTAGCTGATGAGATTTCCAAGATTCGGCAACTGCGCATCTTTGGGATTACGCGTCGCAAACACGATATCAAGAATGTAGCGTTCGATCTTTTCATCCATGTAAATTTCTTGCATTGATGCGCGCGCTTTGAGAATTTCTTTCGCTGAAACAACTGCTTTGACATCCGTATGATTCCGGGTCACATTCTGACGCATGATCAGCAACTCTTCATCTTTGGAAGGATAATCAATCTTCACTTTCAACATAAAGCGGTCAACCTGTGCTTCAGGGAGCGGATAGGTACCTTCCTGTTCGATCGGGTTCTGTGTTGCAAGAACGAGAAACGGTTCGTCGAGCTTGAATGTCTCTTCACCGATCGTCACCTGACGTTCCTGCATCGCTTCAAGCAGTGCGCTTTGCACTTTAGCGGGAGAACGGTTGATTTCATCCGCTAAAATAAAATTGGCAAAGATGGGTCCCTTCTTCGTTTGAAATTTTCCGTCCTTTTGATTATAGATCAGTGTTCCAACGAGATCCGCCGGAAGCAGATCAGGTGTGAATTGAATGCGCTGGAATTTTGCATCGATCGCAGCAGCCAGGGTTTTAATAGCGAGAGTTTTCGCCAACCCGGGAACGCCTTCCAAAAGGATATGTCCGTTGGCAAGCAGACCAATGAGCAGACGCTCGATCATCTGTTTCTGCCCAACGATGACCTTGTTGATCTCCATCGTGAGCAGATCGACAAATGCGCTCTCCCTTTGAATTTTTTCATTGATCGCTTTGATATCGTAGTTCATTCATCTCCTCTAAAATAGATAATAAAAAATGTCAGACACCTTCTTGAATTGATCTTCGATACCTTCCGGTATACCTGCAGTGTCTATCCGAGGTGTCTGGCATCTTCAGTGTTTAACGTGAAGTTAGACGATATAAAATACACAAAGTTCCGAAAATTCGGAAGTGCAATCATATCACGATAAATTTCCGTTCCGTTACACAAAATCAGAATTTAAACCCACATGAAGATACTGAAAATGTTTTGTCGGGATGTATAGAATATTTCAAATAATTTTGTACATTGTCATACATTTTGGAGGCTAAAACATGAAACACATTCTCTTCCTCTCAGTTGTCGCTGCATTGTTGATCATCGGCTGTGCGGAAAAAAAGGTCGATGCCGAAAAACTTAATCACGCCAACGCACTGGTGAATACGGGTAATTTCGATGAAGGCATTAATCAACTTGAAGAATTGGCAAAAAGCAGTCCGAGCGATCCCGTCTTAAAACAATCATTGATCTCGGCTCACATGAAATACGCGAACTATTTTATGTATAATGATTCGCTTGCACCCCGGGTAAAATATCCGAGCGCGCTGAAACATTATCGTGAAGTGTTAAAACTGGATGGGTCAAATCAGAATGCAAAAGAAGGCGCTGATATGATTATCGATATTTATAAATCGATGGGACGAGAAGTGCCGAACGTGTAAGTATTAAAAAATAGTAACTATTCAGCGTGATAAATGTTTCAAATACTTTTTCACAGATTAGACTTAAAAATATTTCTGTCAAAAATCTGGGAATCTCCGCCGGTGGCGGACAGGTGCGGCTTAAATTTTTGGGGATGAGTAGTTACAAAAAATATATATGGACTTTCCGGGTCTTTAAGACCTGGAAGGTCTAAGAAAATAAAAACCCGAGCTATGAACTCAGATTTTATCTTCTTTGCCTATCGTCCTCTTCATTCTAGCAAATCCTCGGCAACTGTTCGCCCGAGATCATGTCCACCACTCGTTCGCCGCCAATCGCTGTTTGCATCACCACAACGCCGGTATGGTTCACGGTTACTTCGCCAATGATCGCAGAATCTTTTCCCAATGGATAATCTTTCATCGCAGCAAGAATTTTTTCCGCGTCGGCTGAATCAACAATAGCGATCAGCTTTCCTTCATTAGCAACATACAGTGGATCGAAGCCGAGAATTTCGCACGCGCTTTGGACTGTTGGATGGACAGGTATTGCTGTTTCATGAATATGAATTCCAAGTTTTGACGATTGTGCAAGTTCATTCAACGTGCTGGCAACACCGCCACGCGTCGGATCGCGCAGAATGTGAATGTTCGATGAAACAGAGAACATTGCTTCAACAAGTCCGTTCAATGCGGCAGTATCGGAACAAATCTCGGATTCAAATTCCAATCCTTCACGTACAGACATGATTGCCATTCCATGATCGGCAATTGTTCCGCTCAAAATAATTTTATCGCCAACGCGCGCTTGCGTGGGATGAATATTTCGTCCTTTGGGAATTACACCGACTCCCGATGTCGTAATAAAAAGTCGGTCAGCTTTTCCGCGCGGAACAACTTTCGTATCGCCTGTTACGATCTTCACGCCGGCTTTTTGCGCGGCGGTATTCATTGAAACAACAATTGCGTTCAACTCTTGCGTATCCATTCCTTCTTCTATTATGAATGAGGAAGAAAGATAGAGCGGCTTCGCTCCGCACATCGCAAGATCGTTCACCGTTCCGTTCACTGCAAGCTCGCCAATATTTCCACCTGGAAAAAATATCGGACTTACTACATACGAATCGGTTGAGAATGCAAGGCGCACACCGTCAATTTCAAACATTGCGCCGTCGTGAAGTTCATCGAGCAATTCGTTGGAAAAATTTTTCTTAAAAATTTGTTCTATGAGTGTTTGCGATAATTTTCCACCGCCGCCGTGTGCCAACACAATTTGCGGATAATCTGAAAACGGAACGGGACAGGAAAGATTTTGTAGAATGTCGTTTGACATAGTTTTAATGCGTTGTTCACCGCGGAGAACATTTGTTAGCTGATATTAAAGGGAACTGCCAAAAACTCCTCCGAATTTGAAATTTTAGAATTACCCCAAAATTATCTCTGCGTCCTCAGCCTGCCCGCCGCACAAACAGCGTGTTTACACACCGAAGTGTAGTTTCAACACGCAGGCGTGCTTTGGCAGGCGGGCGCATTCTGCGATAAATATTTTTTCTAATGAAAATCGTTTATTCGTTTCTTCTAAAATTATAATACGCCGCACACGCACCTTCAGAAGAAACCATCGGCGCACCGAGCGGATGTTCAGGCGTGCATTCTTTACCGAATGCCGAGCACTCGAACGGTTTTTTTATTCCGCGCAACACACTTCCTGCAATGCAGAGCGGAGATTCTTCGGCATTGATATGAGCGAGAGAAAATCTTTTCTCTGCATCGAATGATGCAAATTCTTTTTTTAGTCCGTAACCGCTCTTCGGTATTTCACCGATGCCGCGCCATTTTCTATTTGAAACTTCAAACACGCGAAAGATCGCATCTTGCGCAACGCGGTTTCCTTCTTTCTTCACCACACGCGAGTATTGATTTTCAACTTCGCACCGACCGGATTCAAGTTGAGAGATCACCATCAACATTCCGTGCAATATATCAATCGGTTCAAATCCTGTAACGACAATCGGCACGTGGTATTTTTCGCAGAGAGGAACATATTCATCATAGCCCATCACTGTGCACACATGTCCGGCGGCGAGGAATCCTTGCACACGATTATCCGGCGACGAAAGAATTGCTTCAATCGCAGGCGGAACAAGAACGTGCGAACAGAGAATTGAAAAATTTTTCAATCCGCGACGATGTGCTTCCCATACAGCCATTGCGTTTGCGGGTGCGGTTGTTTCAAATCCAACCGCAAAAAAAACAATTTCTTTGTCAGGATTTTTTTGCGCGATTGTTACAGCATCTAATGGTGAATACACTATTCGAACATCGCCGCCGCTCGCTTTTACTTGCAGCAGATCTTTTTTTATTCCCGGCACGCGAAGCATATCACCGAATGAAGTGAATATAATATTCGGCTGAGAAGCCAGCACAATTGCGCGCTCGATCATTTCGAACGGCGTTACGCACACAGGACATCCCGGACCATGCACAATAGAAATTAACGAAGGCAAAAGTTTTTCCAATCCAGATTTTACAATTGAATGCGTTTGCCCGCCGCATACTTCCATAATTGTCCATGGGCGCGTTGTTATGGAGTGAATTTTTTCTGAAAGTTTCTTTGCAGTTTCGGGATCGCGATATTCGTCGAGATATTTCACGACGCTTCTCCTTCCTTCAATTCATCAAGCGCATCTCCCATTTGCTGAAAAAGTTCGAGTGTTTCAAGCGCATCTTTTTCATCCACTTTTGAAAGTGCAAGCCCAACGTGCACCAGCACATACTCGTTGACTTGAGCATCGGGCAAAAATTCGATGCAAATGTTTTTTATGATTCCGCCGAAATTGACTTTTGCCATGCGCGGTGTTGCTTGCGCATCTATGGATTCTATTTTACCGGGAATTGCGAGACACATAAAACACCTCATAAGTTGATAAAAAGAAAAACATTAACCACACTCACTGAGTCACAGAAAATAATTTTTTCATTTATATTTTTTGTGACTTAGTGGTTCAAATACAATTTTCAAAATACATTCGCATATACCTGCCCCAGCGAAATTCCTCCATCGTTTGTTGGAATGCGTTGATGCCAATATGGAGTAAAACCATTCTTTCGTAATTCTTCAATCGTGTGTTCAAGCAACAACATATTTTGAAAACATCCGCCTGATAAAACAACGCGAGATATTTCCATTTTCTTCGCCATCTCGACTATAAGCGCAGAAAGAGTATTGTGGAATTTTTTTGCAATGTCCGATTTTATACCGTGTAATGCAACATCATTTAATAATTGAGTGAACATTAATTCCCAATCCCACAGGAACAATCCATTTTTTTCTACAATCGAAATTGGATAACATTCTATCGTTGTGCTTTCATTCGCCAAAAATTCTACTTCCATTGCGGCTTGACCTTCAAAAGAATTTTTCATCCGCACACCGAGGAACGCGGCAACAGCATCGAACATTCTTCCCATACTTGTTGTGGTGGGCGAATTTATATTCTTTGAAAGCATATCGCATAGCATTTTTCGGTCGCGATCAAGAAAACTTTCGTCTATTATTTTTGATTTATCAATACAATCTTCACCGAAGATTTCATATAAAATTCCGGCAGCGCAACGTCGCGGTTCTCGCACTGCGCTTTCTCCACCCGGAAGTTTAAATGAACGAAGTGTACCGACCCGTGAAAAATTTTTATCTTTCACAAGCACACATTCACCTCCCCAAATTGTTCCGTCGGTTCCGTATCCCGTTCCATCCCAAGAAAATCCGAGCACGGTTCCTGTCAGTTCATTTTCTGCCATGCACGATGCAATATGCGCGAAATGATGCTGAAGCGAAACAAGTTTTGCTTTTGTGTGTTGCTGCGCCAACTCGTTCTTTGCAATAGTAGTTGAAACATAATTGGGATGCAGATCGTGAACAATAATTGACGGAGCAATTTCGTACAGCGATTGAAAATCGTTAATAGTTTTTCTGAACGTGCTCAGTGAATCCGGCGTTTCCAAATCTCCAATATGCTGACTAACAAAAATTGTGTTGTGATGAGCAAGCGCGATGGTGTTTTTAAGATGCGCACCGACGGCAAGAATTGGTTTTTCAATGTCGTGAGAAAGCTGAATCGGCAACGGAGCAAAACCGCGCGCGCGGCGTATGACAAGTTCGCGTTGATGAACAATACGAACGATGGAATCATCGCAGTACCGTTCAATCGGACGGTTGTGAACAAGAAAATAATCTGCAATCGAGTGTAATTTTTGCGCCGCCGCTTGTTCATTCGTGCAAATCGGTTCATCGCTGATGTTGCCGCTTGTTGCTACGACCGGAATTTTCAACAACGAAAGCAAAATATGATGAAGCGGCGTGTACGGAAGCATCAGACCAAGAAACGGATTCTTCGGCGCAACCGATGGCGCAACAATAGAATGTTTATGAATTTTTCGCAGAAGAACTATTGGAGATTCCGGTGAAAGCAGAAGTCGTTTTTCAATTTCAGAAACTTCACATTCTTTTTGCGCTTCGTTCAACGATGGGAACATCATTGCAAGCGGTTTTTCTTCGCGATGTTTTCGAGTTCTCAGCTTTTGAACAACATCATTCTTGCGCGCATCGCACATCAAGTGAAATCCGCCCAAACCTTTTACGGCGACAATCTTTCCGTCCAAAATTGCATCCACCGCACACAAAAGTGCATTATGATGCGTCGCTATACTTTCTCCATCAGAATTCCATAACTCAACATGCGGTCCGCAATGCGAACATGCATTCGGTTGCGCATGAAATCTTCTATTCGTCGGATCGTGATATTCACGTTCACAATCAACACACATTGAAAAGATACTCATCGTCGTATTCTTCCGATCATACGGCAACGATTGTATGATTGTAAAACGCGGTCCGCAATTTGTGCAATTGGTGAACGGATACAGATATCGGCGATTGTTGACATCAAAAATATCTTTTAAACAATCGGGACACGTTGCAATGTCAGGAAGAATGAGAACGCTCTTCGCACCTTCGTCAGAACTTTCTTTGATCTCAAAGTGAGTGAATCCTTTCGGATCAAGAAACGATGATTCACAACTTTGGATGGAAGCCAGCGGAGGTTTTTCGGAATGAATTCTTGACATGAATGAGTGAAGGAATTTTTGTTCGCCTTCAACTTCGATGAAAACACCTTGCGATGTATTTGAAACCCATCCATTGAGTTTCATTTCTGTCGCAAGACGAAAAATAAACGGACGGAACCCTACTCCTTGAACTGCCCCGCGAATAACAACTTTCAGCCGAAGGAGAGGTGATTGCATAATTTATATCCCAAAAAATCTAATAGCCACTCCTGTTAAAGCAATGACTGAACCGGCAAGGACATGTGACGCATGTTCTAATTTGTGCGAATGGAAAAACGATAATCCAAATAATGCCAGGTGGACCTGAAGAAGCATCATCACAACCGTTGCGAGACCAAAAACGAAAAACACCATGACAACAGTATACCACCCGAATGGAACTGATGCAAAGATAAGAGGAATGAGCGTTTCACACGGACCAAAAACTATCAAGATAAAAAGAGTCCAGTACGAAACAGTTTTTGTCTTATCGTGAGTATGTGTATGATGTTTTCCCCATTGTTTTATTCCCCAAACGGTATACGCGATTCCGAAACCTATCAGTAACATTGATGCAACATCTCCTCTGATACTTTCCCAGTTGTTCACATTCTCCAATGCAGCACCAAGAAGCAAACCAATGAATGCGATAATAACGCTCGATCCTACATGTCCGACGCCAGATAAAAAGACGACCGTCGTCGTTTTCCATTTGCTCCATTTCTGCGCTTTCCCTAAAATTGCAAATGGAAGCCAATGGTCCGGTGCTAATGCGTGCAGTGAGCCAATCGTAAGTGCGGAAATAATCAGTACGGACATATTACACGCTCCTTGATGAAGTAATAGAAATATGTTGTTCCAGCCACGCACACCATTCGGCAATTCCATCGGATGTTGTGCATGATGTTGCAAAAATTTTCAACGATGGATTAATACTGAGCGCGTTGCGTTTGAGTGTTTCGATGTTTGAATTAAGATACGGAAGCAGATCAATTTTGTTGATGATCAACGCTGAAGCATTGCGAAACATTGCAGGATATTTCAGCGGCTTGTCGTCCCCTTCCGTTGTGCTGATGACAACAACTTTGAGCGCTTCACCCAAATCGTAATTTGCGGGACAAACAAGATTGCCGACATTTTCGATGATCAATAATTTCGTTTTGGAAAGATCGAGCGACTGCATAGCATCGCTGACAAGTTTGGCTTCAAGATGACATCCGCCGTTGGTAATAATCTGCACCACCGGCACGTTGAATTTTGCGACGCGCTGTGCATCCAAATCCGTTTGCACATCACCTTCAATCACAGAAATAGAGATTTTATTTTTGAGATGCTCCAGTGTTTTTTCAACCAAACTTGTTTTGCCTGAACCAGGTGAGCTGACAAGATTAATTGTAAATATGCGATTGCGCGAAAACAATTCACGATTGCTTTGCGCGATCTGATCGTTCTTTTCCAATACTTTGCGTTCAATGGTTATGATGCTCATGCAATATCCTCTTAAAGTTTTTTAAAAACATTTTCACGTCCCGAAGAGATGGCTTTGCCACAAAGGCGGTAAGTCGCAAAGTTTATGAAGACATTTACCAATAGTTACTTTGCGTCTTTGCGAGATAAAAATAATTTTCTACATGAACAATTTATTGTGTTACGACATCTTCCAATTCAATATCGACAACTTGAAGTTCTGAACCTGAAACTACTTTTGTGTTTATGCTTCCACAATTGGAACACACTGCAACTCCAAATTCATTTTGCACCGTGGAATTACAATCATTGCAACACAACACAAACGGAATTTTTTGAATGGCAAGTTTCGCGTTACGCAATTCAGATTCTGCAATGAGTGCAGAAAAGGAAAATTCCAGCGAATCTGCAATTACGCCGGACATATCGCCGACTTTTACAGTTACGGAAGATACATCCGGCAATCGTTCTTCGGGAACGTACTGTTTAATTGTTTCGATAATACTTTGTGCGATGGAAAGTTCGTGCATACTATAAATTAGGTGGAGGACACCTTTAAGGTGACCTCCACCTTTTTGATATTATTTAAAATTTCAAAAACAGTGCGCTCAATTTCCGAAATGGATTCTTGTACTTTGGAAGACATCTCCATCGTCATCGGTTGTATGGTGCTGATGGAAATAGTGATCAAATATATTTTGGGCAATGAAGAAAGCAGCGCAGCAGACTCAATCAAATCGCGCAAGCCAATCTCGTGAGCGCTGAGTGTTTTGGGAAAATCGGAAGCAAATTTTGGCTGCAACACACGAACGGTGCCATCGGGCTGTCCGTCCATTGTTGCATCAATTAAAATAATTGTTGGATATTCTTGGAATAACGAGAGAAGGTGAAACCCGCCGGTACCGCCGTCAAGCAACACAATATTGGATGGAAATTTTTGAAGTTGTAATTTTTCTATTGTGTGAACACCGATTCCCTCGTCTCCCATTAAAACATTGCCGATACCGAGAACCAATATTTGCGTTGAGGAATTCATTGATAGAATATTACCAAATCCTTTTTACTGATTCAACTTGGATTCGGATTTTTTTTATCAACAGGAAGAAATTCTTGTAATTGACGCGCAACCATCAATCCGCCTTCGTGTTCGGGAATGACGACCGCATCAACACCGGCATTTTTCATCGCTTCCGCATAACGCAACTGACCAGCGCGACAAATCCCTCAAGCTGGTGGTGCAGCTTCTTTCTTCTGTCCGAACACAAGCGCGACGACAATTCCTGCGATGATATATTCAGCCAAAGAATAGAAAAACCATTGCAGTGCAAGTTGATAATGAATGGAATACGAGACATAGGAACCGAAAGCGAACCCGGAGCTAACTATCATGCCGAGATAGAAGCCGTAGCGAATACCTTCCATTATGCCTTTACCTTCATATCCTTTTGAAAAGATATAAGTAAAGAAAAATGCTGTAACGAGTTTAACAAAATGCAGTATCCACATCTTCTGCATCATGTCCGTACGCCAGACGTTTTGCATCCCAGTGTAGGTGTTCATCAAAATCACGCCGTGTATGATGTAGTCCAATACTTCGAGCGTGACAAAGACTGCAACGAAACCAATCAAGACTTTTTTCATACTTCCTCCTTATGTTGTGAAAGTGAAAAAACGCAGTTAATGTTTCTTGGACGCAGCAATTATAGAAAAATACACTATAAATGTCAAGTCTCGGAGCCGAGGCTTTTAGGTCGGGGGTTGTTGGTAGTAGATTATGGGTAGTAGAACAAAGGTTTTTGGTTTTGCTTTTTTAGTAACTGATGTTTTTCTCGTTCCCAAACTCTGTTCCGATCCAAAGGATTCTCCCAAGGGGATCCCTTTGGGACTTCGGAAAAGAATCCCCTCACAAAGTGATCCCTTTGGGATTGGGATTTGGGAACGAGATGACACACTACGTACTTTCTACAAAGATAAAAAAGGCGAGTGGTGTGCTGCGTCGCCTTTTTTTGACTGCATTTTTTTCATTACTCAATTCACACCGAAAAAATATCTTTTCGTTCAACGCTTCAAGGGTTGAATTTTATAGATTTGTTGAATCCAAATGTTTCACAATACTTACAAGAAAAACCCTTGAAGCGTTTTCTATTTTCAACGAAAACTATTTACTTATGTTGTTCTTCTTCAATAAATTTCCAACCGCCAACCATTGATGAAGTAACTCCGCGTCCTTCAACATAATCATGGTAGAATACAAGATAGACGTGGATCATTGAGAAGATGACAAAGAACCACATCGAAATATGATGCCACTGGCGAACTGCAAAATCTTCGCCCATCAACGGAACGATCCAACTGAACAGTTAAGGAAGAAACGACGTGCTCATCGCGGCATACATTCCAAATCCGGTGATGGATTGAAAAAGAAAAACGAGGAATGTTACAAAATACGTCAGACCTGCAAGTGCATTGTGTCCGATTGATTCCAACGGTTTTCCTTTTGCAAGCAAAATATCTATACGAAGCACATCTGTCATTTCTTTCCACTGTTTTTTATTCAGTGGAATAAAATTACGCCAGTTTGCAAACCGGTTACTGACAAATCCCCAGTAGATCCGAAAAAGAAAATTAAAGAAAAAGAAAAATGCGGCAACAAAGTGAATGAATCGTACCGTGCCGAACCAATAACTGTACGACGCTTCCGCACTGATTTGCAGTACAATTGGTCTGCCAATAAGATATCCGGTGATAGCAAGAATTGTAATACTAAGCGCATTCACCCAATGATACAGACGCACCTGGTAATTGCCACACATACAAACGACGAACAGTTGTTGTATTCATCATCGCCTCCTACATTGTGTTGAACTGGTGAATGTATCGTCCTTTTTCATCATACACATGGACGGCACATGCCAAGCACGGATCGAACGAATGAATCGTTCGTAATATTTCCAGCGGTTGATCCGGATTTTTTACCGGCGTGCCGATCAATGCAGATTCGTATGCAGACATCTGTCCTTTCGGATCGCGCGGAGAAGCATTCCACGTGCTCGGAACAACCAACTGATAATTATCAATCTTCTTGTCTTTGATAACAATCCAGTGCGCGAGTGCGCCGCGCGGCGCTTCCGTTAATCCAACACCTTTTGCTTCGGTAGGCCACGTGCTTGGATCCCATTTTTCATTATTGAATGTGCGTGTGTCGCCATTCTTAATGTTGCTCAACAATTGTTGATAGATTTCTTTCGACCATCCGGCAACAAGTTTTGTTTCCAAACCGCGAGCGGCAGTTCTGCCGAGTGTTGAAAAAAGCGCGCCAACGGGAACATTCAGTGTTTTCAATGCGCCTTTGACGACATCAACAAATTCTTCTCGCCCGAATGCAAAGCCAACAAGAACGCGTGCGAGCGGTCCAACTTCCATCGGTTGTCCTTTCCATCGCGGAGTTTTAAGCCAACTGTATTTTCCTTCAACATTCAGATGATCGTACGGCGGTTTCGGTCCGGTGTAATTTAGTTTCGTTTCACCAACCCACGGATGTTTTCCATTCGCGTCGCCATCGGAATATTCGTACCACGAGTGAGCAATGAATTCCTGAATTTGTTCCGCATCTTTGCCGTCAACCGGATGGACTTTGGAAACATCACGATTTAAAATTATTCCGCGCGGAAATTTAAATTTCGAAATATCCGCGTACCCATTCATCGGCAGGTCGCCATACGAAAGATAATTTGAAAGTCCTCCGCCGATTCCTCCCCAATCCAAATAATATGGAGCAACAGCAAGCAAATCAGGTATATAGACTTGTTCGATAAATGCCTGCGCTTCTTCAAACAATGTGCCGACGTACGCGAGACGTTCGGCATTGAGCGCATTCGCTTCATCGATATTGATGGCGCACGGAACACCGCCGACAAGATAATTCGGATGCGGATTTTTTCCGCCGAAGATTGTGTGAACTTTCACAATTTCTTTTTGCCATTCCAACGCTTCAAGATAGTGAGCAACGCCGAGCAAGTTTATTTCTGCTGGAAGTTTGTACGCGGCGTGTCCCCAATATCCATTGGCAAAAATTCCGAGTTGACCGCTGTTGACAAAAGCGGCAATTCGTTTTTGAACATCAGAAAAATAACTTGGCGAACTTTTTGGCCAGCGAGAAATGCTCTGCGCAATCTCCGAAGTTTTTTTCGGATCGGCTTTCAGCGCGCTGACAATATCAACCCAATCCAATGCGTGCAGATGGTAGAAATGCACAACGTGATCTTGCATATATTGCGCGCTGAACATCAAGTTGCGGATCAATTCTGCATTTGGAGGAACAGTGATTTTCAACGCATCTTCAACTGTGCGAACCGATGCAAGCGCGTGAACGGTTGTGCACACACCACACACTCGTTCGGTAAATGCCCACGCATCGCGCGGATCGCGTCCATTCAAGATCAATTCTATTCCGCGAACCATTGTGCCGCTGCTGTATGCGTCAACAATCTTTCCATTTTTAATTTCAACTTCAATACGTAGATGACCTTCAATGCGAGTGATTGGGTCAACAACAATGCGCGTGGACATTAGGCACCTTCCTTTTCTTCACTGTTGTGAACATTTTCAGAAATGAGTTTTTTCTTTTTTAGATTTGTTGTAATGGCATGAGCGGCAATGCCGGCGGCGGTGGCAACACCAAGAGCAACACCAACGGTATCTGCTGTGGATTCAATTCCAAATCCGGGGAACGATGCGAGATGTTGATAGAACGGTCCATTATCCCAGAAATCCTTTTCACTGCAGCCGATACATCCGTGACCGGATTGGATCGGATAACTGACGCCATTGTTCCATCTCATCACGCCACAAGAATTGTACGTTACCGGACCACGACAACCGACTTTGTACAAACAATATCCCCGTTTTGCATTTTCATCATCAAATGTTTCAACAAATAAACCGGCATCGTAATTCGGTCTGCGGTAGCACGTGTCGTGAACGCGCCGAGAATAAAATGCTTTTGGTCTTCCGAGTCCATCGAGTTGCGGAATGCGGTCGAACGCGAGCAGATGCACAATTGTTCCTGCCATCACTTCTGCAATCGGCGGACAGCCGGGAACATTGATGATCGGTTTGCCGGAAATAATTTTATGGATCGGCGTTGCATCAGTCGGATTTGGTTTTGCGGCTTGCACACATCCGTGTGTTGCGCAATTTCCCCACGCAACAATTGCTTTCGCGCCTTCGGCGGCTTCCTTCACAATGTCCAACATTGTTCTTCCGCCAATACAACAATACACTCCGCCATTTGCCAACGGAACAGATCCTTCAACAAGCATTAAATATTGACCTTTGTATTTTTTCATTGTTGCATGCAATGCCTCTTCTGCCTGAAACCCTGCGGCGGCTTGCAATGTCTCGGTATAATCCAACGAAATTTTATCGAGAACTATATCTGCGACAATCGGGTGCGACGAACGAATAAATGATTCACTGCAACATGTGCATTCCTGTCCGTGAAACCACACAACAGGCAAACGCGGCTTTGTATCCATTGCGTGAAGAAGTTGACCAATGCCGGATGCTTCGATGCCGGCTAACACTCCCATCCACGAACAGAATTTTACGAAGTCTCTGCGGGAATATCCTTTTATTTGGGCGTGTTCCCACATTGTTAATGGAGTTTGGCTCATGAGTTCCTCCTAATGTGTGATTGAAAATTAATTGTGTTGATTGATAACGAAATTTCTATTGTCGCTTCATCGCCAAGATGAGCATCATTGATGTCGTCTAATTTTAAAGTAAATGAACGGATGAGCAACGTCGTAACAGGTTTGTTCTCTTGTTGGAAAACTTCAACAACTTCTCCCGTTATTGAAGTTTGTTGTGTTTGTGATGTAGAAGAAATAGTCATTGTGTGTTGTTGAATTGCTCAACATATCGCAATTACAATGCCAAAGATATTTTGCGGTTTTTGGAAAGATTTACGGTATAGGAAAAATACGGTGACGGGTTTCCGTTGAATGATGAACGGATTTCCGTTGGTGGAGAAATAGACTTTCCAATCCCGACAAGTCGGGATTGGAAAGTTTTACCGCAATAGCAATGCCAAAGATATTTTGGGGTTTTTGGAGTGATTTATGAAGTGAAAAAAATGCAGTAGCGGATTTCCGTTGGTGGAGAAATAGACTTTCCAAGTTTTTTAAACTTGGAAAGTCTTGGCTTGGAAAGTCTTTTTACTCCTCAATAACAAAATCAGATATATCAATTTTAGAAGAAAGATTTTTATGAAATTCAATGAAATCATTTTTGCCGCCAAACCATTGCAAAACTTCGTGCTTTTTAATTTTTGTTGGTTGATCTTTCACAATCGCATGATACGAACTCCACTGATACAACCGTAAATCATCGGTAAAGCCATGATGCACCGGATTGTTGTGAATATAAAATACCAATGATGCAAAATATTTGTCGCTTGTAATTTCTTTCCGCCGAAAATATTTTTGAAATAAACTGCCTGTGCGTTCTTCCTGTTTATTAATGGCTTTTGAATACGCCATAAAAAATTTTCTACATTGTTCGCTGATAATTTGGGGGACTGTTAAACTTTCCAAGTTGTTTTTCTTTAGACTTTCCAAGTTTTTGAAACTTGGAAAGTCTTTTGCTTCTTTCACCCTTATCATAAAATGAAAATGATTCGGCATTAAACAGTAGGCAAAAGTATCAAGATATGATGAAAGATAGTAATCATACTTGGAAAGAAAATGGCGATAATTTTCATCTTTATAAAAAATATTACAGCCATCATTCCCGCGATTGTAGATGTGATAATACTTCCCTTGTTCAAGCGGTATAAGATAATTTGTCGGCATAATATTTACACTTCAAACTTTTCAAGTTGTTTTTACTTAAAACCTTCCAAGTTAGACTTTCCAAGTCTTGAAGACTTGGAAAGTCTTGTTTACTTCTATTCTTCCAAATTATATTTTTTCAGTTTATCGCGGAATGTTGATGTGCTGAGATTCAAGATCTTTGCGGCATGTGTTCTGTTGCCGCCGGATTTTAGAAGCGCTTGTTTAACGAGATTCATTTCGAGGCAATTCACCACTTCATCAAAAGACATTTTTTCTTCAACTAAACAACGGTTGCATGCTTTTAAGATGGAGTCGAGTGAATTCGACGAATGAATTTCGAGAGGAAGATTTTTTGGAGTGATCGAACCGTTTGTAAATAATGCCATTCGCTGAACAACATTTCGCAACTCACGAATATTTCCGGGCCAATCATACGAAGTCAACAACTGCATCGTATCATCAGAAATTGAAATCGTACGTTCCGGAACATAGCGTTGAAGAAAATGCTGAACCAATAACGCAATATCCTCTCTGCGATTTCGAAGCGGAGGAATAACGATCGGCACAACGTTGATGCGGTAATATAAATCCGAACGAAAGAGATTTCGCTCGACCAATTCTTTCAGATCAATTTTTGATGCGCAAATAACACGCACATTGATCGGAATCGGTGATGTTCCTCCAACGCGCATCAGTTCGTGAGATTCCAACACACGCAAAAGTTTTGCCTGCAAGTGAAGCGGGAAATCATCGATATCATCAAGAAAGATCGAACCATTATCAGCAAGCTCGAATAATCCTTTTTTTTCTGTGCCTGCGCCGGTGTATGCGCCTTTTTCATGACCAAACAATTCGCTTTCAAGCAATTCGGCAGGCAATGAGGCAAGACCAACTTTGACGAATGGAAAATTTTCACGCGGACTTTTTTTGTGAATGAACTCGGCAAACAATTCTTTACCGACTCCGGTTTCACCAACCAACAAAACAGAAGAATCCGAATACGCCGCAGTTTCAACATGCGCTACAGCTCGCGCATAATTGAGCTTTGTGCAATAAGTGTTAAGGTTGAGGTGAAGTTCATTGTGCTTTTTTCTTTCGCAGAAATGTAGGCAGGCGGAATGGAAAAAGCAAATGTGGAGTGCAGTTAGTCGTCCCTTAAGAAGTAATAAACCTTGTCAAGGTTTATTGATCAACAACGAAACAACGTCCATATTTTACAAATCTAATTACATAACCTTGACAAGGTTGTGCTGATGAGACTTTTTAAGGATCAACTATGTAACCGAATGCTCTTCTTCAATTGAAAGCCATTCTTGCAATTGCATTCGAAAGAAATGAAATGCTCTCCACAGATTTTTCTCGGCTTGTTCACTTAATCCTTCACGTAATTCCCAATCGTATCCTTTAATGTGAAGGAGATACGTTTCGGGTTGTTTGCCGTACAACTCGCCGCACAGATGCAATACAGCCGATGGAAACATTGCATGTGTTGTGAATGCCGTTTGATGTTGCGGCTGAACTTTTGTGAACACAAAATCATCAATGTCTTCTTTCGATGCATCAATAAAAACGACAATGTTGAAACGGGAAATCTCTTCCGCATCTTCAACGTTCAATTGAATACTGCTTTTCGTCGTGATGAACGAAAACTGCCGTTCACTCAGCCACGGTTGAATTTTTTCGATCAGTGCATTCGCCAATCCATCATCACCGCGCCCACCATTACCGTAAGCGTAGAGCAGAATGCGTGATAATGGATATCTATTGTTCATCTAATTTTACGGTCAAGCACTGCTCCATCAACATCAAGCAGTTGGATTTCCAACGGCATTTGTCCTGCTGCGTGCGTGGAGCAGCTCAGGCACGGATCGAAACAACGAATGCCGGCTTCGATGCGATTTAATACTCCTTCGGGAATTTTCTTTCCGTCAATCCATCGCATTGCGATCTGACGGATCGTGCGGTTCATCGCCATGTTGTTCTGCGCGGTGGCAATCAGCAAATTGACTTTTTCAAGAACGCCATTATCATCTACCGTATAATGGTGGAAGAGCGTTCCGCGGGGGGCTTCACACGCGCCTACTCCTTCGGAACGGTTGATCTCTGCTTTGGAACGGACATGGGTTCCAAGGATCGCTTCATCCTTCAAGAGTTCTTCCACTTTTTCCACCGCAAACATCATTTCGATGAGTCTGGCATAATGGAAATAGAAAGAATTGTTCACTGCTTCGGCGGACGGAGCCAGTTGTTTGAACAACTGACGCTCACGTTCGGCAACGGGTGTTTCGATATAATCGCAAATGTTGACGCGGGCAAGCGGACCCACGCGGTAAATTCCTTTCGGATATCCCAATGGTTTGTAATACGGAAATTTCAGATATGTCCACGACTCGCTGGCTTCGCCAAAGTATTTATAGTACTCGCGCGGATCCAGTTTATCCGCAATGATATTCCCCGCACTGTCCATGATTCGCAGCGTTCCGCCGTAATATTCCAGCGCACCATCGTCACCCACCAAACCGACAAACAGCGATTGGAAATTTCCGAAACTCGGAATCTCTTTTTCAAATTTTTTATGGATCTTTTTGATCGTATCAAGTGCGAGCTGCGCAGTCTCTTTGACTTCGGGATACCATGTCAACAGTTTATCGCGTTTTTCTTTCGTGAGCGGTTCACGAACTCCGCCTGCCACTGCCCACGGCGTATGGATCTTCCTGCCGCCGAGAAATTCAATGATCTCCTGACCAAATTTACGAAGACGAATTCCTTTGCGTGCAAATTCTTTGTCGAATTCCATCAATCCAAAAATATTCCTCTTGGCAGGATCGGAATCGAAACCGAAAAGAAAATCGGGCGATGAAAGATGGAAAAAGCTCAGTGCATGTGATTGCACCCATTGCCCAAGCGTAAGTATGCGTCGAAGTTTTTCCGCTGTTTCAGGAATACCGATCGCAAGAATCTCATCCCCTGCTTTTGCTGATGCAATAAGGTGGCTTGCGGGACAAATTCCACATATCCGTGATGTGAGTCCGGGCATCTCCCATACAAGTCTGCCTTCACAAAATTTTTCGAATCCTCGAAATTCGTTTACATGAAACCGGGCATCATCAACCTCACCATTGTTATTCAGATGAATGGTGATCTTAGCGTGTCCTTCAATTCGTGTTACCGGTGATATTGTAATAATGTTAGACATAGAGAATTTTTCAGATTTAATGATTCTTCGATTTGTTGATTGATTCATCGGTTCATTGAATCAATGTTTCAATGAATAAATGATTCAATTTTTTCTATCCGTACCGTAAAAATTGTGTGTTAAATACAGGAATGCGTCCTTCTAATAATTCATTCATCGCAAACCAGATTCCATCCGGCGTCGGTGGACATCCGTGAAGAAACGCATCCACGCGAATAACGTGATGCAGCGGCAGCGCCTGCTCACACAACTGTGCGATCACGGTATGATCGTTCGGCAGCGAATTAGAAATATCAGCAAGCTCCTTATATGAGCGTTCGATTATTTCATTGGTAGAGAATCGGTTGCGCATCGCTGTAACATTTCCGGTTGTTGCGCAATCGCCGAACGAAACAACGAAACGCGAATTCTTACGGACGATGTGTGCCATTTCTTCATTCTCGACATTCGTCACCGCGCCTTCAACAAGTGTTACATCAACATTGTGAGGAAATGTTTTGAAATCGGCGATCGGGGAATAGACGAGTTCGATCTTGTCCGCCAATTCGATCAATCGTTCATCGAGGTCGAGGAACGACATGTGACATCCTGAACATCCGCCGAGCCATACTGTTGCTACTCTTGGTTTCATATTTTTTTCAATCGTTTGAAGATTACCACACCCATTCTTTTTTCTGCCGTGCGGTAACAATGTACTGCAAAAAGTCTCGTTTCTTTTCCATCTCGGCTACGGTAACTCCTTTGTCGAACAGCGCACCTGTGGGACAGACCATGACGCATTTTCCGCACGAAGTGCATGTTTCCGTATTTCCCAACGGATCGTCCAATCCGGTAACGATCTCGCAGTCGATGCCCCGTCCCGCAACGTCCCATACGTGCGCTCCTTCCACTTCATCGCACACACGCACACAACGTGTGCAGAGTACACAGCGATTCCTGTCCATCACATATTCTTTATGGGTCGCATCGAGCGATTTTTTCGGGAAGAGATACGGATAACGGACACGCACCAATCCGACCGTGTAGGCAAGATCCTGCAATTCGCAATGGTTGTTGGCAACGCAGACCGCGCAGACATGATTCCCCTCGGATGCAAGAAGCGCAATGATCATTCTCCGATATTTATTCAATTTGTCATTGGAAGTCTGCACGATCATTCCTTCTTCCACCTTCGTCATGCATGCCGGAAGAAGTTTCGAACTCCCTTCGACCTGCACCACACACAAGCGACACGCACCCACGGAAGTCAATCCTTCAAGATGACAGAGCGTAGGAATCGAAATGTTATGCTGGCGCGCAACGTGAAGAATGCTCTCGCCTTCTTCAGCGCTGTATTGTTCACCGTCGATTGTTAGAGTTTTGATTGCCATAGTAGTATTTTTTTTCTCCACGAATTGCACTAACTTGTCAGTTACTTCTTAAAATCTGCAACCGTTTCGCCGTCGCCCATAAACATCTCAACCGGCTGCAATAGTTGTTCATATTCATGCTTGAAAAACCGCAATGTCGAAAGGACAGGATTCGGCGCCGATTGTCCGAGTCCGCACAGGCTTGTTTCTTTCACCATCATACACAATTCTTCGAGCAGCACCATATCGTCCTGCGTCGCTTTCTTCTTGGAAATTTTATCAAGCAATCCGTAAATGTGTCTGGTTCCGACACGGCATGGAATACATTTTCCACACGATTCATCCATACAGAATTGCATGAAGAATTTTGCAACATCCACCATGCTCGATGTCGAATCCATCACGATCAATCCGCCGCTTCCCATAATAGAACCAACTGTTGTAAGCGATTCGTAATCGACCGGAAGATCGAGATGTTCTGCAGGAATACATCCTCCGGAAGGTCCGCCGGTTTGCGCCGCTTTAAATTCAGTTCCTTCCGTTGTGCCGCCGCCGATATCGAAAATAATTTTTCGAAGAGGAATCCCCATCGGCACTTCGATGAGTCCTGTGTTTTTGATATTTCCGGCGAGCGCGAACACTTTTGTTCCTTTACTCTTTTCCGTACCGATCTGAGCAAACCATTCGTTTCCGTTACGGATGATCGGCGCAATGTTCGCGAACGTTTCCACATTGTTGATCACGGTCGGCATTCCCCACAAACCTTTTTCGGAAGGATACGGCGGACGCGGTTTCGGATTTCCGCGTTTCCCTTCGATGGATTGCAAGAGCGCGGTTTCCTCACCGCAAACATATGCGCCGGCGCCGATACGCATGTCAATTCTAAAATTAAAATCCGATTCGAGGATACGATTGCCGAGCAACCCGATCTTTTCGGCGTGTTTGATCGCAAGTTTCAGGCGTTCGATCGCCAACGGATATTCTGCGCGGCAATAAATATAGCCTTGTGATGCACCGATAGCATATCCGGCAATAGCCATCCCTTCCAGAACCCGATGCGGGTCTCCTTCCATTACACTCCGATCCATGAACGCGCCGAGATCACCTTCATCTGCATTGCAGACAATATATTTTTGCTCTCCTTTCGCTTTGCGGACGATATCCCATTTTAATCCTGTCGGATACCCGGCGCCGCCGCGTCCGCGTAATCCGCTTTTTCGTATCTCGTCGATCACATCGTTCGGCTGCATCTCCGTGAGAACTTTACCTAATGCCGTATAGCCATCGACGGCTATATATTCATCGATACTTTCTGCATTGATCTCTCCGCAATTTTCAAGGACGATCTTGAGTTGCGAAGCGAAGAATGGAACTGAAGTGTCGCACCGATAGCTCTCAACTATTTTATTGTTGACGATGTGCGAACCGACGATCTGTTCCGCAACGGACTCATCAACATTTTGATACAGAACATCTTCACGGTCATTGTGAATTTTTACAAGCGGACCTTCACCGCACAATCCCATACATCCTGTTCCAACAACGTCACACTTTTTTTCAATATGATGCTCGAGCAATTGTTTCTTCAATACATCACGGATTTTTTCGCTTCCGCAAGAAACGCATCCTGTGGCGGAGCAAAATAAGATCCGCTCTTTTTTTTCGCCTTGTTTCGCTTGAACTTGTTCGGCGAATTCACGTAGATCTTCAAGTGTCATGATATAACCTCGGGAAGAGCATTGATACGCTGTTCCACATATTGTATTGTCGTTTCAGGATTCAGTTTACCGACGACCGCATCATCCAGCACGGCAACAGGCGCAAGACCGCACGGACCGACACATCGTGCGGTGATGAAGGAAACTTTGTTATCTTTTGTCGTCTGTCCGAATTTGCATTGATGGCGCTCTTCCAGTGCGGTTTGGATCTGTTCCGCACCTTTCACGTAACACGCCGTTCCCATGCAGAGAACGAATGTGTGTTCCCCTTTCGGTTTGAGATTGAAGAAATGATAGAACGTCGCAACGCCATACACTCTGCTGAGCGGAAGTTTCAGTGCATGAGCGACATAGATGAGCAGGTCATTTTTCAGATAGCCAAAAATTCCTTGCGCAACATGCAGTATTTCTATCAATGCATCGCCTTTAGACTGATGTTTTGTGATTGCACGGTCAAGCAATTTAAAACGATTGTCGCCGCTCGGATGTTGAGACTTTTCAGGTTGAAGTGCAGGCATATTACCCTCAGAGAAGAGATAAACAATCTATATTTGTGATGACCGTGGTGAAGAAAGGGTACTCATCCCATCACAAAATGAGTACTAAAAAAAATCGATGATCACAATGCGATGTCAATTTCCGTCATTCGTTTCCCCGGATGTTCAACCCGGCTGTCGCAGACGTAGAGAAATTCCTGCATAGATTCCAACTGGGCACGCAATTCTCCGATCTGCTCTTTCATCTCATTCAATGTTCGCTCGTGTTCTTTTGCAACATGCAAACCGTAGATTTCGCGGGAGAGTTTGATAACAGTATCCTGAACTTTGACAATATCATCAATGACGTGTTCGATCGAGTGATGCATTCGTTCTTTTGAGTTCATGATCGTTTTCCCAAAATGACGTTTACTAAATTAACCATGGTACGCATTTTTTTCACCGCAGAGTTCGCCGAGTAGAAAGCAAAGAGCACAGAGAATATTTATCAAACGTTTTTAAAGAATTACTAAACTTCAATAGTTCCATCTATTTTCAAATAGGTTTAATAAAAAATCTTCTCTGCGAACTTTGTGTTCTCCGCGGTGCAGGTTTTTAAAATAAAATTTCACAATCTGCGTAACATCCGTGCATTATTTCTTTTTTGCTTTCAGATCTTTCAACGCAGCGCGTGCAGCCGCCAAACGTGCGATCGGCACACGGAACGGCGAGCAGCTCACGTAATCCAAACCGATCCGGTGGCAGAATTCGACGCTGGACGGTTCGCCGCCATGTTCGCCGCAGATACCGATCTTCAATCGCGGTTTCGTTGAACGGCCTTTTTCGACAGCGATCTTCATCAACGCACCGACACCGTTCTGGTCGATCGCTTCGAACGGATCCTTCAAGTAAATATCTTTTTCCACATACGGAATAAGATATCGTGCCGAATCATCGCGGCTCACGCCAAGCGTGGTCTGTGTCAGATCGTTCGTACCGAAACTGAAGAACTCGGCAACGTGTGCGATCTCGTCGGCTGTCAATGCACCGCGCGGCACTTCGATCATTGTGCCGACGAGATACGGAAACTTGGCTTTCTTTTCTTTCATCACTTCGTCAGCAACCCGGCGCACAAGTTTTTCCTGATGTTCAAGTTCTTTCACGTTGCCAACAAGCGGAATCATAATTTCGGGATGGACAGGTATTCCTTCCTTTATCACATTCGCTGCGGCTTCAAAGATCGCTCGGCTTTGCATTTCGGTGATCTCGGGATAAATAATCCCGAGACGGCATCCGCGGAAACCGAGCATCGGATTGAACTCGTGCAGCTCTTCAACACGGCGTTGCACTTTTTCAAACTTGATGCCCATGCTTTGCGCAAGCTGCTGTTGTGTTTCTATATCGTGCGGCAAGAACTCATGCAACGGCGGATCGATCGTGCGGATCGTGACCGGGCATCCGTTCATGGCACGGAAAATTCCTTCGAAATCTTCCCGTTGGAATGGGAGAAGTTTCGCAAGAGCTGTTTTGCGTTGATCAACATCGTCGGCAAGAATCATCTCGCGCATCGGACCAATTTTGCCTTCGCCGAAGAACATGTGTTCCGTGCGGCACAGACCGATACCTTCCGCTCCGAATGCGACAGCATTGGATGCTTGATCCGGTTGATCGGCATTGGTACGAATTCGCAGCCGGCGATATTTATCGGACCATTGCATGATCTTTGCAAAGCTTTGGTAGATCGGCGCCTTTTTCGGATCGACCGTTTTGCTGATGAGGACTTCCATCACTTCGGACGGGCGTGTCGGGATCTTTCCTTCCATCACCTCTCCGGTTGAACCGTCAATAGAAATCCAATCGCCTTGTTTGATCGTCTTTCCATTGACTTTCATCGAGTGCGTAGAATAATCGATCTGTAATGCGGAGCAACCCACGACGCATATTTTACCCATTTGTCGTGCAACGAGCGCGGCGTGCGACGTCATCCCGCCAAACGCGGTTAAGATACCTTCGGAAGCATCCATGCCCTTAATATCTTCCGGCGATGTTTCTGAACGGCACAGAATAACAAGTTCACCGCGGCTCTTCCACTCTTCGGCATCCTGCGCGGAAAAGACGATGCGTCCTGTGGCAGCGCCGGGTCCGGCATTCAATCCTTTTGCAAACAATCGTCCACCATTGATGGCAGCATCTTTTTCTTTCAGATCAAAAATAGGACGGAGCAATTGATTCAACGCTTCCGGCTCAATTCTCATCAACGCTTCTTTGTCGTCGATGAGACGTTCTTTCACCATGTCGATGGCAATGCGAATCGCTGCAAGCGCCGTTCGTTTTCCGGCACGGCATTGCAACATATACAACTTGCCTTCTTGAATCGTGAATTCAATATCCATCATGTCACGGAAATGTTTCTCGAGGGTCTTGCGGATGCCATCGAGCTGTTTGTAGATGACCGGACGGGCTTTTTTCAATTCGCTGATATGGAGCGGTGTGCGGATACCGGCAACAACATCCTCGCCTTGCGCGTTCATCAGGTATTCGCCGTAGAATTCATCTTCACCGGTTGCCGCGTTACGCGTAAATGCAACGCCAGTTCCGGAATTATCTCCCATGTTGCCATAGACCATCGCCTGGATGTTTACTGCGGTTCCCCATGCGCCGGGAATGTTGTTCATCCTGCGGTACGCAATAGCGCGTTCGTTGTTCCATGAACTGAATACCGCACCAACAGCGCCCCACAATTGTTCTTCGGCATCCTCAGGAAATTCTTTTCCTGTGTTTTGTTTGATTGCTTTTTTAAAAGCGTGAACCAGATCTTTGAGATCATCGGCAGTCAGATCCGTATCGAGATGAACGCCGCGCGATTTTTTCTTCGCTTCAATGATCGCTTCGAACGGATCGGCATCGTGTTTCCCTTTCGGACGAACACCCATCACGACATCGCCGTACATTTGCACAAAGCGGCGGTACGAGTCGTACACAAAACGCGGATTGTTCGTCTTCTTGATCAATCCTTCAGCAACAACATCGTTCATTCCAAGATTCAAAATGGTATCCATCATGCCGGGCATGGACGAACGGGCGCCGGAGCGAACAGAAACGAGCAACGCATTTTTGGGATCACCAAATTTGGCGCCCATCGCTTTGTTCAATTTTTGAATTGCCTGAAAAACTTCTTTTGCGAGAGAGGTGGGATAATGATGATTATGTGCATAGTAGTACGTACAAACTTCAGTTGTGATGGTGAAACCTGGAGGAACCGGCAAACCGATATTAGTCATCTCAGCAAGATTGGCTCCTTTACCGCCGAGCAGCGATTTCATAACGGCTTTACCTTCGGCGCGGCCACCGCCAAAATTATAAACATACTTTAGCATAGCGAAAAATTTCCTTTCTAAAACAGTGGTGATAAGATGATAAGAAGATTTTTATAGTCGTACTTTTTCGTTCAGGTGAAACAATAATGATGAACTCTGCAATTAGAGTGCCATAAACAAACTCCAAAAAACAGTAGGATTTACAATGAATTTTTCACTTTTAAGAGACCGGATTTGTCATTGATGCGAATGAATCGCCTTGATTTTGCAAAAGACGGAAGGCCATAACCTTCCGTCTTTGGAAAACAATTCAAATATCTAAAATTGTGAACGGTATATATCTTGCTAATTAGTTGTCCCTTAAAAAGTAAGAAACCTTGTCAAGGTTTATTGATCAACAACGAAATTCGCCGCAACGAATAATTACATAACCTTGACAAGGTTGTGCTGATGAAGACTTTTTAAGTGTCAACTAATTATAACTATAGCTATGACAAAGCACAACTTTAAGTTTGCCAGTACGAATCAATTTAAGCCTTTAAGACTTGTTGAGTTTTTTCTTCTTGTTCATCTCAAAAAAAAAATGCATTTTTAGGTCAATATTTGGGCGTTTAGCTCCCGCCAAAAGATAAAGTCCCGCTGTACGGGATGTCCCGCCTTCCAAGATTCCGCTCACCTGCGGGATTTCCCGTTTTTTGTTCCGTCTTTAGGAATCCCGTTGAAACGGAATCCAAAGAACGGGAGATTCCGCACTAACGGGATTCCAAACTGCGGAACAAAAAGCGGAACCGTAAAGCGGCACACGGCGGGCAAGCAGTTGGTATAGAAATGTTCTTTGTTGAAATTTTTGAAGTTATCTTTTGGGCGTTTAGCTCAGTTGGTTCAGAGCGTTCGCCTCACACGCGAAAGGTCGTAGGTTCAAGTCCTACAACGCCCACTTTAGGTTCTGCGCCAAAAGCGCATCCGCTCTGGCGGAGATCCCTACAGCGCCCGAAAATAAAAAATCCCGAGCATATCTCGGGATTTTTTATTGAAATATATGAAATTCTAAACAAATCACCATCACAAATTCTAAAACGCAAACGCAGATGTTACGCCAAGCGAAATCTCGTGAAAATCTTTTCCGCCGAAGTATTTGTTGTAACGATATGTCAATCCGTAAGTGTGTGAGGGGAACAATCCGAAATATGGAAGCCATGGGGATTTAATCCACAATCCCATCCCGACGGTGAATCCGTGATTCGGAAGATCGGAGATCAATCCCGCACTGATGTGAAAACCGGATAAAAATATCTTTCTTCGATCGAGAAAATCAAAATGAAAATCCCGTTTTATTTCCGTGCGAAAAATGTCTCTGACTTTTGAATTGTAGATGTGTGTGTAGTGAAGCACGAACCGATAATCTGTAAACACACCTGTTTCTCGTTTTTCTCCAAACCCATAACCGGTCTCAAAACTGATCGTTCCGTACGTAACGCCGTCTTTCATCATTATTCCTCCACTCGGAGGAATAATACTAATCACCGTTCCTGCAATCGCGAGCGGGATCAAAACTCCGGTCATTGCATACAACGCAATATCTTGCGATGATGAAGTTCGATCCGCTCGTGTTGTGTCCTGTGCACGGGAAGGTAATGCAGCGATAATACAGGCAAGAAGAATAATGACGAATCGTTTCATAGAATCTGCGTTTACACCAATAAACACTTCATACACATCGCTCTGTTCCCACAATCGATATGTTTTCCCATTTTCTTTTTCCGATCGTGCGATCCGCAGTTATTGATATCCGCCTTCAAAAAAGATGAACAGACACTTATTATTATGGACGGCGCCCGCACTTGTCCAATGCTGTCAACTTAAGGAAAAAATTTCTAAAGAATAAGGTAGGACAGGCATTCCTGCCTGTCATTT
>OBOI01000128.1_pt1 | contig 30202 bp, 18 predicted proteins | sample 1670151 | NCBI WGS metagenome assembly OBOI01 (sample SAMEA104232303, study PRJEB22302) | sediment metagenome | biome: forest; feature: aquifer; material: sediment | place: USA | collected 2011-08-07 | depth 0.01 m | reverse complement strand
TTCGTCAATGTTTACAGGTTCTATAAGCAAGATGTCTGACATCTCCATAATTTTATTTTTGAGTTTTTGGAACAACCCATTATCAATTACAGTCCGTATTCTTTGATTTTTCTGTACAATGTCCGTTCGGATATCTTCAGTTCGTTTGCTGCAAGGCGGCGATTGCCGTGACATTTTTTCAGCGAGTTCTCGATCATCCGCCGTTCCATTTCTTCCAGCGAGATCGTTTCCGGCACTGCATTCACGTTTGCCGGAGGAAGCAATTGACTGCGTTCACCCGCAGTTCCATCTCCGCCAATAACACCTTTAAGTAAATTTTTCAGTTCAAGCATGTCGTTCTTCATGTCGATCAGCGCGCGGTAGATCAGTTGGCGGTCGTCGAACTCGCTGTGCTGTGTGACCACCATCGGCAGACCCCGTTCGTTATTATCGCTGCGGAGATATTTCCGGACGATATCGCCGTCCACTTTTTTCCCGCGCTCCAGAACGAGCATGCTTTCCACTATGTTCCGGAGTTCTCTCACGTTGCCATGCCAGTAATAATTTTGGAGAAGATCTATTGCCTCTCGCGTTATTCCTTCGAACACTATTCCGTTCTTTTCGGACAACTCTTTTGCAAATTTTTCGAAGAGCAGTGGAATATCGTCGCGGCGTTCGCGCAGCCCCGGAATGCGCACATTCACCGACCGGAGCCGGTAAAAAAGATCCTGACGAAAATTTCCGCTGCGCACTTCCTGTTCCAGATCTTTATTCGTCGCCGCGATCACCCGCACATCCACTTTACGCGCAATCGAAGAACCGACCCGCAAAAATTCTCCGTTCTCCAAGATGCGCAGGAATTTCACCTGTGTTGCTATCGGCAGTTCGCCGATCTCATCCAAAAAGATCGTTCCGCCGTCGGCAAGTTCAAAATATCCTTTGCGCTCATTGCTCGCTCCGGTAAACGATCCTTTTTCATGCCCGAACAGTTCCGACTCGATGATCCCTTGGGGGATCGCGCCGCAGTTCACCGTTACCATCTGTTTCTTGGAACGTCTGCTCGCTCCGTGGATCGCCTGCGCAATCACTTCTTTTCCCACACCGCTTTCTCCGGTTACCAGCACGGTTATATCCGTCGGCGCGACGTGCTGAACCACCTGAACAAGCTCCTGCATCTCAAGCGATTCACCGATAATGCCGAATTGTTGTTGAAATTCTTTTCTATCCATCACGTGCTCTGATCTGTTCTCCACTTAACGCTTTACCATAAACCAATCGATATTGAATTTTGTTTTCAATTCTGCGCCGAATGTTCTGGCGGACTGTTCATCGTAAAATCCGTCAAATGCCACAGCGTACACCGTTCTGCCGCCGCTTTCTTTCGCAAATACGATTGCCTGCTTGCCGACGGTCGAAGAGAATTGTTGCGCCTGCCGCCGGGCGGTCGCTTCCTGTGAAAACACGCCGACCTGCACAACAAATTGCCCCGGTGACGGCACGGCAGGTGTTGGTTCAATAATTTCTTTTTTCGGTTCAGATTTTATTTCGCCGGAGGTTGCAGTTTCTTGTGAAACCTGCGGCGGAGAAATTTTTTCTGACGATGCGGACGTGCTTTTGACATAGAGGGAATTTGGATACTGCTCGTTCAACTGCGTCAGCTTTGCATCGGCGGTTTTATACAAACCGATGGCATAATAATATTGATAGACCTTGTACAGTGCATCGTCCGCCCAATCGCTTTTCGGGAAATTTTCAACAATGGCTTGATACTTTTTCACCGCCTGCGCACCATCGTCGGTAACATAGGCATCGAGATATTTCACCCCCGGATCGTTGGAAAGTTGTTTGAGGAGCAAAGAAACTTCTGCTCGCACTTGTTCAATTTTTCCGGAATGGATCAAATCGAGTCGCTGGCGAACGTCTTGTTCGCTGAGTTGAGCAAAAAGTGTGGTTGTTGCGAAAAGAAAAAGCAACACACCCCTAAATCCCCTCTCGCTTCCCGCAAAGCCAACACACAGAGGGGAATTTGTATTCCCCTCTGTGCGAAAGATTTGCACGTTGTTTGTGTCCCGCGCTTTTTGCGGGATGTGTTGGAGAAAGTGGCTAATGGTGTGTTTCATTTGCACGTTGTTTGTGTCCCGCGCTTTTTGCGGGATGTTGTTTGTGTCCCGCGCTTTTTGCGGGATGTGTTGGAGAAAATGGCTAATGGTGTGTTTCATTTTGTTTTTCATTTTTTCTGTGCCTTTGTGTCTCTGTGGTAAAGCAATATCAATTCACACTCGATCCGAAGGATGCTCCGCAAACAAGTTTACCGAATAATGTTTGTGCATTCGTCCGTTCGATCTTTACTTTGCGATACTCGCCTACACGCGCATCTTCTCTCGGAAAAAGTGTTTTCTTATTTGTATCCGTTCTCCCAAGCAGATCGTCGGCGGAACGCGAACTGTCCCGTTCGATCAGCACTTCCACTTCCTGACCGATAAGCAATTGATTTATCTCTGCTGAAATTTCTCCCTGAATGTTGATGATCTCGCTCAGCCGTTCAACTTTCTTTTCTTCCGCAACATCATCTCCCATATCCCACGCTTTGGTGTTCTCTCTCGGAGAATATTTGAACATATACGCACCGTCGTATCGTACATTCTTCAACACTTCAAGCGTCAACCGATGATCGTCATCTGTTTCCGTCGGGAAGCCGGCGATGATGTCGGTCGAAAAACTCACTCCCGGCATCGCATATTTGATCTCCTCCATCAGCGTAAGATAATGTTCAATGGTGTACGTGCGATTCATCAGTTTTAAAATTCTGTTAGATCCCGACTGGACAGGCAGGTGGATGTATTTGCAGATGTTGTCGTGCGCCGCCATCGTTTCGATAAGTTTGCCGCTCATATCCTGCGGGTGTGATGTCATGTAGCGAACGCGCATCGTGCTGTCAACTTCAGCAACGCATCTGAGCAAATCTGCGAAATCATTTTCGCCGTCGTGATATGAATTCACATTCTGTCCGAGCAGCGTCACTTCTTTGAATCCGCGTTCGCTTAATTTCCGCACTTCTTCTACGACACTCTTCAGACTTCTGCTTCGTTCACGGCCCCGGGTAAACGGCACAACGCAGAACGTGCAGAATTTGTCGCATCCGCGCATGACGGATATCCACGCGCTGATCCCTTCCGTGCGGAGCGGAGTGATATCGTCATAATTCTCGACGCGCGATAATTTCACCGCAATACCGCGCTGTCCGGCGTACGCATCTTCCACCAACTTCGGCAATTTGCGATATTCATCCGGACCGACAACCATATCAACAACGTTGTTCTTGTCCATCAACTCGGTGCGCAACCGTTCTGCCATGCATCCCAGCACACCGATCAGCACATCGGGATTGTTGCGCTTATGCATCTTCAATTCCGATAACCGTTGTTTCACGCGAAGTTCCGCATTATCACGAACGCTGCACGTGTTGACAAAGATCAGATCGGCTTGATCGGCTTTATCCGTCATCGTGTAACCGACACCGTCCATAATACTGAGGACAACTTCAGTGTCCGCCACATTCATCTGGCAGCCGTAGGTTTCGATGTAAAGTTTTTTCTTTTCGTTTTCCATGAACTTGTATTCACTGCGGAGGGCGCGGAGAACGCGGAGAATTTATTCAATTTATTTTCAACTCTTTTCTGCGAACTCTGCGTTCTCAGCGGTGCAATTGTTTTTCCACTACAAATATACCGTATACCTGACATTTGGACAACGGGAAGTTTTTACATTAACAAAAATTAATGCGATATGGTTATTTTTCAACGATAAATGTCTCTTGATTAGATTGCCATTTCGTCAGCGGACAAAGTAGTTCGTTGAAATCCTACCAAATTTTGCCTACTATAATTTGTGAAACGGAAAAACTCAATTGACTTATCAGGAATACACTTATGAACCCTCAAAACTTTATTGCAGAAATCAGAACCAAAGCCAAACAACTCAAAAAAACGATCGTCTTACCGGACGCAACTGACCCGCGAACGATAAAAGCATCACGCATTCTTGTTGATGAAGCGATCGCCACTCCGATCTTGATCGGAAACGAAGGAGAGATCCGCGCGAAAGCGGAACAGGAGAACGTTTCCCTGCAGGGCGTGCGCATTATTGATCCGGTGAAGTCCGACACGCTGTCGGACTTTTCACATATCTATTTCAATCTGCGAAAATCGAAGGGAATGCAATTCACCGAAGCGCAGGAGGTGATGAAGAAACCTCTCTTCTTCGGCGCAATGATGGTGCGCGAAGGAATGGCGGATGGAAGTGTTGCCGGATCACTCTCAACCACCGGCGATGTATTACGCGCAGCGATTCAGATCATCGGGATGAAAGAAGGGGTAAGCATTGTCTCGAGTTTCTTTATGATGGTCTTCCCGACGCGATTACTCACATTCGCGGATTGCGCCGTCGTGCCCGATCCAACGCCGGAACAACTTGCCGACATTGCATTGACATCGGCGGATAATCATTTTAAACTCACAGGCGAAGAACCGCGTGTTGCAATGCTGTCATTCTCCACCAAAGGAAGCGCTGCACATCCGCTCGTGGAAAAAGTTCAGCAAGCAACCGAGATCGCGAAGAAAAAGAATCCGTCCATCAAGCTCGATGGAGAATTGCAGCTCGATGCGGCGATCGTTCCGAATGTCGGAAAATCAAAAGCGCCGGGAAGCGATGTTGCGGGAACAGCAAACGTATTGACGTTCCCTGATCTCAACGCGGGAAATATCGGATACAAACTTGCACAGCGTCTCGGCGGCGCGGAAGCGGTCGGCCCGATCGTGCAGGGATTACGACGTCCGGCGTTCGATCTCTCCCGTGGTTGCAGCGTGGATGATATTGTGAACACGACGGCGATCAATGTCGTGATCGGAGCGGTGTAAACCAACTGGCAGGGCGGCATTAATGCCGCCCTGCCACAGACAAAGTTATGCCATGAGTCTGTTTTCAATAACGTAAAAAATTGAAACATATTTGCATCGTTTTAATTTACTCATGGCATAACTCATACTTATTCGGCGAGAATTAATTATTTAGCAAGTCGGCGTTAACGCCGACCTGCCTACAAAAAAAATATGACATCCCAGGATTACATCAAAAAACTCAAACTCATTCCACATCCCGAAGGCGGATACTATTCCGAAATCTATCGGTCAGAAGGAATTATTTCGCAGCCAAATCTGCCAATGCGGTACAACGGCGGAAGAGCGTATGCAACAACGATCTACTATCTGCTGGAAAGCGATCACGTATCGTCGCTTCATCGTTTACAATCCGACGAGCAGTGGTTTCATCTGGATGGAAGCGCGCTGACAATTCATTCTATCTCACCCGACGGACAATATAGCCAACACCGCATTGGAAAGAATCTTGTGAAGGGAGAATTGCCGCACGCCGTTGTTCCTCACGGAAGCTGGTTTGGAGGAACTGTAGATGAACCGGATTCTTTTTCGTTGGTCGGATGTGTTGTCGCGCCGGGATTCGATTTTGATGATTTTGAACTGGCAGAACGGGAGAAGCTGGTCAGGCAGTTTCCGCAGCATAAGTCCCTTATAGAAAAACTTACAAGCTGATGTTACGCTCTACGAGCCGTAGGCACGTTAGAAAAATGCCTAAAACACAGAGTATATACAAAATTCCTTGAAGAGTCCTTTGGACAAACTCCAAATACACAGGTGAAATCATACTTGCTCCAAAATAAATTAAATTTCTCGTGGATAGAGAACAAAACATATCGAACGTCTACGGCGTTCGCATTGTTGTTGGTGAATCTGTGCTACAAACATTGAATGCCTACGGCATTGCTAATAAAATCAATTGTTCCGTAGGAACAATATGTTTGTAGTTTTATCTGCATCTCTCTTTACGAACCCCAGCGGGGTTCAATATTTGGAAAGCAGATGGGGCTTACTTCATCTCTTTACCAATAACTTGTCCATTTTAATCTACTATGGCTATTTTTTATCCTATACTCAGTTTATTTGGGACAGCAGTGAGGTGAAATAATACTTAAAAAGTGCTGTACTTAAAAAGTGCTTGACTAATTGAGTCCTATATACTATGTTCTTGACAACAACCAAATAAGTAGAAAGGAGCGCCTATGACTTTACAATTCTGCTAATCATTTGTAATTCTGCTGGTCATGAGCTTACCTAGAGTTTACACCACACCCGCACTAGCTCAATCAGATTTGCTGGATGCCAGCAATGAAGTTGTGAGACAATCCATTTCCTAAACAAGGGTTATTTTGAGCCCTATTTTTTAAATAATTAAATGAGGAAAGCCATGAAAAAATCGATTACAGTTTTTAGTTTGGTAGCGCTTATGTTATCGTTAGTGTTGTCACAAACTGCTTTTGCCCAAACGGTAATATTCTCTGAAAATTTCGAGTCAGGCGCTGCTAGTACAGCATGGGAAACTTATTATAAAAATGAAGACAAAGTAGTTGCCCGCGCAATGTCATCTGCACCTAAACCTCTTGCAACTGGAGGTTCTTTTGTTGGCTGGCTTCAAGATCTCGACGGTTCTTTCACAGGTGCTGCTGTGGCTGTGACCGGAGCTCTTACTCTAAAAGATTATTCAATAGAAGCTGATGTTTATTGTTATGTCAATCCATCTCCATCAGGATATACTGGACTCGTTGTTTATGCCGATAGCAATAAGAAAGACTTTTACAAAATGCGAGTAGATTTTGATGCAACCGATCGTATTAATTTTTCTGGTCTCAAATCTAATCCAACCACTTTCCTTCCTCTGTTTAGTAAGGATTTTAGAGGAGTAGATTATCCAGGTCGTTATCCCACAACTAGTGATTGGCACAAAATGAAAATTGAAGTTCGCTCAACCAGCGCTACTGTAACAAGTATTTGGTGTTATTTCGATGGTAATCTTTTAGTTGGAAGTCCTATAACTGATACACTTTCAGCTCGAGTGACTTCAGGCGGTTTTGGATTATATGCTTTTCAACAAAGTGCTACCGGAATTGCCGGTTATTTTGATAATATCGTCGTAAAAACGCTTCCGCCTACTTCAGTTCAAGAAAATAGTAGTTCTAATGCTCCTAGCAACTTCCACCTATCACAGAATTATCCTAATCCATTTAATCCCGAAACAAGAATTTCATATAGATTATCAGCGGGTGGATTTACTTCGTTGACCGTTCGCGATTTATTAGGACGAACAATAAATACTCTTGTTTCTCAAAATCAAGCACCAGGTGAATATGCCGTTGTTTGGAATGGAAAAGATAACGTAGGAAATATTGTTCCTTCGGGCGTGTATTTCTATTCATTAAAGACAGGGACTTTTGTAGAAAGCAAAAAGATGGTTCTGAGTAAGTAACCATTGGTTTATCCTGTCGAACTTTTCGAAGATGTGTATCATCTTGTTCCCAACGTCCCCGTTGGGAACACACACAGTGAGCAAAGTTCTACTTCGCGCTTGTGAAACGGAGTTTCAATACGATGACGTTCCCCAACAGAGTTGGGGAACGAGATGAAGGCGACGTTCAATAATTCCTGGCCAACACCCAAACAAAACAAGGAGGAGGTACCTATGCGAACCTTATTATTCATCATTATCGTTCTCACAGTCTCATCCCTTTCTACAGTCATTGCCCAGAACTATGAAGGCAACTACGTTCTTGTTGACAGCGTCAAGTCGCCTTCGGACGCATTCTTCGGTGGATCTGCGTCCAGAAACTTCGAATTGATCGCTATTGGACCGTATGTCAAGAGCGACACATCGAATCTCTCCCGAAGAAACCTCGTGTTCTACGATTCCACCGGAAGGAAATTGGCGGAATATAATGTCGGCAATTCAGCCTGGGCTGTCGCCATGAACCCGAGCGGAACTCGCACAGCGGTAGGTTCAGATGATGAGTGGCTTTATCTTTTCAGTGGAACGACTCTTCTCGCGAAAGGGCGTCCCATACCAGGCAACGCCCAAATCCGTGGTGTTGCCGTCAGCAATGACGGCCGATATGTTGGAGCAGGCGGAGCAGCGTTTACGCTTCATGATCTTACGAAGTCAAATCCCATAGATCCGATCTATGTCGATAGAATGACGGTTCAGTGCAGGGCTATGGACTTTTCCGGCGACGGCCGATTCGTAGCATATGGAGGATGGAACAACAATCAGTTGGCTCCGCGCATGTACGTCGCGATCTATGACCTTCACAGAAGCCAACGTGTCTTCGCCGACAGCATTGACTACAGCACCCCTACCACGAATGCAGAGTTGAGGCACCTTGCAATCTCACCCAACGGGAATCGCCTGTTGATTGGAAACTGGGCAGGCTATGTCATCTACTACTCTCGAACAGACACCAATGCGTCGTGGCGACGCAGGCAATCTGTGTCCATCAACAGTCGGATTTATTGGACCGATATGGATTCGGCGGGCACGCTGGTTGTTGTCGGAAATCAGGAACGTGGGCTCCAGCTCTACTCACTGGCGGACACGACAATGACAATGCTGTGGGAAACCGGGACCCCAGAGCTTCAGATTCCTCTCGACGGTGGTCAAAGAACCGTATCGATGACACCCAATGGCGAATTGATGAATTGCACAACTCGGGGCGGTGGTATGGGTGGGGGACGCATGGTTGTTCTGAAACGGTCCGGTGAGCGTGTCTTCAATAGAGCGATCCATGCGATCAGGGATCAGACAATCTGGACCTCTCCGAACGGTGTATCACCCGAATTATGGTTTGGCAGAGTTTCTGCGGATGGATCGAGGATCGTGTTTGCAGGCTGGAGCGGATATGCGTATTTCTACAAGCTCAAAGACCTCATCCCACCAAACCTGACTTCTCCTTCGGATGGTGCAGCAAACATTGCATTGAACACGTCGCTTAGCTGGGCTTCGGTGAGCTCAGCTACGTCGTACACTCTCCAGGTCTCAACAAGAACGGATTTCTCTGCGTTTACTGTAAACCAGTCGGGCATCACCAGCACTTCCTACGCATTAACCGGGCTATCAGCCGGCACGGAGTATTTCTGGCGAGTGAGCGCCGAGAATGCAACGACCACGAGCGGTTTTTCGGTGACGCGAAGATTCAGGACCGTCATCGCCCCGGGAGCTCCTCAGAATTTGATTGTCTTTGATTCATCGAGCACCAAGATTGGTATCAAATGGAGAAAGACAACAGAACCGGACTTTCTGCGCTATCGGATCTATCGGGACACTTCACCGAATGCAGCCACAAAGGTCGATTCCTCAACAGCCAATCCCAGCGACACGAGCAAGGCGTTTACGGGTCTTACGAACGGAACGAAGTATTACTTGCGTGTCACGGCCGTTGACAGTGCGGGCAATGAAAGCGCATATTCGAACGAAGTCAGCGCAACTCCGCGTGACTATGTAGCCCCTTCGGCACCGCAAAATCTCGCAGTAACAGATTCATCAAGCCGGACTATCACCACCAAGTGGCGCAAGAATACGGAGATAGATTTTCTACGATATAGGATCTATCAAGGAACTTCGCCGGCTCCAACGACAAGAGTGGATTCGACGAGTGGAGGAATTAGCGACACGAGCAAAACCTTTACGGGCCTCGCAAACGGGACGCGGTATTATTTCCGGGTTACAGCGGTGGATAGTACGGGTAACGAAAGCAGCTATTCTAACGAAGTGAATGCGTCGTCGGGCGACCGCATCGCTCCCGCGGCCCCGGCGGGCATTGTGATCACAGATTCTTCGAGCAAAACTATAACGATCAAATGGAAAAGGAATACCGAGTCTGACTTCCTTCGTTATCGGATCTATAGAGCAACATCCGCGAATCCGACGACAAAAGTGGACTCAACCAGCGGTGGCATCACGGACACTGCGAAAACTTTCACAGCATTGACTAACGGCACGCGATATTATTTCCGAGTCACAGCCGTGGATAGTGCCGGTAATGAGAGCGCGTATTCCAACGAGGTCAACGTCGTGCCTGCCGATAGAATCCCGCCAGCGGCCCCCACGAACTTGGTTGTGGTGGATACTTCGAGCACCAAGATTGGTATCAAATGGAGAAAGACAACAGAACCGGACTTTCTGCGCTATCGGATTTATCGCGCCACTTCACCGAATCCGACCACGAAAGTGGACTCAGCTACGGCAGGAGTCACTGACACTTCAAAGACATTTACGGGGATGACCAACGGAACAAGGTATTATCTGCGTGTAACGGCTGTTGACAGCGCGGGCAACGAAAGCGCATATTCCAACGAAGTCAGCGGCGTGCCCAATGCGAGTGTCGCCGTTGAAGGTTTATCAAATCAAATTCCAACGGAATATTCGCTCGCGCAGAACTATCCTAACCCGTTCAATCCATCAACGACACTTCATTATGGATTGCCGATGAATAGTCGGGTGAAGTTGCAAGTCTATAATGTGCTTGGTCAGGTTGTAGCTGAATTAGTAAACGGTGAACAAATTGCAGGTTGGCATCGTGAAGTATGGAATGCAAATGTGTCAACAGGTTTGTATTTCTATCGCATCGAAGCAGTCAGTACGAACGATCCGAATAATCGGTTTCTACAAGTGAAGAAAATGATGTTGTTGAAATAGTAACCATTGCTTTATCTTGTCGAACTTTTCGAAGATCTGTATCTATAGCATGAAGTTTTACTGATACTAGTGCCGTTTCAAATAAATAAAGTTGTGATTCTAAATTTTTTTACGTCAAACAACTAACTGACCCCACCCTAACCCTCCCCTTGCAGGGGAGGGAAATATTCCTCTCCCCCTGTAAGGGGGAGATTGAGAGGGGGTTAAAAAAAATACTACATTTATTTTTAGAACTGATACTAGCAACAAAGGATCTTTATGCTAAATACAGATCTTCGACAGTTTATTACAATTCAATAGGCATAAGAACTTCCAACAAATTTAGTAGATGAGGGAGTCTCCTCGTGGAAAAATACTCTAGAAAAATTGACATTGTTTATATAATGATAATGCTTTCAATTATGTCTCCTGATATTATTGCCGGCACCACAGGTAAGATTGCCGGTATTGTGAAAGACGCAACAACAGGAGAACCCCTGTCCGGATGTACTGTTATGATCGAAGGCACTTCATTAGGAGGAGCAAGCAATACTAATGGCGAGTATTTTATTATTAATGTGCGGCCCGGGCATTATACTGTTCGTGCAACAATGATTGGATACAAAGATTATAAGGTTACCAATATCCAAGTAGTTGTAGACCTTACGACACAGATAAATTTCTTAATGGAGTCCACAACTCTGGGAATGGCGGAAATTGTTGTTTCTGCGGAACGTCCGATTCTAGAGAAAGATGTTACATCGAAATTATCAATAGTCAGTTCAAATGAACTAATAAACATGCCTGTCGCCAATATTCAAGATGTATTAACAACTAAAGCAGGATTTACTACCGACGCCGATGGAAATATTCACGTACGAGGAGGTAGAACAGGTGAAATAGCTTATATGATTGATGGTATGTATGTTGAAGATCCTTTATACGGCGGTTTTAACAGTATGATGAATAAAGATGCTGTTGAGGAAATGATGATCCTTAGCGGCACTTTTAATGCAGAGTACGGCGATGCTATGTCGAGTATAGTTAATATTGTTACGAAAGAAGGCGGCGAATCTTTTCATGGAAAAATAGAATATACTTCACCGATGTTAAATCGTTCCCCCTACAGACAAAGAAATCCTTTTTCGGGCGTAGAAGACAGTTATGAGTATGTTGAAAAGAGCGTCATCAATCGTTTGAAAATACCTCTCAATGGAATGTCAAATGTATCGTTGAACGGTCCATTTCCTTTTATTCCCGATCTGACGTTTTTCGCCTCAGGCAGAGTTAAAAATGAAGACAGCTATCTACCCCACGGATACAGATTAGAAAGAGATGGTTTTGGCAAATTAACGTATAGAGTTACTTCTTTATTTAAATTGTCTTTGTCAGGTCAGATAACAGAGAACGAATATCAGGAATACAATCATAAGTGGAAGTACTTAAGTGAAAATCAAAGTCATTCTGTAAAAAACACAAACCGTTTGGGGTTAACGTTTACGCATACGCTTAGCAACAGTTTATTTTATACGGCGCAGGTATCTCGTTTTGTGAATAACATGAAAGTCCAGGTAGGAAATAAACAGCCGCAAGATTATATACGAAGGCAAACAGGGAAAACTGTTTATTTTTATGCTAGCGGGGATGATGCTGACTATTCTGATGATCAGACAATAACGCACAGTGGTAAAGTTGATGCAACGTACCAGGCAAATAATTACAATCAATTTAAAAGCGGGTTTGAACTTAAAAGCCATCGCATACAAGTGCATGTAGAATCGCAGCCGTGGCCTTCAGGCGCTCAGTACAAAGATGAATATGTTCGCACACCGATTGAAGCAGCAGGTTATATTCAAGACAAAATTGAATATGATTATCTAATAATAAATCTTGGTTTACGTTTTGATTATGCCGATTCAAAAACAACTATGTGGCCGGATATCCGTCGGTTCGGAAGTTTCGACACGAGCAACAAATGGATCCCCGCCGTAGAAAAAAAAGTCGCGGCGAAACAGCAACTGAGTCCACGTATTGGTCTCGCTCATCCTATAACCGACCGTGCAGTACTCCACTTTTCGTATGGACAATTCTTCCAAAACCCGGATTATAATGCGCTCTATTATAATCACAACAAAGATTTAAGCACATCAACGCCATTGGTAGGGAATCCGGCAGTAAAGGCTCAAAAAACTGTCGCGTATGAAACAGGAATAAAAAACAAGATAAGTAATGATTGGGCGTTAGATGTATCTGCATGGTACAAAGATATTACCGACCTCCTCTCTACGTTTCAGGTTACTTATTTATCACAAGATTACGTTGTGTTCTATAATTCAGATTACGCTAACGTAAAAGGTGTTGACCTAACCTTGCGCAAGCGTTACAGTAATTACTTCTCTGGGTCAATAGATTACGCATATTCAGTAGCGAAAGGAAATAACTCACAGCCGCTCGGTGGGTATTTCAGTGCTTCTACAAAAGAGGAAATACCTCATCAAGAATATTATTTAGATTTTGATCAGCGCCATGATGTTGCAGTGAGCATCAATTTGAATATTCCAAAAGAGCAAGGACCGGAAATAGTTGGAATAAAACCTTTATCTGATTTTAACTTAAACGTTCTGTTCCAGGCAGGAAGCGGACTTCCTTATACACCGTATGTAGATCCCACAGTCCGCATAGATATTAATTCGGCGCGGAAACCATGGACATCAACAGTTGATCTTCGTATGATAAAAAAAGTATGGTTTTCCAGCATAGCAATATCATTCTTTTTGGAAGTTACAAACCTACTTGATGCACAGAATGTTCGATATGTATACTCGCGCACAGGAAAACCTTTTGACACCGGGCTTGCCGGACTGGTTGGCTCATTACCGGATGCTGATCATAATCCCAACTATATAGGACCACCGCGAATTATTACCGCGGGAGTTCAATTTATTTGGTAACTGGGAAAAAACTATATGCTTAAAAATTTGATGAGATATTTTATTCTGATAATAATATTCTCTCTCTTTTGTTCGACATTTATTCAAGCTCAGAAACAGAGCTGCAATAATTGTCACAAAGATATGAAACCTGAACAAATCGCACGTTTCTTGAAAACACATTCTGCTGTTGAACGCGGCATAGGGCTTATGGATAAAGGGCAGGTAGCTAACTATCTTGGAAATTACGGTGTTCTATCAAATTTTCATGAATATTTCAACGATGCGATTCATTGGCCTACCTCTGCAAATACTTCAACCCAGTACTGTTTTGGATTAGGTTTAATTGTGGCTGCGAAAGGAAATGTAATAACATCAGTCATTAGTGGTCCATCTGAAAAAGTTGATTGGTCTCCCAAAGCCGGATCTCGCGGTAAGATCTATTCGGGAGATGTTATTGCGCCCCCTCCAGACGAAACTCCCTTTCTTGCTTCAAGTGATAATCCTGAAACATGGCCCCAAGGATATTTTGATAAGCAGGGTGCATGGGTAAGCACTCCCGGAAAACGTCATTGGCCCGGTCACTTTAGAATAGATATTGATCCGACATCTTCGAACTACGGAAAAGAAGCAGTCGGAGAATTTGTTTCCGACCGGGATATTTATTGTGTCTTTGATGACAATGCTAATTCAAGTTCGAAAGGAAAAGTCGGAATAGAAGTAGAAGAAACTGCTTATAGCTACGGCAGGCCTTATGCCGAAGATATGCTGTTTTGGGATTTTACAATTCATAATAAAAGCGGTCGCCAGCTTGATAGTGTCTATGTTGGTTATATTGCTATTTTCAGACCGGATTATGACAATAAAGATATGGTAAATATTATTGACAGCAATCCCAAAGATGCCAACAACAACGGAGATTTTGTTTATGTATGGGATGCAAATAATACTAAAGACGGCGCTTGGGCAGGCGATCCATCTCCTTTAGGAATTGTCGGTCTTAATATTTTGGAAACGCCTAAGAATATGGGTGTAACCGATTTCCATTTCTTCAGTCGCGATATTACTCCTAAAGTTGACGAAGAAATGTGGCCTATTATATCGAGCAATCCAAATGATCCCAATTTGACTAATCCGAAAGCTATTTTCCATGGGTCCAACCGCCGTATGGATACTACTCATCCGGACAGCATGAAGGTCTATTACCCGGAGGGTGCGCCGATCAATTATTTTATTATGACCGGTCCCTTTAGTTTGTCACCGGGTGAATCAGTAAAATCTTCGGTAGCTGTTATCATGGGAAACTCCGGACCCATTCCAAATAAACCTGATACAACAGATTTGATGCAGAATGTAAGAATTGCACAACAAATGTATCAGCGTAAGTTTCAGGGATCAGGGGCGCCACAAACACCAAAAGTAACCGCTAATGCCGGTGATAAACAGGTTCGTTTAGCGTGGGACTCTGAAGCAGAAAATTCAAAAGATGTTTTGACCGGAAAATATAATTTTGAAGGTTACAAAATTTATCGAAGCGATGATCGTGGAAAAACATGGGGAACACCTGTCACAGATCCTTACGGAAATGTAATCGGTTATAAACCAATCAAAATTTTTGATCTCATTGACGGAATAAAGGGTACCGATCCCGCATTTAATCAATCATTAGGGGATGATTCCGGATTAAAACATAGTTATGTCGATGAACATTTAATCAATGGTGTGGAATACTGGTATTGCGTTACTTCGTATTCGAAGGGAAATCAAAAACCCGATAGTCTTGAACAATCGTATCAATCGGCACTCGCACGTGATACGATGCAGTCCAATGTTGTACCCGTAGTGCCGGGTGTTAAGGCACAAAATTATATTCCACCCCAATATAATCCTCAATCAAATACTGCAGGAGCAATACCGCCTATAGGAGGAATCTCTCAAGGTCTTGTGAAAATAGATATTATAAAACCAGAATTAATTACGGGGGATAATTACCTCATTAGATTTGTTGACTCTGTGAAGCAGGTTGTGGGAAATAAAACAAAATATGTACTTGGTTTCAATTTATATAGAATTTCTGCCGCTCACGATACAACTCTCTTGTTGGATCATCATCTTTTTTCTGATAATACTGGAGATAATTTACCAATCGTTGACGGATTTCGTTTGACGGTACTCAATTCTCCATCAGGTATTGAATCTATAGGATGGACAAAAGTAAAGGGCGCTACATGTACTTTTGACTGGCGAACTGGTCCAGTAGAGAAGTATAAGAATAGACGAGATATTGTACCCGAAACAATATACACAATAGATGATTTCCGCATTACTATTGATACTGCTCAGTCCGGAGGACTTTGGGCGCACTGGTATGATTTCTTTACCAATAAAGATCAAGATACTCTCATTCATCTGCCTCTAAAGGTTGAGATTGTCACAGATCCTCAGAAGCCAATAGACATCAGTAAAAACACATGGCTCTTTGAGTTTGCAGTGAAAGCTCCGTGGGATGGCTACAGGGAGTTTTTTTATAGTCCTTTAGGATGGGATTTAATTCCGGGAGGAAAAGGATACACGAAAGGCAGTTCCGGTTACTACGAAAAATATGCCGACGTTTTGGTACTTGAACAGGTTATAGTGAAGAATGCTAAAGATACAACATATTCTGGGCTCTACTTAAATACCAACAACTTCCCCTCTACGTATGTGAATGCCGATGGAGACACCGTCAGAAGACAGGCAATTCCTCCTTCTCAGGGTGACCAGTTTACTATAAAAACTTATAAACCTTTTAGAAAAGAAATCCGGTATGAATTCAGCACACAGAGAGTGAAATTTTCAACAACACAAAATATTGATCTAGATAAAATACGCGTTGTGCCCGATCCGTACATCGTTGCCAATATTTGGGAAACGAATCAGTTTGGTAAAAAATTGATGTTTAATCATTTACCGAATAAATGTAAGATCACAATTTTTACCGTAGCGGGAGATCGTGTTGCCGATATTGATCACAATGATAATAATGGGTACGAGTTTTGGGATATGCGAACTTATAATGATCAATATATTGCTTACGGTCTCTATATTTATGTCGTTTCAATCCCTGACGGACAGAAAAAGGTTGGAAAGTTTCTCGTAATTAAATAATGTTACGCAGAGAACTAAATTCATTAGAACGATGCTTCGACGCGGCGTAGAAATAACGGTCATCCTGAGCAAATCCTTCGTTTTTTTGACGGATGCGTCGAAGGATGACTTTAATATTTAAGTTTGCGTCTTGCTCAGCATGACCAGTGTTCTTGTTTTGCGTAACATCAGTTAAAAAGTAATAAACCTTGTCAAGGTTTATTGATCAACAACGAAACAACGTCCAAATTTTACAAATCTAATTACATAACCTTGACAAGGTTGTGCTGATGAAGACTTTTTAAGGATCAATTAAATAATCACTCCTGCGCCAATGGAGGTAAAGCTGATGAAAAAAATAGTTTCATTACTTGTACTCATGACATTGCCCATCATTAGTTACGGCGGTGGTTTTTCCAAAGTTGGTACTACAGCGGCACAGTTTCTAAAAATAGGTATTGGCGCAAGACCCATGGGGATGGGTGAAACGTATGCAGCCGTTGCCAACGATGTAAGCGCTTTGTATTGGAATCCGGCCGGAATTACAAATGTAAAATCAATTTCTGTAGGTGTAAGCCATTCTCAATGGTTTGCAGAACTGTTTCACAATTATGCCGGTATTGTAATACCGGTAAGTGAGAGTGATGCTCTTGGTATTAGCGCGCTCACATTAAGCACTAACGAACAAGAAGTAACCACTGTGGAACAACCGGATGGCACCGGTATCTTCTATAATGTAAACGATATTGCAATCGGATTATCGTATGCACGCACATTAACCGACCGGTTTTCAGTTGGACTGACGGTCAAGTATATTCAACAGAACGCGTATAATGAATCGGCAAATACTGTGGCAATAGATATCGGGACTTATTTGCGAACCGGGTTTCACAATTTGGTGATTGGAATGTGTGTTTCAAACTTCGGCGGTAACATGCAACTTGAAGGACGCGATTTAATATCCCTTGCAGATATTAATAAACAAATTTCCGGAGAATATAACCCTGACGCACGATTAAAAACCGAACCATGGCCTTTACCTTTAAATTTCCGCGTTGGGATAGCAATGGATATTGTTGGCGGTCAAGATCCTTTATTCCAATCTGAATACCATCATTTTACGATGGCGTTAGACGGCAATCATCCGAATGATAATAATGAGAGGGTAAATATTGGCGGAGAATATTCGTGGAATGAGACATTCTATGCGAGGCTTGGCTATAAAATAAATTATGATATTGAAAAATGGACGTATGGCATTGGGGTAAAATTAAATGTCGGCACTCAACAAGTCGGTTTTGATTATGCACTTGTCGACTATAATGATTTGGGAAAGGTTTCTCGATTGTCAGTCGAGTTAAGATTCTAGCCGAACCACGCAGAAGACTTCAAAAAGCATCATTAGGGCATCTCTAAAAATTAGCACGAAACCTATCCGAAGGATGCTTCGCATAAGATGGAGTCCACCTTCACTAAAATTACTAAAAAGGTGGACTCCATCTGCTTAACAAACTACGTTTTGATGTTTTTAGAGATGCCCATTATATTTTCTTTGAAGGAATGATAGCTACTCAGTCATCGAAGCTGAACCACTGGAATGATGTCTGACGGTGTTTCCCAACCGTCTGACATCTTGTAAGGTAAAACGTCAGACAAAAAAAACGTGTCAGACGTTGTCCATTAATGATTCGCTGAGTAGTTACTTTCTTTGAAGGAATGATAGGAAAATATGAGTTTACGACTTGCGCAATTTACATAATCATGAAAATACTTCTTTGTTTCTTCTATGCTGCTTCGATTATGTTAGCCCAGCAACCTCAATGGCAAAAAGGAATTGGAACTGCCGCAGGCACAGATATCGAAACAATTCGTCTAAAAGCACTCAATAACGCCCGCACAGATGCTTTATCAAAAACTGGTATTACGATTGTTGCCGGTGATGCTCGATTAGTCTCTGAATCAAAAAATAACTTTACCGACTTCTATTCTAAGTTTGCTGAATCTTCAACCAAAGGAATTATCCTTGAAGAAAAAATTATTCGTGAAGGAGAATTAAAAAGAGTAAAAGGGACAACATACGAAATTGAAATCGAGATCGAAGCGAAAGTAGCAACACAACAAGGCGAACCAGATCCATCGTTTTCGGTGAAATTAGAGTCTTCAAAACAAATTGTGAAAGTAGGAGAACCATTCACACTTACGGTTACTTCAACCAAATCTGGATACCTGACCATCTTTAATGTGTATCAAGACTCGCTTTCAGTGATATTCCCTAATTCGATTGATAAAGAAAATAAGATCGAAGCAAACAAATCTTTCATATTTCCTCCGCACAAAGCGTACGAACTGCAAATGGCATTGCTCGAAGGGAAAACAACTTCTTCTGAAATATTTATTGCGGTTGTAACACAAGAGAACATTCCTTTCCCAAATCTTGAACAAATTAAATTTACCAATGGTGCTATTCGATTGCGGAGCGAACAATTGAATGTATATGCGCAGTGGCTGTATAATGTTTCTTTGAACAAGCGTTGCGCCGACCAAATACCGATGACGGTTCAATAGCAAACAAACTAAACCCTGAAGGTTGCAGCCACGCAACCGAGCAATCAATGAAAATAATTCTTGATACTAATATTCTTATTTCTGCATTGCGGTCAAAGATTGGCGCATCATATAAAGTGTTGTCACTCATTCAGTCGGGTAAATTTCAAACGGTTGTTTCAGTTCCATTAGTATTTGAGTATGAAGAAGTTGCATTGCGGGAAGCGAAAAATTTTTCCGTTACAATCGAAGAAGTGAATGATATCATAGACTATCTTTGCGCAATGAGCGAACAACGGGAGATTTTCTTTTTGTGGAGGCCATTTCTTCCAGATCCGTACGACGATGCAATACTGGAACTTGCGGTCGAATCGCAGGCAGAGTATATTGTAACATACAATAAGCGCGATTTTGTTGGAAGTGAACAATTTGGCGTTTCGATAATATCACCAAAAGAGTTTCTAAAAATTATAGGAGAATAGAAATGAATACTGTTCCTATCCATGTGCCGGATTTGCTGTATCAACAAATGCTTGAACTGACGAAAAAAGAAAACATTACGCCGGAGCAATTTGTTCTTTCGGCAGTATCAGAAAAAATGTCTGCATTTCTTACACGCGACTACCTTCAACAACGCGCACAACGGGCAAGCAAAGAAAAATTTCAGCAAGCGATGAACAAAATATCTAATGTGGAACCGGAAGAAGACGATAGATTGTAATTGAGACAACAAATTTCGTCAATTCGCCGCGGCGAATCAATGTTTACAGGTTCTATGCGTATGCATGCTTCGCATAAGCAAGATGTCTGACATCTCCATAACAACCCTAATATCGAAAGCACGGAGGTCTTAATCATGGGAATAAAATATTCTGTCTCATTTTATATCATACTTTTGTTTGTAGCATTCACGCACGCACCTAGTCTATACGCTTCGGATCAAGCGAGCACTGGGGAATCCACGCCGCAAATTCAAGCTCTTCCGAAAGGTGTTTCAATTTATCAATTGAATAATGGGATGAAAGTGCTTCTCATTGAGAATCCGGCTTTGCCAATGGTAGGTGTAAATGTTATCGTAAAAGTTGGCTCTGCGTACGAAACTTTTTCTACAAGCGGTATGAGTCATATGTTGGAACATTTGCTTTTTAATGGAACGACTTCCCGCACGCAAAAACAATTATATGATGATGTAGACCGGATTGGCGGATACAACAATGCCAGCACGGCAGAATTCTACACAAATTATATGATGGTAACGCCGGCTGAAAATATCAGGAAGGGGATGGAAATACAGGCAGATATGCTTTTTAATTCAACGCTGCCTGCTGAAAAATTTGAGAAAGAAAAAGGTATTGTGTTGGAAGAAATATCGAAGAGTCTTGCTAATCCTCAGGAACAGTTTGAACGAAACACTCTCTCGATCTTATACAACGGACATGCCCTTTCATTACCGACGCTGGGGACGTATTCAACTATCCAGTCTATGTCGCGGGACAATGTTAATTCTTTTTACAAGAATAATTATGTGCCCAACAATATGATAGTAAGTGTTATTGGAAATTTTGAGACCAGCGCAATGCTTTTACTTATTAAAGAGATTTATGGAAAAGCAAGTCCGGGACAAGTGAGCCGTGAAGAAAACCCGGAATGGGCAACTGGGTTTCAAATTCCCAAACCAGAATGGAATGAGAAAACGATAACGCATCATCGTTTTTATGACGGAGAGAATAAATTACTGCAAATTTTTTACCAGCTGCCGCGTACTGCCTCATCAGAATATTTTTCTTTGTTGAGTTTAGTTGTTGAAAAAAATAAGGATGCAATTCAATCTTCGTTGAAAACGGAATTTCCTCAAAGTGTAAAATCGGTAAGATTTTCAACTCGACTATCACATCTGAATAATTATCTCGAAGCAACGATCATTCTCGATAAAGATTTAGACTACAACAGTCTTGTACAATCAATATCAAAAAAGTTGGCATCGTTAAATTTCAAGCTGCCCGCCGAGACTGTGAAATCAGAGGTAACAAAGACGCGTACCGAATTTGCAAAAAATATTGAAAAGCCGCACATGTTTGGAATATATAATTCCGACGCAATTGTAAAAAACGGCATCGAAGCTGTTCTTTCGTCTTACAGCGGAAATGAATATTATACCGCGGCAAAAGAAGTGGAAAAACTTACTATTGCATCACATCCGATTGTTATCATTCAATCGCCGTCTGTAAAAAAAGAGAATGAGAAAACGGAAGCATCAACATCCATGAAATTATTTAAGGATGATGCTGTCGGGAAAAATATCGTTGTTGTTCAAAACGACGCAAACAATCTTCTCGCCATTCATTATTTGGTAAAACACAAAGCTGTCTTTGAATCGAAATATGGTAAAGACGCCTCTAAAATATTGCACGATTGTCTTGATCAACGCCTGAAATCCGATGCAAATCAAAAAAAAAGCAGTCAGTTTGGTTTCACGTTTACCGTGAACGACAATCCGTTTATTCCGATGGATGATATTTATTTACACCCCGATTTTGGGTACCTCAGAGCAGAGGGATTGGCTGATGATTTACCTGGTGCAATCAAATATCTCAATACTCAATTGAACAATTTTGTGCCGACTGAAGATGAATTCAAGAAGGCGGTTGAAAAATTCAAAGGCATCACAATGATGGCGATGGGCGGCGATAAATCAAAGAAACTATTTGATGAAACATATAAGTCAACAGTGTACGAACCGGACCCATACTCTCAAAATCAACTTGCATTGACATATAGTAATTTAGTGGCGTTCACCAAAGAATATTTTAAACCGGCGAACATGATTATTTCTGTTGTTTCTCCCGGCAGCCCGGAAACTATTAATGCTCTTTTTGGTCAATTTAATAGTGCTCCCGTTAAAGACGAACCGACAGTTTTTACCCCGACATTCTTGATGCAAAGTAAAGCTCCAACTATCGAGAAGACGGGTAGCGGTGGCGAACGCTCTTATATATTTTGGGGATTTATCAATCAAATCGATCCCAAAGATGCCCCGGCGTTACAAGCTCTTTCGTTAGTTCTTTCCGATGAAATTATCTTTGACATCCGGGAGAAACAGGGAATGGCGTATCAGATGAGCGCTGGTATTGAAGTGATCAAGGATAAAGCGCTTTTTTATGTTTCTCAAGGAACACGTCCTCAAAACATAGATAAGTTATCTCCGCAATATCCGCGATTCTTTCAGATGGCGGCAATTGATACTTTAACTCAAGATAGACTGGAAAAATCGGTCAGCATGTATCTTGGAAGGATGATGTTCCGAAGACTTTCAAGCATTAACCAGGCTTACTATCTGGGGAATTCTCTCTATTTTCACAACGACTTTAATTACGATAAACAATTTCTTGAGGAATTAAAAAACGTAAAATTGGCTGATGTAAAAAATGCTGCGAAAAAATATATGACTGTAAGAAACCCTATGTTATTAATAGTGAGGTAAGTACAACTCTGATGGTGCGGAATTCAGAGATCATTCAAAGAAAAGTTTCGCTTGGAAAACAACTTCCATTTTCTATTCCTAAATATTCTATACCGGCACGGAGTTACTATGAAGACAATTCTTTGTTTTACAGTAATGATAGTTACACTCAGTGCCGCCGTATTTTGCCAGAATTATAAAACATACAGCGATTTTCTTTCTGCCTCATCCGGCGCGCAAAAATTTGGCGTGTACGGTTTCGACAATCCGGCAGTACTTACTTATCTACATCAACCCGATGTGATGATCGCCTTTTCTGATGCGGCGACTGACAGAGGACTGACAAACCGATTTGGATTTTTTGCGGCAGCGCCAAATATTGGCTTTGGTGTCATTCGAAGTAAAACAAGTGCTATAACAGTGAATGATTATCGAGTTGCACTTTCGTTTGGCGATCATGCGGTCATGGGCGGATTGGGGTACGGTTGGTCAACAGGAGATGTGCAAATGCTTGATCGAAAAAGTATTGTTACAGTAGGCACTCTTGTCAGACCGATGAAATATGTTTCGACAGGATTGGTCGGTGTGGTTCAAACGTCGGGAGGTTTACGTGAAGCAGTTCTTGATGTCGCAGGCAGACCGTTCGGCAATGAACTGCTGATGTTGTTTGCAGATTATGCGTATCAAGGAACAAACACCAAATTGAAAGATGGATTGTGGAGTGTTGGTGCTGCTGCGGAACCGCTCGCCGGAATACGTGTTGCTCTTCGTTATCAAGATACAAAAGCATTGACATTGGGATTTGAATTAAGTTTTGGGAATGCGGGAATTAGTTCGCAATCGCATTTCGATTCAAAACAAAAATACAGTTACAACACGTATGCAATCCGTGCAGGAGCGTACGATCGAAGTGTTATTTATTCAACTCTGAATGCTAAGAAGAATTATGTCGAATTCAACCTGCTTGGTCCCATCAACTATCAGCGATTTCTTCTCTTCGATAATTCCAAGACACTTCAAGGGCTTATTGCGGCTATTGATGCGGCAAAAAGCGATCCATCGGTTTCCGGTATTGCAATCAACACCTCGGGAATGATGGCAGACAGAGAAAAACTTTGGGAAGTTCGTGAGAAGCTGAAGGATTTCAAATCTTCAGGCAAAAAAGTTGTCATGTTCATTGATCGAGGCGGTATCGACCTGTATCATTTTGCTTCTGTTTCGGACAAAATCGTAATGGATCCAATAGGTGTGATCTCATTTGAAGGATTTCTTATGGGGAGAACCTTCATGAAAGGAACGCTTGAGAAATTAGGAATAGGATTTGATGAGTGGCGTTTCTTCAAATACAAATCAGCCGTTGAAATTCTTTCCCGCGAAAAAATGTCTGATGCAGATCGCGAACAGCGTCAAAAGCTTATAGATGATTACTACAAACTTGCTAAGCAAGATATTATTGAAGGGCGTAATATTTCTCCCGAAAAATTCGATCAGTTCGTTAACGACTCGGTCATATTCATGTCGACAGAAGCGATAGAGAATAGATTAGTTGATACGCTCGGTCGCTGGGAAACCGTGAAAGAAGTCATAAAGAAATTGGAAGGAGAGGAAAAGAAATTAGTTTCTGCCGGTACACTTGCAAAGTTCCAACTTCCCCATGATAATTATTGGGGAGACAAACCGCGCATTGCGATTATTTACGCTCTCGGCGCCTGTGCAATGGATGAAGGAATTACAGCGCGAAAGTTGGTGAAAGATGTTGAAGCAGTGACAAACGATTCTAAAGTAAAAGCAGTTGTACTTCGGGTTGATTCTCCCGGCGGCGATGCGATGGCGTCGGATATTATCGCAGAAGCATTAAAGAAATGCAAAGAGAAAAAGCCTGTCATAATTTCTCAAGGATACGTTGCGGCATCAGGCGGATATTGGCTTTCGATGTACGGTGATACAATTGTTGCGGCGCCAAATACAATTACAGGTTCCATCGGCGTAATCGGCGGATGGATGTATAATAAAGGATTAAAAGAATCGTTGGGAATGACTACAGATTTTGTGAAAGCTGGTGCGCATGCTGATATAGGATTTGGATTTACGTTACCGCTCATTAGTATGGGAATTCCTGACCGCAATTTTACTCCCGAAGAGCATGCAAAGATGGAAAATATGATGAAAACATTTTATAAAGAATTTGTGAAAATGGTTGCATCAGGACGAAAGAAAAAGTTTGACGACATTGAACCAATCGCTCAAGGTAGAGTATGGTCAGGATTTGATGGAAAACAAAACGGATTGGTCGATGTTTTAGGCGGACTTGAAACAGCGGTCAACATAGCGAAGGAAAAAGCCGGTTTCGCGAAAGATCAAGAAGTCGCTGTCGTTGAGTATCCAAAAAAAGGATTGTTTGATATAAGTGTCTTGATTCCAAAGCTTATCGGAATTGAAATTCAGCCTCAAAAGAATGAGCTGATCGATTTTGTAAAATTCCGTTTGAAACACAACGGCGAAATTATGCCCATCCTGCCACTGGATATGATAGAATCGTATCGAGTTGAATAATAGAATTCATTCGTAGGGTAACGAATCTTGTTGCCTTACGATAAAGAAAGAAGGAAAGAACCTGAATCCTGCGTGAAAGAAATTGTAAAGATTGACAATGATAGTAAAAACAATATAATTTTGAAAAAATGTCAAAAAATTCAAACCTACCTTTTAGGTAGGTCCATTCCCAAAGCGTTGAGTACCCAAAAATCTCAAAATTTCGTTCACCGGGAAAAATTTCACACACTTCGGTGGAGTGTATCTTATTTCATCATTTTAAATTCAATTCGGCGTATTAGTTTTGTCGGTTTCATTTGCGTGCCATCAAGAGCAACAGAATATTAATTGGAGACCATCATGTTTAGAAGATTGATTGTATTAGTTACAGTTATTTTATCTACTGCTGTCGTTTTCGCAAACACCACAACTCATCATAAGATATCGGTCACGATCGACCCGGGGAAACATTATCTTGAAGCGGTGGATCAAATTACAATTCCGTCTGCTCAAGTTAAGCCGGTTATGAATTTTTTGCTCAATGCCAATTTAACCGTTACATCGGAAACACCCGGCGTGACCATCACATTAGACCAAAGCGGTGTAAAGGCTGAAGATTTCGGGATGGATCGGGAAGATTTTATCCTGTCTTCTGAAATTACACAGAATAAATATGCACTGACTTTTGAAAATGAAATAAAAGGGGATGTTTCTTTCACATTAAAATTCAGCGGCACAATTCATTATCCGATTAAACAGATGGGTGAAGAATATGCCAGAGGATTTAGCCAAACTCCCGGCATCATCGATGAGAAAGGGGTGTACTTGGCGGGTTCGACGTACTGGATCCCTTGGTTTAACAATGGGTGGATAAGTTTTGAATTGACCGCAACTGTACCGGAAACATGGGATGTAGTAAGTCAGGGAAAGCGGACTCTCAATGAAGTCAAGAATGGCAGCCATCTAATTCGTTGGGATTCTCCAGAACCAATGGAAGAAATATATTTAATAGCAGCACAATTTTATGAATATTCTAAATCGGCAGGCGCAACAGATGTAATAGCTTTTCTTCGGACACCTGATGAAACTCTTGCGAATAAATATCTTGAAACAACTGCTCAATACCTTGAGATGTACCGAAAATTAGTCGGTCCATATCCTTTTATTAAATTTGCATTAATTGAAAATTTTTGGGAAACCGGTTACGGGATGCCTTCATTTACTTTATTAGGTGAACAGATCATTCGTTTCCCGTTTATTCTCCATTCTTCATATCCGCACGAACTGTTGCATAATTATTGGGGGAACAGCGCTTATGTAGATTTTAAGACAGGCAACTGGTGCGAGGGTTTAACTTCATACATGGCTGATCATCTTATCGCAGAGCAGCGCGGGCAGGGCGACGAATATCGCCGCACTACATTACAAAAATTCACCGATTATGTTACTCCGTCCAATGATTTTCCGCTGAAGAAATTTCTATCACGGACCAACGCTTCCTCTGAAGCAATTGGATATGGGAAAAACATGATGATGTGGAATATGCTGCGCGAAAACGTGGGGGATGATCAATTCGTTAAAGGATTTCAGAAATTTTATCGTGATAATAAATTTAAGGCTGCTTCATTTAATGATATTCGTCTGGCATTTGAATCTGTTACAGGTAAAGACCTAAAACAATTCTTTGATCAATGGGTAGAACGCAAAGGAGCCCCTGAATTAAGCGTATCGAATGTTACCGTAAAAAAAGATAAGGATGGATACCGTCTTCAATTTACTTTAAGGCAAATTCAGAATGAAGATGCTTTCGTTTTGGATGTTCCGGTTGCGGTTTCCTTTGAGAACAAAATTGAAATGAAAAAAGTAGCGATGACTCAGAAAAAGCAATCCTACGAAATGACTTTTTCGGAAAATCCATTGTTAGTTCAGATCGATCCACAGTTTACACTCTTTCGCAAATTGCACTACAATGAAATTCCCCCCTCCTTATCAAAAATATTCGGCTCGGAAGAGTTGTTAATTCTCTTGCCGTCTAAAGCGGACAAAGCCCGATTGGAATACTATAAAGAGTTAGCGAAAACCTGGTCCGCAGATTCTACGAAGAAAATTAAAGTGATATTAGATAGCGATATTTCTAAACTTCCGGCTGATAAAAATATCTGGATATTCGGTGTAGAAAATATTTATGGGAAAGTGATACAAGAAGGTATCAAAGACTATGATGCTGAGCTGACAAATGAATCTGTTCGATTTGTAAAAGCTTCATTTAAGAGTAATGCGAACAGTTTTGTTATTTCAGTCCGTCATCCTAAAAACCCTGCTTCGGTTCTGGTATTATTGGCGATTGATAATAAAGACGCTGTTGCAGGGATGGCAAGAAAGCTACCCCATTACGGAAAGTATAGTTATTTAGTTTTTGAGGGAACCGAACCGACAAATATAGCCAAAGGCGAATGGGGATCTGTCAATTCTCCATTAACGGCGCCTGCGGCGCCGAAGATTGCTGCGGATAAAAAACTAACACCCGCCCGTGCATTTACAAATTTATCAAGACGTAAAGCATTGGCAACGCTCGATCCGGTATTTTCCGCTGATCGGATGATGAAATCTATAAATTATCTTGCCAGCGATGAACTGGCAGGACGGGCGCCTGGTTCTGCCGGAATCAATAAAGCCGCAGATTTTATTGTGGAGAAATTTAAATCTGCCGGACTTTTACCTGGTGCGGATGATAGCACCTATTTTCAAAATTGGATTGAAGTGGTTGATTCAATCGGTGCGAAAGCTACAGTAAAAAATATTATCGGCATTATTCCTGGAACAAATCCAAATCTGAAAGATGAATCAGTTGTTATTAGTGCGCACTACGATCACTTAGGATTAGGATGGCCTGGCGCAAACAAAGGAAATATCGGAAAGATACATTATGGCGCCGACGATAATGCCAGCGGTGTGTCAGTGATGCTCGAATTGGCAGATTTACTCGGTAAAACATTAAAACCGCAGCGTACGGTTATTTTTGTTGCTTTTACTTCGGAAGAAAGCGGTCTGCGCGGTTCAAAGTATTATGTGAACAACATGAAAAAATATCCCGCCAAAAAAGTCATCGGTGTGCTTAACTTTGATGCGGTAGGGCGATTGGGTGATAAGAAACTTTTCGTTCTTAGCAGTAATAGCGCAAGAGAATGGAAATTTATTTTTATGGGTGCAGGTTATGTTACCGGGGTTGAAGCAGAAATGGTAACACAAGATCTCGATGCAAGCGATCAGCGCAGTTTTATTGATGCCGGAGTACCCGGAGTGCAATTCTTTGCCGGCGCACATGAGGATTATCATAAGCCGACAGATGTTGCAAGTAAAATAGATGCAGCCGGCTTAGTGAAAGTTGCGACATTTGCGCGCGAAGGTCTTCTGTACTTAGCAGAGAGAGAAGGACCGCTTACTTTTCAAGGGCAAGCAGCTACGGACACAAAGAAACCCCAGACAACCGGTGATCGGAAGGTTTCTACAGGCAGCATGCCGGATTTTGCTTTCTCGGGAGAAGGAGTTCGTATTGCTGATCTATCATCTGATTCTCCCGCTGCAAAAGGGGGATTACAAAAAGGGGATGTCATTATAAAAATAGGACAGTATAAAGTCACCACTTTACGCGACTATTCAGAAGCACTAAAAAATTTCCAACCCGGCAATGTTGTTGAAATTATTTATTTACGCGATGCGAAAGAGAACAAAACTAAAATTGAATTGATAGCGAAGTAATCTAATGGTGAGCAATGTTTCTATCAAAATAACTACAAGGAGTACACTTTGATGAAAAATCGTGCCTCTGTAAATAGCCGACCCTTAAAAAGTGGAAAACCTTCCGAAGGTTTTTCTATCGGTGTACGAAAATCTTTCATTATGGGAATATTTGAAAAGCACAATCTTCGGAAGGTTGCGCGCACGAGACTTTTTGCGGAGCATACTTCGTATAAGGGACGACTAAATACTGTTCTTATAGGATTGATGATAGTGGTAACATCAGGCTGGTTTTCAACAGAAATTCAAGCTCAAACCCAAGAACAAAAAGAATTAAAGGTTTGGAAGGTACCCAATGTAAACGAAGGGGCAGAATTTTACTTCTCACCAGATGGTAAGAGTATGATCGGGAACGCTAAATTTAAAGATGCCCCTGTTCATCAGGTCTATACGCTCAACATAGACGGGACAAATATTTTAAAAATAAACGACAAAGGCGAGGATGCATGCTCATTCTATTTCCCGGATGGGAAGCGACTAATTTATACATCTACAAAGGATAATCTCGATATGCCAAAAGGCAATTGGTCTGATCCTAATAATTATCCGCAGGGCGCCGAGTTTTATTCATGTAATTTAGATGGAAGTGATGTGAAAAGACTAACTCATAATAAATATTATGATGCAGAAGTTTCTATATCCCCCGATGGGAAATGGATACTATTTACTCGTCAGGTAGACGGTCAGTTAGATTTGTGGAAAATGCGTCTGGATGGAAGCGGACAGACGCAAATAACATTTACTAAGGAATGGCAGGAGGGGGGCGCTTTTTTTATTGATAATGAGACAATTATTTGTAGAGCATGGGAAATCAAAAATCAGTCGCAACGCGGTATGCCTATGAGTATCTTCACTATAAAGCATGATGGCTCTGACTTAAAAAGAATTACAAACGATGATGGCACAAATTGGGCGCCGCATCCTGCACCAGACGGAGAACACTTTGTGTTTGTTAAAGTCCTTCCACCGCATAATTATGAAATATTCCTTATGAGCTTAAAAACTCGAGAACAAACCCGCTTAACTTTTAACGATGCGTTTGACGGATTCCCGGTAATTTCGCCGGATGGTAAACTGTTAACATTTGATTCAAATCGCGATGCGAAACATGGAGATAAAAAACTTAGACCTTACCTCATGGATATATCTTCACTGCGTCTTGGTCAGAAAAAATAACTGATAGGCATCTCTAAAAACTGAACGTGATTTTTTTTATCTGCGGTAATCAGCGAAATCAGCGGGAAATATTCTCCCGCAGATT
>OBOI01000127.1_pt1 | contig 30276 bp, 24 predicted proteins | sample 1670151 | NCBI WGS metagenome assembly OBOI01 (sample SAMEA104232303, study PRJEB22302) | sediment metagenome | biome: forest; feature: aquifer; material: sediment | place: USA | collected 2011-08-07 | depth 0.01 m | reverse complement strand
AAGGAGATCGCCGTTGCGATCCGTCTGCCCGAAGGGTTGATCGCCAGCCACGTTCGCACACTCGGCGGCAGCGAAATTCCATTCGCCGCGACGGCCGCCAACGGGTCCGGCGTTGGATTCAAGGTGGATCATTTGGAACTGGCCGCGGCATACGTGATTGACCTGGCGCCGGAGCCGGCGCCCAAACAAGCGCAGGAGGCGAAGTAAGGTGGCGAGTGAACCACTCCCATTGGGACTGACGCCGGAGCGCCATCAGGAGTGCGTGCGCCAAGCGGCATTGGAGCGCACCACGTTCGACCAGGTGGCGCTGGCCAAGGGGTACGTCACGGAGGTGGCGCTCCTGAAGTATTTCTCAGAGACACTGTGCGTCCCCTTGCGCGAGAGCCTCAAGGGGGCGCGCGTCCCGGAGGCGTTCATGAAGGCGGTCCCGATCCGTTTCGCCAGGGAGTTTGCCGTCGTCGGGATTGAGGAAGGACCGGAAGGGATGATTGTGGCCACCGCCGCCCCGCTGAGCGCCGACCCCCTGGACGGCGTCGCGCGCGTCCTGGGTCGGGCCGTCACGCCGCTGCTGGCGCCGAAGGAAGCGATTCTGGGGTTGATTGACGCCTCCTACGAACACCGATCCGAGCAGGTCGGCGAGGTGATTGGGGAGATTGACGAGCAGACCGTCCTGGACGCCGCCGCCGTGGCTGATGGGCGCGACCTCCTGGACGTGGCGCACAAGGCGCCGGTGGTGAAACTCGTCGACATGCTCCTCTTCCAGGCCCGGAAGCGCCGGGCCAGCGACCTGCACTTCCAGCCTTACAACGACAGACTCCAGGTGCGCTACCGGATCGACGGCATCCTCCACAACGTGCTGGAGCTGCCCAAGGGCATCCAGGACGCCGTGGTTTCGCGCGTCAAGGTCATGGCGGGGATGGACATCGCCGAGAAGCGCCTGCCTCAGGACGGGCGCGCCACCGTGCGGGTCGGGCCGCACGAGATTGACCTGAGGGTCTCCTCGTTGCCGACCTCGTGGGGGGAGCGCATCGTCTTACGACTCCTGGACAAGGGACAGCAGCTGTTCAAGCTCGACCAGTTGGGGTTGGACGAGAAGCAGTTTAAGGCTTATGAGCGTCTCGTCCAAAGCACGCACGGGATCATCCTGGTTACCGGTCCCACCGGCAGCGGCAAGACAACCACCCTCTACGCCACCCTCGACCGCCTGAACGTCACCGCCAGTAACGTTCTGACCCTGGAGGACCCCATCGAGTACCAACTGGAAGGGATCAGCCAGACCCAGGTCAACTACGCCAAGGGGCTGACCTTCGACACCGGCCTCAGGACGATCCTGCGGCAGGACCCGGACATCATCATGGTCGGGGAGATCCGAGATCTGGAGACCGCGCGCATGGCGATCCAATCTGCGCTGACGGGGCATCTGGTCTTCAGCACCCTGCACACCAACGACGCCGTCTCGGCAGCGGCGCGGCTGCTGGACCTGGGGATCGAACCGTACCTCGTGAGTTCCTCGCTCCTGGCGGTCATGGCCCAGCGCCTCATCCGCACACTCTGCCCGCATTGCAGGGAGCCGTTCATCCCCGAGGATGAGAGCTTGAAGGAACTGGACCTGGAGCGCTCCGCCCTGCCCGACGGCAAACTCTGGCGCGGGAAGGGGTGCGATGAGTGCATGCGGACGGGCTATCGGGGCCGGGCGGGCATCTATGAACTCCTGGTCATCGACGAACCGTTGCGCCAGACGATCATGCAGAGGAAAGGCGCGACGGAGATCAAGCTGCTCGCCATGGCGCGCGGCCTCAAGACACTCAGGGCCTCGGCGGCTGGACGCGTTTTGGAAGGAAGCACCACCCCGGAAGAGGCGCTTCGCGTGACGCAGACGGACGTATTCTGACACGATCAATGTTTCAAAATAGGCGAAATCATGAGAATTGATGGACGGCGGAACGTCTGCTTTGAAACAGGTATCCTAGCGATCTTCCTGGCCGCTTCGGCGGTTACAGCGGCGCCCCGGATCGAGGTTGACCAGGAGGAATGGTCGTTCCGCGAAGTCATCTCCGGGACGGCGGTCCAGCACGTCTTCGAGGTGAGCAACACCGGAGACGCCCCGCTTCAATTGGGGCAGATACGCGCCTTGTGCGCACCATGCACCGGCAGCATCGTGTCGGTCAACCCCATTGCGCCAGGCGCGACGGGAAAGTTGCTCCTGACCTACCGCGCCGAGGAGAAACTTGGCGACGTTACGGCAGGCGTGGTCGTCCACACCAACGACCCGGAACAGCCGTTCAAGAAACTGGTCTTGAAGGGAAAAGTCCTGCCGCGAGGCGACGCGCCCAGGATCACTTCCATACCCCAGCGAGTCGAGACCGGCGTCCTCATTGCCGGTGCCCCGGCGGAGTATTCTGTGCGCGTCTCGAATGAGGGAAAGAAGCCTCTCTTCATTGAGGATGTAACCGGCAGCGACCGTTGCACCTCCGACTGGATTCCGAAGCAGGAGAAGAAGCATCTCCTTCCTGGCCAGAACATGGAACTCACCGTGTTTGTGGACACCAAACGCATCCGGGGGGCGTTAACCGAGTACGTCGTCATTCAGAGCACCGACTCGGCGCAGCCGCTGTTGACGGTCCCGGTCACTGGGTACGTCGTGGATTCCTCCTCGGACATCGGGGCAGTTCCCGACGCCCTTTTGATGCGGATGAAGGATGGCCGGCTGGAGGTGACAGGTGACTTGGCTGTTGGCGCAAAGATGCTCGTCTCGCCCACGCCGCCGAAACCAACAACCCAGTGGTTGGCCGAGGAACCAAAACCCGACGCCGGGGAAAAGCTCTCCGCGCTCGTCGAACCGGGCAAAGAGGGGTGGACTTACATCCTTATTGCGATTCCCGCCCCGAAAGAGGCGGCTACTTCGCGGCCGAGCGACGGCTTAGGCGCGCCGAAACCGTAGGGAACACGGCGAAGACGACCTTGTCGCACGTGGCGGCGGCCCTACCGCCCCTGTGTGCCTGGCGTCAAGTGAAAGAGCAGCGAAAGCTTGAGATTGACGTTCCAAAGGTCGGGCTTGTCGCGGAGACGCTGGAGTTCGAGTTCCTTTTGCTGCGGCGCCCCCTTGCGCGCGGCGATCTCCACCATAAAGCGCGTCAATTCCTCCAGCGTGACCTCCTGAAGTCGCACGGCAATGACGCGTTCGCCGAGTGTGCGGTCGAGCATGCGCGACGGCTGCGGATCGATGGAGGCCAGCCTGGGCTTGAAGACGCCGGCCTGGTTGGCTGCTTTCTCCAAGAGCGCTCCGAATTCCGACTCGCGCTCCTGCCAGTTGAGCCACGGTTCGCGCGCCTCCTCCTCCTTCATTGCCTTTAACTTCGACGCCGTCTGGGACAGCTCCGCAAGCTCGGCTCGCTGGCGCACTCCTTCCTGGCGAAGTCCCCGCGCGCTCGCGTACGTCAGCCCGCCTGTGGCCAGCAGGACAAGTCCTGCACCGCCGAGCCAAAGCGGGAAATGGCGGGCGATATGCCTACGGACGGCGGTCGGGTCGATTTTCATCGGACATCCTCTCCAACTTCATGCGAAACGACACTTCCCCTTCGCCGGCGCCGCGTCCGGCCACGCGCATTTCCTCGGGGCGCACCGTCACGTCAGGGACCTTGCGCAGGGCGGCGGCGATCTGGTCCACGCGTGAGAAAGAGGCCGTCTGTCCCTGGAACTGCACGCCATCTTGCGTGATTCGCACGTTGTCCAGACAGTACACTCCGCCCTTTTCGTCGGGCAATGCGCCGATAAGGGACTTCAGCATCTCCAGGGCGGAGACCTGGCGGGTGACGTTCAGGTGGGCGCGGAACGCCTCCTCGCGCTTGGCCAACTCGGAGGTGAGCGTGCGTTTCAGGTCGACGGGCATGGCGCGGTCCGGGTAAACTCCCTGCCAGAGATGCGAGCGTTCGGTGGCGATCCGATCCAGATAGGCATGCGCGCACGTGTGCGCGATCACCTGGCCGGTCAGGACGGTAGTACCCAGGAGGCACAGGATGATTGCGGCCGCCAGGAGCGGTTTGCGCAGCCGCTGGGAAAGCCCCTGATGGGCGAATTCGCCGTGCCGGAAATCAATCACTTGCGGATCGGCGTTCAGAGACTGGAGTGCGGCGCCGAGGGCGATGCCGGCGCAGCGGTCGAATGAAGCACGTTCCTCGCCGGTAAGGCTGTTCGTAAGCGTGGCCGACCACTGCAGCGGTTTGACCTCGGCGTCCCTGAGTTGCTCCAGCGCTGCCTTCAAGACCTCTGAATCATCCACGTACCGCACCGTGAGCGGCCCGCTCGCTTCGGTGAGCCGAGCGCGGTTGACCTCCCAGAGGATTCTCTGGGGGAGGCGTTCCGTCGGGATTCCTGCCAGACCGATCTCGCGCAATACGGTCAGGCGTCCGTGTCGGGAGAGCGCAAACGTCAGTGCGTCGCGGGAATGCCACAGGAGCAGAGCGTCTTCACTGACGGACTCCGGGATGCACTTCATGTACGCGTGCCAAAGCAACTGGCCGTCGAGGCAGGCACCGGCCACGTCCACGTCCTTGCGCCGGCAAGATTCGAGGGATTGCGTCAGAACGCCCTTGCGATAGCCTGCGACCAGAAACTCCGTCCCCTGCTCGGTCTCACCGAGCATCGCCTCGCCGCACTGCAATTCTTCCGGATCGCAGGGCAGGCCGTCTCCGAGCCTCAAGCGGACGGCCTGTCGCAGATCGGCAAGCCGCCCCTTGACCGAGAGCGTCTCTCGCCGGATGAAACTGTGGGAGGCAGGGAGCGCCAGGACGACCGGCTCATCCGGCCAATCGCCGCCGAGGATTGTTGCGGCCTCGCTCAGGAGGTCGTCACGCGATGCGCCGGGCCGTTCCAGACATTGAAACTGAAGGAGAGAAGTTGTGCCGAAGCCCCCCTCCAGAGCCACGAGTACCAGCCGCGAGTCCGTCAGATGCATGCCGATGCCATAAGCCACCCAATGCCCTCCTACTCATCCAGGACGGTCGCTGCCGCGAACTGCGAGGAGTTCTCCTCGACATGCAGGATCGCCGCCATCCAACCGGCGCGCTCCTCCTGCGCACTGCGGCAAAGCAGCAGGAAATCGCGGTCGACTACGTCGAGGTCCTTGACTAGGCGCGTGTACACCTCCTCGGTCACGCCGGGAACCTCTTTCAACTCTTCGAGCTTCTGGAACGGCTTCGCTTTGCGCCGCTCGACCAGGGCGCTCGGAATCGCATTGCCCAGATCGACAAGACGCCCCTTCAGGAGCGCCAAGGACGCAGTATTGACGTTGAGTTTACAGTCTTGCAGGTAACTTTGCCAGCCCGTGAGCGATACGAGCTTGCGAAAGTCGGTCAACAGCGTCGGCTCCCCTTCCGTGGAGGCTTCCACGGTGACCGTTGCCGCAGGGCAGGCGACGGCCTCCACCATGCAATTTCCCACGGTGAACGCCACGGCGGGAGCCGGTGCGCTCACGCCTGTGGCAGCGGGCGCGCCGGGCTGGGTCGGGATCGCCTGTCGCAGGGTGGCCATCCCGGACTCGAGTCCGAGGCGCAAGGCGGTGCGGCGCGCTTTGGCGCGAGCGCTGTTCGCAAGTAGCGCGCCGGTATAGCCGATCTGCGCCACGACCGTGGCCAGGAGGACGAGCACGAGGAGCGCGGCCAGAAGCACCATTGCGCCTTGGGCGTTCCGCTTTTTGACCCAGGTTCGTCTCATGGCGTTCCCCTTCCGGCGAGAGCGACGCAAAGCGGCTCAACGGTTCGTTCGGCATGGCCAGCTGGCGTCCCTGCGGGGGTCAACCGTAGGCGCACTGCCGCAGGAGGCGGTTGCTCGCTCTGCCAGCGGTCCAGCCAGAGGGTCCCGTCATAGAACTCCGCCTCGATCTTTGACAGTCCCCGCGCTACGGGGACGGCTGGAGGCTCTTTCAGCGAGGTGTCATCCGCCCAACCGCGTGAACTGCGAAGCAGTGTCAGCGTCCCGTCCTTTTCCAGGCGCGTCGTGTAGCGCAGGAGGCGAAGCTGCAATTCGCGCTGCGCCCCGGGCGTATTGCTCGGTGTGATAGCGGCCGTGGTGAGAAATTCCCATTCGATCCCCTGGCCGTTCCTCTGCGCCACGAACTGCCATTTCCCGTCGGGCGCGCGGCTCAAACACAGGAAATCGCGCCGGACCAACTCCAGGACGGACAAAGAGGCGGACGTTCCGGCATCAAGTGTTGCGACGGAGCGCTGCATCGTCAGCGTATCGGTCGCCACCCCCATCACGATCACGAGCAGGAGCGAGGCGATGGCCAGGGCGACCACAACCTCCACCAGTGTGAACGCGACCTGGGATTTCTTTGCGAACGGGATCATGGTGTGATGAGCCTTTCCAACGTGACGAGGCCGCCGGAATCTTCCGGCGGGGCGGAAGGGTTGCCCTTCCATACGCGCACGGCGATCTTCGTCATCTTCGCTCCGCCCTCGACGCTCAGGGATGTGGTTTGTTTCTCCCAACAGAACTCCGGCCTTTCGTTGAACCGCCCGGTCTCGTAGGACTGTTCCTTTGCGCCTGCCAGGGCGCTTTCTTGAATCAGGTCGGAGGCTAGGAGCAGGGCGGTCAGCTGCGAATCGGCCTGGAGCGCCTGAAGGTAGCAGAGCTCGCGTTCATGCATGAGCGCCAGCATGACGCCTGAGACCAACGCCAGTGCCACGAGCACCTCGACGAGGGTGAAGCCCGCTTCACTTAGAGATGTCCAGCGACACATCGTCCGCATGCACAAAGACCTCCCCGACCGTGGGAACCACCTCCAATATCCTCAACGAGTGCGTCGCGGTGTGCCGGAGATAGACGTAATGGACGCCGGAGTCGTCGCCCAGACGCAACGGATAGCGCATTTCTCCAGTGCTGACGCTGTGGCCGTCACTGGGAACATATATCTGCTCCAGACGCAGTTGCGAAGGCAAGCGGCGTTCGAAGAGGCGTGCTGTGGCCGAGGGCATGCCGGGCGCGGTCACCTCAGGGACTTCGAGGCAATAAGATTGCGCCTGAAAGTCGTAGACCGCCGTAGAGGAGCGGCGGTCCTGCGTCATCCCGAAGCGCAGCGTTGCGGCGAGTTTCTGCGCCTCGGCCTCAATGGCCGCCTCCGGGGCGAGCGCGTCGAGGTTGACGGCGACCACCCAGGTCGAGACGCTGATGATCGCCATGACCACGACCATCTCGACGAGCGTGAAGCCGCCGCTGATCAGGCCCAGACGCTTCATGTCACTCCGCGATGGTGTGGCAGGTGATGTCGGCATTCAGCTTCTCTCCGCCGGGTTTCCCATCCGCCCCGTAGCAAATGATGTCGTAGGCCCGCCCGTTCTCGCCGGGGCAGAAGTAGTCGTAAGGGTTTCCCCATGGGTCCTTCGGGACGTCCGAGCGCCCCTTGAGATATCCCCCCTCGGGCCAGTGCTTGGCCTCCGGCGGCGCCGTGATCAGGGCCATCAGCCCCTGCTCGGTGCTTGGATAGAACCCGTTGTCGGCTTTGAAGAGGTCCACCGCCGTCGTCAGGGACTGCAGGTCCACCTTCACCTTGGTCAGGCGCGCCTCGTCGGTCCTCCCGACCAACTGTGGGATGAGCATGCTGGCCAGGATGCCGATGATGACCACGACCACCATGATCTCAACAATTGTGAATGCCGCTACGCCTCTCTGGTGAAAGGTTCGAAAAGCGTGTAGTCTTCCCATGATTTCCTCCTTACAAATGTCCGATGGTTACATCTTCGGCATGTGACTGATCCGCATGATCGGCAACAATACTGACAAGACGATCAACAGCACGACCGCGCCCATGAAGACCGTAACAAGAGGCTCCATCACGCTGGTGACCCGCTGCACGGCGGTATCGACTTCCATGTCGTAGGCATCGGCTAGTTCGGAGAGCACCGTGGGCAGTTCGCCGGAGTCCTCGGCGGTGGCGATCATTTGAACCATCACCGGCGGGAAGATCGGCATCTCCTGCATGGAACGCGCTACCCCCTTGCCCTGGGTGACCTCCGTCCGGAGACTCTCGACGGCTTTGGCCATTGCCGCGTTCCCCACCACGCCCCGGGCCGACTCCAGCGCGTTTGTGAGCTGAATCCCGCTTTCCAGCAGCGTCGAGAGCGTCAGGGAAAAGCGGGCGATCAGGCGCTTGCGCAGCAGAGGACCCAGGATCGGCAGCCGAAGCTGCGTCCCGTCCCACCAGAGCCGGCCGCGCGGGGTGCCCAGGTAGGACCGCCACGCTGCGAATAGCATGGCGGCGACAATCCCGATCAGCCACCAGTAGCTTCCTACAAACGAACTGAATCCCAGCAGCCCGCGTGTGATTAGCGGCAACTCCTGCCCGGACTGGAGGAGCACCTGGGCGAGTTTCGGTATGACGTATTTCACCAGGAACGCCACGACGCAGGCGGCGATGGCGGCCATGAACACGGGATAGGTCAAAGCCGAGCCGATCTTCGATTCGAGCTGGTTGCGCCGGACAAGGTATTGCGCCAGGCGGCGCATGACCTTGGGCATCTCTCCGCCCGCCTCGCCGGCGGCGATGACGCTGACGGCCACCGGGCTGAACCATCCGGGGTGGTCGCGCATCGCTCCGGAGAGCGGCAGGCCGTGGCTCACCTTCTCTCGCACGTCGCGCAGCACCGCCTCGAACCGCTTCGAGTCCGTCTGGCGGATGATCGATTCCAGGGCGTCGGCCACCGGTACGCCAGCCGCCAGAAGGCCTGCCAGTTGACGTATCGCCAGGGCGACGTGGTAGGCGTTGCGCCTTCGGAAGTAACCCTCCAGGCCCAGCCGATCACCCAATCCCCCGGCGCGGCTGACGGGTTTGATTTCCAAAGCGTGGAGGTTGCGCAGCAGGAGCGCCTGACGGACATGCTGGGGGCGTTCGCCGTCCAGCACCCCCGTGACGTGCTCGCCGTTCGCATCGAGCGCCTTGTAGGAGTAGATCGGCATGACGCCCCTTGTCTTCCCCCGCTACTTGAGCGGCTCCAGATCAAAGCGGCTGCTCTTGAGGCGGTCCTGCGCGTCGTGAATCCACGCGATGACCTTCGGATCGACCTCACGCTCCATCGCCTCTTCGAGCAATTGCTTCGTCTTCCAGCGGTCCGTGCCGCGTTTCAGGTACGTGCGCGCCAGGCAGACGCGGTATTTCGCGCTCTGCGAATCCAACTCCAGCGCCCTGGAGTAGTGCTCGGAGGCTTGGTCGAGCTTCCCGACCGTCTCGTACAGCACTGCCAGGTTGAATTGCGGTTCGGCGGCTTGCGGCGCCAGCTTCATCGCCGAGTCGAACTCCTGCGCAGCCTGGTAGTACTGCTTCTCGTTCAGGAGGCAGATGCCAAGGTTGTTGTGGGCCAGGGCGTTGTAGGGGTCCAATTGGACCGCCTTCTGGTAGGCAGTCTTTTCATCCTTCGGTTCCTTCGCCGCCAGCCCTTCTTTGACGAGGGCCGTTGCCTTAGCCTGCGCCTCGGCGTCGCTGACGGTCTTCGACGTTGCGCAGCCGGCCAGGAGGGCAACGAATAGGAAAAGTGTTGTCCCAACCATTGGCCGGTAATTGCGGATGTTCGCTGCAATTGCGTTCATGCCCATTCCCTCATATGGTCTAACTTTTGTCGCATTATCCCGTTACGGCGGTTCCATTGTCAAGGCAGACCGGCCCTCATCGGAAGAATAGTAGTGCGGCACCCAGTGCGGCAAAGAAAATTGCCATGAGCAATTTTGCCGCCGCCAGGTGTTTTCGCGTGAAATCGGTCAACCGTTCGGAGCCGACGCCGAAATATGCCGCCAAGAACACCCCCACCAACGGCAGAATGAACGCGAGGTTATACAGGAGCAGAAGAAACATCGATCTGGCCCGGTCCACGCTGATGGAGTTCATGAACTGGAGAAGGGGAAGGTAAATCTGTCCGGTGCATACGAACTCGAGTCCCGATATGGCCACTCCAAGAAACAGGGCCGCCAGGGCGACGTGCCGGGTGCGCATCTGCCGCGTGATGAGCAGATTCATGTATCGGCGCAGAGGGCCGGGGATTTTTAGCTGAATCTCGTTCGTCCGCCCCTGTCGCGCCTTGACCGCGTCCCAAAGGCTCAACGCCGCCAGGGTGAAGGTGACCGCAATGATCAGCCAACTCAGTCCCGCCGAAACGGCGGGCAGGAACTCCAGCCGCAAGAGCGCCTCGCTCAATCCCATCCCGATGGCCATGTAAGACACGAAGACTCCCACGCTGAAGAGTCCGCCCACGAAGAGGATGTCGCGCCCCTTGCGCTTTAGGGTCGTTAGGTAGCCGACGAGAAACGCCAGCGTGGCGAAAGCGCAGGGGTTGATGCCGTCGATCAACCCGCCCGCCAGGACCGAGCCGATCCCCACCGCCCGGAACCGCTCGGTCAGCCGTTCCCGCGCTGCTTGAAGTTCCGCCTCCGGCAGCGTCTCCCACCAGGACGAAGCGCCCGTTTGCGCGTAGTGCGTGATCAGGTCGCGCAGCGGGTCGTCGGTCAGGTCTTCCTTGACCAGCGCTTCTCGGCCTATGAAGACCGCCGGCACGATCAGTCGCCTGTCTGTGGGAAGCTGGGTGCGCTCCCCCATCGCTTCGAGCAGAATCTTGGGTGCGCGTTGAGTCCTGGAGAATCGATGCACCCGTAGCGTCTTGAACTCCCGCTCGAACTGCGTCAGCATTCGTTCCACGCGCTGGCAGGCGTGGCAGCCGGGCTCATCGAAGTATGCCAGGTGGATTTCCTTCGCGGTATCCGTTCGTGCGAAGGCCGCCGCTACGTCGGAGAGGCTCGGAAGCTCAATGTCCGGGCAGCCGCCCCGGGCCACCGCCTCGCGCATGAGCGTTTCAAACTGCCGTTCGATCTCTCCCTTGCCCCCCAGCATGGTTTCGCCCGCAACGACCACGGGCAGGTCGTTTCCCGGTTTCTTGTACCGGCGTTCCAAGAGCACAAGGCGTTTGTACTCCGTCATGTCGTCCATGTCGTGGTACGTCGGCACGATCCGGCATCCGAGTTTCTGGGAGAGCTTCTCCGCGGCGGCTTTCTGGATCGGCTCGCAGTGGGGACAGTCCTTCGAGAGGAAGACGTGAATGTAAAGGGTCGGCGGTTCGGAGCCGGCGTTGCATGGCCGTGCCCCCATTGCCAGCGCAGCAAGAAGCAGCGCCCAGATCAGAGATGATAGCCTAGTCATTCGGTGTTTCATGGGCCCCACGTGTGCGCCAATTACCGGTCATACGCCCTTGCCTGAGCCGTATTGTAGTGACACGCCGAAGATTGGGCAAGGCGGCATTCCGGTGACGCACCCCTACGGTCTATCTTCCCCAGCAGCAAAAGTCATTGGCCCAGAGCTTGCAGAAGGAGGCTGGTCTGAGGAGGAAATCCCGCAACAGGAGGACCACCGCAGCAAGAGCCGTATTCATGGGAACAAGTCCTGAACAACATCCTGGAATGAATTGTGTATCGTCTGTATCATGCTGGTCTTTGACCAACAGGCAGGAACCTCCTTAACATCAACAGCTGTGGGGCTGGCCGTCACACCACTGGCCATACCCCAGATGTCTGCGTGATGCCTACTCAGTCCACCAAACACAGGAAGGAGAGCCATGCTCATCAAGCCAGCTATCGAGCAGTTCCTTGTTGCATGTCGTTGCGAGAAAGGACTCAGTATGCGGACTCTTAAGGCGTACGCCATCGATCTGAGTCAGTATGCTGGCCATGTTGACGGCAGCGAACACGGAGATGTCTTCTTCGGACCAGAAGCGTTGCGCCAGTACGTGCGGCTACTGCGAGAACGATGCAAACCGCGCTCCGTGCGAAGGAAACTTGCCACACTTAAGGCGTTCTTCCGGTTCCTCGAATACCATAGTTTGATCAAGCGAAGCCCTTTTCACCAAATGCAACTCAAGTTGCCACAGGCAACGGTGCTGCCGCGTACAATCCCGACAGGTCATCTTGCGCGGCTGATCGAGCACCTCTATGGCGCAAAGCGGGACGCCACGGCCCGGAACAGAAGCTACTTTCGAGTACTGACACGTGACATCGCCATTTTGGAGACTCTGTTCTCGACAGGCATGCGTGTGGGAGAAGTATCGAGCCTACGGAGAGACCAAGTTGATTTGGATGGGAACTGGATACGCGTGGTCGGCAAGGGGGCCAAAGAGCGTCTCGTACCTATCTGCTCGGACCCCACTCGCAGGGCATTGACTGATTACGTCGCGCTGTTTACGGATCATCTACAGCCGACAAGCCAGTTCTTCCAGAACCGCCTTCGTCATCGACTTTCTGAGCAATCCATCCGCAATATTGTCCATAAGTACGCGCGACGAGCCGACCTACGCATGCACGTGACACCGCACATGTTCCGCCACACCATCGCGACTATGCTCCTCCAGCAGGGCGTTGACATTCGACAGATCCAGCACCTCCTTGGCCACAGTTCCATTCTCACTACACAAATCTACACCCACATCCTCCCTGATGCCCAGCGGATAACTCTTGAGTCCAAACACCCACGCCGCCTTCTCCCGGTCATGAACGCGTGAGCGTCATCTGCTCTCCCTTTCTCGCTTCCGAATGCAGGATAACTGGGAATTATCCACGCCTGAACTCCCTGAGAAACGGCGCGACAGGACAGAACGATGCAAAACGGCGAGATGGTTCTCGCGACTCTTCAGAAAGCACTTGACGCAGCCAAATCTGGGCAAGGCGGTAGTGTCGCAATCATCGGGGAGAGTGGCATAGGCAAGTCCCATCTCGCGAGGGATTTTGTCCGAAAAAACGCCGCCGACACGTTCGTGATTGAAGTGCGGGGACTCCCCACGGTTCAACCGGCGCTATCATCCGCCTATGAAGCGCTCTATCGCGCGATCAGCAGTGGTGCTGTGAAGAAGGAAGCCTATGTTGCGCTACTCCGGACATACACTCGGTTACTGCCGGGTTTTGGGCAGTACCTTGCGCCACTGATGGGCGACTGGCAACGTCAAGCAATGCGCGACGTCATCGCACGCTCAGGTATGAACTTTGGCGTGTCCCCGGCCGTTCACATCATGAAGCTTGTGGATGAGATTTCACGGGGCAAGACACTACTGCTCGTCTGCGATGACGTGCAATGGGTCGATGATGAGAGTTGGCGCGTCCTCATGCACGTAGTTGCGAACGCGAGGACTTCGAAGTGGTGTGTCGTGCTTCTCTATAACGACCGTGTCGAGACTTGGGGCGAGCCCCAGCACGCTCAGATTGGCAAAGCATTTGCTCATTGGAGCGCGCACCAGCAAGAGGTGGGATGGGAGATTCTTCGAGCAGAAAGGTGGGGAGTGCAGACACTTCCCACGCTCTGCGAACGCGTGCTCGGTGGAGGCTGTGGGTTTTCTGCCAACCAGCTGTCCGAACTTCATACGTATACATCAGGCGTTCCTCTCTTTGTCGAGTCCGTTTTACACGTGCTGAAGGAGAGGGGCATCATCGAGTACCAAGGCGGCGTCTGGGTGTCAAAGAAGCGTTGGGATGATCTCGACATCCGTGCGGAACTCCGTGACAGCATCGTGGAAAGACTGAAGCGCATCTACACTTCAGTACCTGGTAGTCGGCCATTCCTGGAAGTCGCCAGCGTAGCGGGAGAAACGTTCCGAGATGAGATGGTTGACGGTGTGCTGGGAAGTCAGTCCGGCTACCAACTGTTCTGTGAGCTTGAGCGGCGTTTCCAGATTGTTCAGTACCTCTTCGAGGGACGGTACTGGGCTTTTGAGCACAATGTGATCCGAGAGTCGATCTACCGCTCGCTAGGCAAGCACGCTGCATGTATGCACCTCCAGCTTGCCCGAGTTCTCGATTCAGTCCGGCAGTTAGACGCCTCTCCTTTGACGATTGCCTTCCACTATGAACAAGGCGGCGACTTCGCTTCGGCGAGGAGACACAGACTTGCTGAGGTTGAGCGCCTGCTTAGGAACGGCCTTTTCGAATCCGCCATCGCTCTGCTGGACAACGTGGCTGCGGCGCAGAGTGAGTGGCCCTTGACGCAGAGCGACAGCGTCGAAGCGATGGCTCTCCTCTATGGAAAGCTCTACTTTCACCTGTCCCGCTATAAGGACGCGATCTCCAGGTTTGAGCAGCTTTTGGCACAGCCCCAAACCGATGCAGGAAAGGCTACCTACCATCGTTGGCTTGGTCGTTGCCTCTTGAAACTGGATAGGCCCGAGGATTTCCAGCAGAGCATCTATCACCTGAAGCAAGCGCTCCCTCTCTATGAGGCACTTGGTGATGTCAGCGGCGCCGGCCACACTTGGACAGATATGGTGGTCGCCTATGCCCATCTCAATCACTTCGCTGAAGCCGAGAGGAGTTACTCCACCGCGGAAGACTGCTTCAACCGGACCAAAGACACACTCGGGATGGCGCGGCTTCAACGCAGGTGTGTGATCTTCATGGAAAGTGAACTTGCCGCGCCGATACTTGAGCGTCTGGCGCAGACTTTCAGAGATTTCGGAATACTCCACGAGGTAGTCATGGCGCTGAACAACGCCTCTACTGAACGGATGTACCTAAGTCAATACGACCAAGCGGAGCGGTTGCTCTGTGAAGCGGTCCCGCTGTCCGCAGATCTCGGGGATTTCGGGGCGAGCTATCTATATTGCAACCTCGCCATTGTCAATACCATAACCTCCCGCTTTGAGCGTGCGCGTGAGTGCATCGGGCGGGCGCGGCAACGTTCGATGCGGAGTGTCGAGGAACTGATTCTCGATTTAAATGAAGCAGTTCTCTTTACACAGACTCACGGAGCGGCAGTTGCCGAACGAGCATTCCGTAGTGTTCTGCGCCGTGCCGAGAGTACGGCCGAAGGGGCGTACATCGATCCTGTCAAGCTCAACCTCGCATCGTGCCTCCTGCAGCAACGGCGCCCCGTCGAGGCCCTTAGCATCTTGGCCACGATGGCCTTGTCAAAGAAGAGCGTCTATTCCTCATACACGAATGCGCGGTGGGCCAGGTTGGCGAGAGCGTGCGTCCAACAGTCACCATCCAATCCGCGCCCCGCACAACTTTCGGAAGTCGAGTCTTGGTGCGAAGCTGCGCCCAGGGGGCCCTACTACGACTACGAGTTTGCCTTCATAGATATGCAATTCTGGAGCGATTGAGGGAGCAACACCGACTGCACCTCCTGCGTTTACGTGGGGTTCTGAAGGACGTGACTCTCATCGCATGTGCGCTCAATGCGTGATGCCGCAGCCTCGACGATGGCCTGAATAACAGAGGGGTAGTCCCGCAGCACTTTCCGACCGGCGCAGGCGAACGATGACTCGGGGTCAATGTCTGGATGGGTTGATACTTCCATACAGAATACAGTGCCGTTTCTAGCAAGGCGAAAATCACAGCGCGAGTAGTCCTGGAGCCCTAGCGCTTTGTGGACGCGGACGGCAATGTCAAGTGCTTCGGCAACCTGCCTAGACGCTGTCGGCTCGCAGTAGGTGAGCGTGTCGTTGATATCGCATCGACGGCATCGCTGGCGTAATGTTGTGCGGTTGCGGCCCAGCGCGGACAAAGGGAATGAACGGGAATCGCAAGCTCACTCCTCCGAACGCAGCCACTAGGCTCGCACGTTGCTCTAATGACTTGCCATGAGTAAGATCGCGGTTTCCGGTTGCGCAATCTGAGTCAGCAGTCCAGCACAAGCAATTTCGGCAAAGTTATTAACCGTAGGGACTTGTAGCTGAAATTCTTCAAGAAAACGCTTGCAAGACTTGACCGCGCCCGCGTATAATGCCTCCGACTTTGAACCGGGAGGCATCATGGTCGATACAACTTGCCGAACATCGGGATTCACGGAACACACTGTCCCGCAGCCGCGCTTTGCGTCTGCGGGTTTTCTATTTTAACAAACAGGCACGATCTCTGCGTAGTCATCAACTGGAGGAGGCAATGGTCATGAGAGGCTCAAGGTTCCTTCTTCGCGTCGCACTCCCTTGCGCAACACTTTGCATGCTGGCGTTGTTCGCCACATCGGCCAGGGCCGAGGAGAAGAGTCCAGCGCTGCTCCAGTACGCAGCACTGGCCAAGGACTTCGTTCAGCTTCGAGATGTGGATGCAAAAAAACTCGGTCCCCAACAAATCCTTGAGTCCGCAGAGACGCTTGAGGGGAAGCTTCAGAAGCTTGTGGACTCGGCCGCTGGCGATCCATCGGCGAAATCGAAGGCGCAAGAGCTTTTGGCACAAGTGTTTTCGTTCGATGGGAAGGCACCTGAAGCGCGCCAGTTGTACTCGGATTACTTGAGCACGTTGGAAGCTTGGCAGGGCAAGGACTACGCCGTGATGACCGTGCGCCGTGCTGGCGACCGTATGCTGAATGAATGCAGAAACTCTGCCAAAGCCATCGAGTACTACGATCTGCTCTTGGAGAAATACCCAGACCACACATCAAAGACGCACGTGCTATATCAATCCGGCTTGGCTTGCATCGAAGCGAAGGCATTTGACGAAGCGATCCGCCGCTTTGACTTGGCTGTCGCGGCAGAGCCCAACGGCTATTATGCTCCATGGGCGCTGCGAAAGAAGGCGTATGTCTTATATCTGAATCGGCCAGCTGAGGGGAGCATTGACCAAACATTGGCAGCACTAGATGACCTTGGCACGAGATACCCCACGCCGCACTGGGAGGCGTATGTTTGCTATCGGAAGGGCTATTGCCTGGCTTCCAACGAGAAGTACTTGGAAGCGATGGCAGAATACTCGAAGGGAATCGCAGAATGCCCTTCGAGCCCCTACTCAGAGATGGGACGAAAGCATATCGCCATGATCCAGAAGATACTGGAACGGGACGTTCTGGACAAACTGGCGCAGGAAAGGATGAAGGAGGGAACGGCTCCTCCGGAGTTGGCTCGGGCTGAGGTGAGTCGCATGGTGAGCGTAGCCCTGTCGGATGCTGACGACCGCCTAGGGGAGGGTCGGCAATGAACAAGCGATATATCGTCTGCCTCTTGGCGGCAGGACTCATCGGTGTGGTTCTCTCCTCTGCACAACGTGCAAACGCTGCTGACAGCGGCAGTAGCGTCGCATGTTCAGGCTGTAGCGGAGGCGAGCAGTGTCCCGTAAAGGGGACGGAGTCCTTGGGCGAAGAGTGGCGGGACCGGAAGGTCAAGTCCAAGAAGAAACTGCCTGACGGCAAGATTGAGAAAACCGTCGAGTATACGAAGTACATTCAGCATCCTTGCTACAGCAAGTGTGGTGACAAGCTCGACACAACGTGGTGGGAGAAAACGGATCAGAAGAAACAGGACAAAATCGTTTTTGACCCCAAGTGCTCCACGGGTGGCGATCCCGTGGTTTTCCCAACCGGCAATTTCGTGGACGGCGCCGAAGATTTGAGCGTGCCCATCCGCAGCGGTTCTGTGGATGTTTTTCGCCGATACTCGGCACAAAGCGATGTCAGCGGCGTGCTCGGACGCGGATGGCAGAGTGAACTGCACAAGAGGTTGCAGGTTGATGGCAATGGCAACGTCGACATCCAGTACGTGCGTGGCTCCGTTCTGCGCTTTACGAACAGTGGAGGCACGTACATGCCGCAGACCGGCTCGTTTGAGGCATTGCAGAAGGTCGGCAATGACTACATCTTGACCTTCAAAGATAAGGGTAAGTGGTATTTTGCCGGCGGGACAGGTGTATGTACCAAGTCTGTGGATGCGAACTCCAATGCCGCACTGTACCATTACGATGGCAGCAATGTCATGACCGGAATGACGGATGCGGCGTCGCGGCAATACACTCTGATGTATGATGCCGGTGCCCGCCTAACCCGGTTCAGCGATTTCGGCAATCGGAGCGTTGTGTACGAATACGACTCCGGCAACGATGTACTCACAAAGGTCACGCTCCCCTGGGGGCCAGCGGGGGCGTCCGTATATACCACCTATGATTACTATACTTCTGGCCCTGCCCAGTACAAGATGCGTACGCGCACGTATAGCGGCATGCCCGCCGCCAATTTGGTTCTGTATTACGACTCTGACATTCGCGTGACTCGGCAGACTCTTGGAGCAGCCGACTACACCTGGCAGTACGCCGCGAACAACGTCATCACACAGACGGATCGTGATGGAAACGCTCAAATATGGTTCTACGACGACGCGAGAATGCAGACCAAAGAAGTTGTGAGCACTAACCGGAACGTCCGGGATCAAGAAGGTGACTATACGGCGACTTGGAACTATGACAGCAACTGTCAGCCGTTGACCCGCGCCCTTCCGGGTGGGTCTGAGGAACGGTTCTTGTACGATGCCGCCGGGAATCCCACCAAGCGAACGCTGGTACGGGGGGGCGCCTCGATTTCCGAGGCGGTTTGGTTTGATGCGGACAACAATCGGATCAGCCATCAGGATGGTCGTGGGTACACGACTCACTTCATATACGACGGCGCACGCAACGTCAAGACAAAGACAGACCCTGTCGTAAGTCTTGGACAACCTTCGGCCCAGACCATCCGCGAAACTTACGATTACAGCTCCTATGGGCTATCCACCCGCAAGGTCGATGCTAACGGCGTGGTCACCTCGATGTTCTACGATGACGACGGCAACCTGACCAAACAAGTCGTGGACGAGGGTGGCCTGAACTTAGCCGCAGTGATGGCATACGACGTATTTGGAAACCTAACGGAACGCACTTCGCCCGAAGGGGTGAGGACCGCTTACTTTTACGATAACGGACAGTTGTTGACGAAGGACGTTGAATTTCTCGACGTAGGCGACCCGTCCAAACAGTACGCTGCGAGCTATTGGTATAACCCGTCGGGATTGCTTGCCTCGAAGAAAACTGAGCACAAGGACCAGTCCGGAGCTACGATGAGTCCGTCGGAATACCTCGTGACGTATCTCTACGATCAGGAGGCGCGGGTCACGAAGGAAACGTATCAGGTTGATGCAACCAACAGTATCACAAAGAGCTACATCTACAACGGCGAAGGCGCTATCTCAAAAGAAGTTCTTGCCAACGGCACGGAGCAATCTTACGTATATGACGAACGGAACCTGCTTTATCAGAAGGTCAACTGCGGAGGATGTGGGAGTACGAGTGTGAGCTTCTTCCTGAATGAGACGGGGCAGTTGACTAAGCGCGTCGATGCATTGGGCAATGGCACCGTCATGGCCTACGACGGGTTCGACCGCCTGACGCGAACGAGCTATTATGACAATCAGGCCACACCACAGTTGCTCAGCTACGCGGAGCAGGAATACGACGCAAGCAACAATGTCACCAGGAGCACCGTGCGTGATGCCTCTGGCGTAGTTGTGGCTCGCAGTACCTATTACTACGACGAGATCAACCGGCTGTATGAGACGCGCGAATGGGCCAGCCCCGGTTCTTCCGAGGGGGATAGCGATGCTCGGACCGTCATGCTCTATGACGCTGCTTCGCGCCTTACCAAGCAAAAACAGCTGCTTGCCGGAGCGGATGCCAGCCCGACTTGGGCCGAAACGAGCTACTATTTCGACCACGCCGGTCGCCAAACCCGCGTGCTGGACGCTGAAGGCGGGGCCGTCAGCTATTACTACGACAAAGATGGCCGTGTGACCCGCCAGACCGACGCCGAAGGACATAGCAGCGATTCTGCTTACGATGCCCTCGGTCGTATCACGCGTCAGACGGACGCTGCTGGACATTACAGCGTCGTCAGCTACGACTCGCTCGGCCAAGTGCTGACTACGATCAACTATGCCTCTAGCGGCATGGCGCTGGCAAAGGCGGCGCAAGACTATGACGCCTTGGGCCGCGTGACCCTCAGTCGGAAATTTGCCGACCCGATTGGCGCTGCGGATGACACGAAGGATTACAGGACCCTCACATATTATGATGCTAACGGTCTCGTTACTAAGGCCACAGATGCGCTGGGAAACATTTCCTCCGCGTACTATGACACCAACAACCGCCTCCAGTACGAGCGCGACCCGTTGGGCAATAAGGCTGAATACGTCTACGACTCCAACAACAACCGCATCACTACCATCAACTACGAAATAGACCAGGTCAACGGTGCGACGAAGATATTCACAGTCGCAACGCTCTACGACGGCCGCAACCGAGGCACAAAGACCGTTGGTCAAGGTGCCGACGGGGACATTACGCAGACGACGGACAACCCCGAAAGCGCAATGTACTATGACTCTCTAGGTCGCACTACGCGGAGTGTTGACGCTCTCAACGTCGCCACGGCGTCGTTTTATGATGGTTTGGGGCGGATGACCCGCCAGACCGATGACGTGGTTGGTATCGCTGCGAACACGGATGTGCTCTATGACAGAGGCGGTCGGTCGACGAAGTCACTCGACCCACTGGGTAACGCCACGGTGATTGACTATGACAAACTCGGACGTGCGACGAAAACGACAGACCCACTTAGCAGCTATGTTGCCATAATACACGATGCCGGAGGAAAGGTCACGCGTCAAACGCGGTACGAAGTGGATCAGGCTGGCGGCGGGAACAAGACTTTCATTGGCGACAGTCTATATGACAGCCTTGGACGCATGACGAAGAGCATCAGCCAGGGAAAAGATGGAGATATTTCCCAGACCACTGACAACGCGGAGACGGTGATGTATTACGATGCTCTGGGCCGGCTAACGCGCGCCGTCGATGTTGAGAACGTGGCAACCGTTTGGTATTACGGCGGCCTGAGTCGCGTTACACGCCAGACAGAGGACGTGGGCGGTCTATGACGCCGGAAGCAACCGCACGAAGTTGGCTTATCCGGGCGCGTCGCGTATGATCAACTATACGTATGACACGGCCAATCGGATTAGTCTCATCAAGGACTCGGCGAATGCCGTGGTGCAGTACTTGTACGTCGGCCAGGGGCGCCTTTCGGAACGGAAGTACATGAAAGCCACTGATGGCAGCACGGAAGTCACCACGCTGCACGCGTTGTACGACGGTGCCGGGAGCATCACTCGGTTCTACCACGACAAGAGCGATGACAGTGTCGTTGTAGGATTCCAGTACGGCCACGACAAACTAGGGAATCCGCAATACAAGCTGCGCGAGCATCAGGCCAACTACGGCGATGAGTATATGTACGATAGACTGTACCGCCTAACGCGCACAGTGTACGACGATTCGACCCCAGCGACGCCGACGGTCAGTCCGGCCGCAGCTGTCACCGACTCTTTCGGATACGACAGCATTGGGAATCGAACGTCATGCTATCTTAAGTCGGCCACGGCCACGGGTTACTTGCACAATCCTGTCAACGAATACACCAAGGAGAGCACGGGTGGGACGGATAAGTACTATGGAAGCGACGCTGCCGGCAATCTGACACGCGTCGCCGCTGCATCCGCGACAGATACCGATGGCGACTGGCGCTACTACTACGATTATGAGAATCAGATGACCAAAGCCGAGAAGCGCGAGGACGGCACGTGGGTCACGAGGGGGGAATACGCGCGCGATGCCCTCATGCGTCGAATCGAGAAGGTTGCCGCCGGCACTACCATTCGCTACTACCATGACGGCTGGCGAGTCATCGAGGAAACGGAAGGCACAGCCACCCCCACCGTCGAACGGCAATACGTTTTTGGCAACGGCATTGACGAGGCGCTGGTCATGTTCAAAAAGAATGGGGCCAATTACGAACCATACTACTACCTTGCCGACTGTTTATGGTCGGTGGAAGCCATCGTCAACGATTCCGCGGCCATCATCGAAGCTTATGGCTACCGTGCGTATGGAGAACCCACCATCAAGACCGGCAATGGCGGTGATGGAGACTGGTTTGACGGGGATGAAACCACTGCTGCTGCCAGCGCGAACGGAAATGACATTCTGTTTGCAGGACGCAACTATGATCCAGAAACGGAGTTGTATTACTGTAGAATGAGGATGTATGAGACGAAATCGGGGCGGTTTGTCAGCCGCGACGCGTTGCTGGCCTTCTCCCCATTGAATGCATATTCTTATGCGAGTAACCAGCCGATCACAGTATGCGACCCGACAGGATTGGCTGACTACGCTATTGGAGAACATAAGCCAGTGCTTACACCAGATCCGGCGGCTGGCGGCGATGCGACATGGAACACTATGACCAAGACCGATCAGATGCGGCAACTATACGAAAATGCAAAGAAAGGTGCCGCTGCGTTTAAAGCAACGATGCCACACACCGCTGCCCATTTCGAATATTACCTTTCTGCGAACGGAGCAATCGGCAACGAAGCGAAGTGGTACAATTTTGATGCAGCACAATTGGTCAAAGAAGCCAAGGGAGCTAAAGATGCATATGATAAAGAGTTGAAGGCCGCACAAGATTTCGCGCTTGCTAACCTTAAGGAACCTGGGACCTATACGATCAGCTCAACAGCCATTACGTTTGTCAACAAGAATTCACTCAAGAATTCGGACTGGCACTTTGCATTGGGCAGCTTTAACGTATACGGAGATGGTAAGGTTGTCGTTACCCAAGGTGCTCGTGAAGGATGCCTCAAATATTCCATGGTCTTCACTTTCCATGTGTGGGATGTCTACAACTTTAATACAGGACAAAACATCAGCATAGATTTACCCAAAGAGCAAGGTGGGGGGGTTGTGAACATTAAGGCGACAGACCTACAATTAATGCACAAACAGGGCTTTGCAAGAGAGTTCATCCAGACAGGCGCGTTTGCACAAGATGTTTCATTTGAGAAAGCGCCAAAGAAATAGAGAGTCAGGATAAAGGAGATTGCAGACATGGCTTTGCCGACAGTGCTGCGGGGGCGTCCAAGTCCTATTGGTGCATGGCATGTCGCTAGTCCGACCAGAGTTGGCGTCCGAAGGGTGTCACATGCCGCTTTAGTGGTTCTTTGCCTATTGTTAAGTGCCGGTTGTTGCTCCTATAGAGCCACCAGCATGGAGGCAGCAGAAGCAGATCGTCCACCAATGCCATTGCTCTTGCCCAGCGATGCAAAACTACTCTGGCATGACATGCATTCCGCCATGGGATTATCTGCACTTGGCGGCTGGATATACTTCAGCAAGGCAAAACCGCCAGTACTACCGGACGGTATTACTGCAGACACTTACGAGACCACATATGACGCAGCAGGTGCTATAGTTCCTTTGGCCAAAATGGTCGCAGAATTTTGCAGTCGCGGAGTCTCAATTGCACTTCCTCGGAGGGGCTGGATTTGTGGTTGGTGGACGAACGGCATACATTATACAGTCTATCGGGTTGCAACTGATCAAGGCTTTTACGTTCTAGTGAATGTGCAGAAGTCATTGGCTACTGAATGGCCCACGGAGGCTGGTCCGGAGCCATTGATGCCTCTCCAGCTTCCGAATGATTGCGAGCTTCTCGCTGACCTGAAAGACTATGGTTGGGGAGGCCTTTCAAGAGTGTGGATTTACCGCTGTCCGAGTCGGCTCCCCTTAAGTCCCAAGGGAACGGGCAAAGCATTGGTAGAAGAAGAGTTGGTCGCGAATGCGCTTAATACGGCGTTACAGAAGTTTGGCGATAACGACATCTGGATACGTGGACCTCGCCGTGCATGGGAAAGCAATTGGCGAAATGAGCGCCAGCCGGACAAGTGGGAATATTATTCGGCACTACTTGTTGAGGCAGACCGTTGCTTTTACGTTATGGTCAATTGGGGATTCGATCCGAGCGTGCGGCTAGAGATGCCGCACGATTCGAGAACTTCTCCTTGATGTTCCCGTCCCAGAATCGGCGCTGAAGGCCGCAGACGCTAGAAGAAATGATCGATTGCGTGTGTCTTGCCCCGATGATAAGAGACGACCTAGGGCCGGATCGCATAATCGCGAGAAATGCGGGCGGAACTGCCGCATGGCCATCGAACGGTATGTGTTCGAGCAACTCACCTTTCCCCGAAGCGACCCTGGACATAACATGTTCGGCTCTGGGAACGTCCCGCCCCGCTACCACCCGAAGGAATGTCTTCGTGGACAGACTGTTCTTCGATGCGACAGACCACGCGTTCCATCGAACTCGTTGAGCGCGCCATGATCGTGAGGGCAAGACCGAAGCCGGCGGTGGCCAAGAAACTGCCGACCCTGGTTCAAACGTCCGTGACGGGCACGGAGGTGAGGAGCCTGCGCGAACGATTGGGACTGTCTCTGAGGAAGTTCGGGCGACTCCTGGGCATGAGCGGCAATAGCGTGAGTTCCTGGGAGCACAAAGAAGACGAGCCGCCGCGAATGCACCAGGCGTCGTGGGAGGCGCTGGAGCGAGCGCTCCATATGACTCCAGAGGAGGTACGTGAGCTGGTCGGCACATGGGTACCGAAGCTGAAAGGACCGACCGGCGCAGAAATCAAAGCGCTGCGCCAAAGCGTTGGACTCTCTCAGATAGGCTTCGGAAAGATGCTCGGGGTGAGGCATGAGACCATCGGGCTGTGGGAGGGCAAAGGTAACGCAGTTATCCGAATGATCCCGACCTCGCGCGAGGCGTTCGAGCGCGTTCAACAAATGAGTTTGAGCAAGGCTCGCAAATTGGCCAAGCCGTACAAGAGACCGAGAAAAGGGCGTCCGCACCCTCTGACTGGTGCGGCTGTCAAGCACATGCGCGAGGAGATGAAGCTGACCCGCGCGGACCTGGCGTGGCTCTTGGGGGTGGCCTGGAAGTCCGTTGAGCGGTGGGAATGCCGTGATGACGAGGTCCTGCACCTGAGGCCGAGAGCGCGCGCGGCGATCAATCGGCTTCGGAGAAGGTTTCGGCTTGACCCGTCTAAGGTAGCCGAGGCTCTGGCGGCGAAGCGACGGCGTGCCATCGAGAAAGCACATCCCCTAAAACGAGTCATGGGTCCGCAGTACACGGGCAGGAGCATAGCCTCGTTGCGCGCTCATTTGGGCCTGAGCCAGAGAGACTTGGCGATGCTCGTCGGGGTGACCTTCTCAACAGTCAATGATTGGGAGCATAGAGGAGACAACATCCTGTTCTTTGCCGATCCGGCGACTCTTTCAGCGCTGCGCATGCTCCGTAGAATGGGAAATCGCCAGATTCGTCGTCGGCTGGCGCAGATCACGGGAACTCAACCCCAATCGTCGATCACGGGCGACAAAGTGAAGAAGATGCGCCTTCGATTGGGACTATTACAGACCGAGTTTGGAAAACTCATCGGAGTGCCCAAGAGCACGATAGGCAGGTGGGAGTTGCAGGGTGGCCGCTCCATGCTTGTTGCCTCTGCAACGGTTTCCGCGATATTCGCCATCGGGAAGATCGGAAAGCGCGAAGCCCGCGAACGGTTGGAGCAAATGACTCGCCCTCAAACCGTCTGACGCTGTTTTACGGAGGTTCAGAGTTCTGCAATGATTGCCCCCTTTGAAGAAACCGGATGGCAGTTCGCCGAGCTTCGGAAGATCATGTGCGAAAGGCAGGGCAACGTTTCGGCGGATCGTAAGCCCGTGTTCCTCATGAACCCCGAGGACAGGGAACGTCTCGACGATCTCATCATGACGCACTTCTGGCCACGTGTGCCTGCGGCAATCAAAGGGGCAGACTTGGCTGTCATGCCGCAGCGAAACGGGGAGAGGCGAGGAGACATCTACGACAAGCACCGGGAGTACGCCGCAAGGGAACTCATGTTCTGCCTGGAAGACCCGAAGCGGCGCGTCACGGCGCCGAACCATGCTCCGTGGTTCCTACGAGGATGCATCGAGTGCTCGGCGACAGGATATATGGCGTCATTCGATTTCTACCTCTACTTGCCCATCACCTTCAGCCTGCGCCGAATATTGACCCTGCTGAAGAATCCCGGCTTCTCCGGTCTTCCGCCGAATATGAGCTATGGACATTGCAGCCGGGGGCCGGACTCCCTCACAATCGGTTTTCAGCACGGCAGTGGCGCAGGCTGGGGGATCGAATCCCCGCAGGTCGCCGGCAACCACTTTGACGAAACGCTCCGAAACAACCTGCGGATTATCGAGGCGGTGTACGCCTTGGAGAAGGACTTCCGAAGCGTGAAGGCGTTCAACGAACTGACGCGCAGGCTTCTGACAGTCTACCGCGCCGAGTGAGGCAGCGCGTGCGCCGACGCCCGAGAACCATTCACGATTCCCGGCACTGCGGATAACTGCGGCCTTTCCGGTATAGCCCTTTCTCCGCCTGCCAGTCTTCGGTGGGCCACACCGCCATCTCCAAGTCTGCTGGGTGCGGCTTCATCCGGTTGGCCACGGCAAAGACGCCTTCGCTGAACTCCATCTGCCTCTTGGCCTCGGCGTCCATCGCGTTGAACGCTTTGGCGTCGATGAAGAAATCCGTGTCCCAGAAGTAGATGTCGGCCGCCGCGACGAAGTCGATTTCACCCAGGAGGACGCTCCCCACTTTCCTAGGCCCGAACGCTACCACCACTTGATTGTGCAACTCGACGCCGGTTTCCAGGATGTCAGCGAGAATGAGCCAATGATACTCGGTGGGCATGTAGAGGACTTTCGCCTCGTGAGCTTCCGAGAGCTGTTTTACCGCGCGGGCCAGTTCAGCGCGGGTGAACATGTCTGCCAGGTGTTGATCGAAACAGCTCATGGCTTCGTCGTCGCTCTGATCTGTGTTCAACAGGATGTCCAAGCCGATTGCCAGGCATTCCGTCACAATCTCCCTGAACGCCTTGTCCGGTCGTGCGGCAAATCGCAGCATCGCGTGTCTCCGCTGGAATCGGTCTGTCGAGATGGCGTATCGCCAGTTTTGCTCTGCGCGAGATAGTATAGAGAAATCAGGTGACGGGTTCCATTGTCCATGGGACGTAGCGAAAGCGATGGACCTCGGTCTCATCACGCAACGACAGAATAATGTAGGAAGACGCTCCCTGAAGGCTCAGATCGCTACGATGTGTATCATGGTCTGTTTCCCACTCAGGCCCCTTGCGCAACACCCACAGTATCGCTGGTCATGGTGAAAACTATGACGGCTTCTGCAAACATTCCCTGATGGCTCAAACGCCATTTTTGACCTGTAGGCCCTTTGATTTTAATGTGTGACGCGGTATAGTATTCGCTGGAGTGTGAGGGGTTACGACAAGGCGCAGGAATGGTCAAGGAGAACGAGAACGAAATGATAACGTAAAACATTCAGAACCAACTCGATTTTGAGTCTTGGTGTCTCACCAGACGAACCACCACTTCTGACCTTCGGGTCGGGAACACGTGCGAGACAGCAAGACACTGGTCGATGCCCCCATTTTCGGGAGCATCGCCGTGTCTGCTTTCGCACGAGAGGCCGTGGTGGGCCTGTCTGGTGGGAGCATTCCGGTTGATGCTCCCGATTTTGTTTAAGGGCAACGGCGATCTTTTCTTGAACGGGAACCGACATGGTGGAAAGCATAATCCGCTTTGGATGCCAGTGTGACAATCACGGCTACCAACCACTTTGAAGCGAAGGGAGAGAACATGAAGCAGGGCTGAAGTCCTGGGGAGGTGCGCTATGACCGTGCAGGTGTGAGCGTTGGGGGACGGGCATCCGGTGCTTGTCGACCGCGTGTACTACGGCAGGGGAGGAAGTGCTCGTTCCGGTTCGCCGCCGGCATTTCTCTGACCAAAGCAAGGCGTGATGTCGGGCCGCGTCAGTCAGGTAGCCCGTCTTGGAGGTGACAAAGGAAAGGAGCGCGGAAGATCATGTGGGGACCATGGGACGCAATCCATTTCAGCTTCGGGCAGGACAACTATATGGAGGAAGGCAATGATCCGTCTTAGAGCCGAGCAGCCGACCATCCGTTCAATCTTGTCGATATTAATTGCATTCGCGGTGCTAGCACTGTGCAGGCGCGTATCGGCAGAGCCCGTGACTCGCGAGCAGGCGTTAAGAGTGGCAAGCGGCTTTACAAAGGCACTAGATGTGCAGATGCGGAACAACCGTGCCGCAGCCGCACTGACCATCCCCCGGGAGACCGTAGTGGCTGGTCCAACGATTGCCGACGTCAAGGAGATCAAGGATAAACAAGGCAAGACTTGCGCATTCGTTGTAGCGCGATTGCCGCAGGGATACGTGATACTGTCGGCGGATACCGACATTCGACCAGTGATTGCCTACTCGGCCCATGGGCAGTTCCCGTTTGCTGAGGACAAGGACAATTTCCTGCTGCACCTTGTCCTGGGAGATACCAGCGCCAAGGTGAGAAAAGAGCTAGGAATGCTCGCCCCGGCTATGGTTGCTAGTTCACAATCCAAGAATCATTCGCGTTGGGCGGCACTTCTGGCAGGAAATGCGACGCACCTCGCCACAACGTCAAGTGGTAACCAGTGGCCCAGTGATCGAGACGGTTGGATCACGACGGCTTGGAGCCAAAGGGGTATCTACGGCCAATTCTGCCCAAACGACCCTGCGCCAAATCCGAAGTCTACAGCAATCCGCTGTCCCTCGGGTTGCACAGCTACAGCCATGTCGCAAATCCTGAACTACTGGCAGTATCCAAAGCGCCTGAGGTTTACCTTGGCGGGTGATTCTTACGACGCCGGGAAACATGCGGCAATCGCGATGCCGGACGATTCGGCGTTAAGGGGTTTCCCATCTTTCGTCACGCTGAACGGACAGTTGGATGCGATAGCCTATGATGGCAACGCGGATGAGATTGGGTACCTATGCTTCGGCGCCGGCGTCAAGTTGTGCATGAAGTATGGCAACGATGGGTCTGCCGCATGGCGTCCGGAGACCTATGTCGATCGCCTCGGTTACGGTTCAGCGTCGAAGTGCTATGGTTGGACAGATGAGAACAAGAACCGAGTCATAGCCAACATGAAATCGGGTTGGCCCGTACAGATTGCCATGACCGGGACTGACTCAAAAGGTAAGTCGGTCGGCCACTCCGTGATAATCGATGGGTATAGAGATACTGATGACCCGCACTTTCACATCAATTATGGCTGGGGCGGCTCCAATGACGCGTGGTACAACCCGCCCGATGTCAACAATTACAACCATTTCAGTTGCATGATTTATGACATTTGTCCGAATCAGGGTTGGAGTCAAATACTCGCCGATAGCGCAAATACGTCGCACGCGCCCTATGCGGTACCCGCTGAGGCCAAGATGAAATGGCATGTAACGACCGACGACTTACATTCCTTTAGTGGCATGGTTGTGGGCAAGGGCGGGAATATCTATGTTGGCAACGCGAATCGATTTGTTGGCGGTACCTCAAGTGTCTGGGTCATTTCTCCCACCGGCGTGTTGGTCAGCATTCCTATCCCCCGCGTAGATTCGGGGTCGCTCGGGTATCCTGCCCAGTCCCGTGATGGCAACGTCTTCTTCCCGACGGACGACGGACAGGTCTATCGAATCGATCCCGACTCGCAAGACGCCGCACTCATTTTTACGGACCCTGATAACCACCAGTTGTGCAACATCAAAATCACGGAGAATGGACAACTGTATACGGCGACTTGGAGTCGGCTTTATTGCCTGTATCAATCCGGAAATGTGAAATGGTCATACGCCCTCCCAAGTACGGGGATGTTCCTCCGAAAGGCAGCCGCGGTTGACGCTTCTCGAAACAGGGCGTTCTTCCCCTGGTATGACTCAAGTAGTAAGACCTCCCACCTGGCGATGCTCGATACGGCGAATGGATCGTTGCTTGGTGAGCAAGTCTTTACGGGTGTGACGCTCGCGGGTTGGAGCATCGGAACGCCATCTGTTGGCACAGATGGCACAGTATACGTCGGCAATCAAAGCCGGCTTTATGCGCTGACCCCGCAGGCAGGTGGATTCAGCGTGAAATGGTCGAAAGTGCTCGGCGTCAACGCGGGCGTCACAGATGCTCCTGTCGTCGGTGACAATGGATCCCTATACGTTACATATTATACCGATAATACACACCAGGTTGTTGCTGCTCTAGACCAGGCATCGAGTGCCCTTCGTTGGGAGATCCCCTTCCAGTTGGGTGACAACGAAGGTACCGTCGTTCTTCATCACGGCGAAGTGGACATCGGTTCCATTCTTGAACGCGGATTGGTGCCCGCCGATCCATTTTTCCGCCATGCCGTCTTTGTAGGGATGTGGAATACTCAGGGTCGTGTCAGCAACATCGGGAGCCCCAGCCAGGCGCTGAACGTCATTCGCATCGGAGAGAGCAAAGGTGCGCGAGACAAGTCTCTGCGTTTCAAACACAGGGAAGGCACGCATCTTTGCGCTCCTCTGATATGGTCTCACGTCCTAGCTCCGGACGGCTCCGTAAGGCACGCCATGAGTGCCCATAACTATAACCATCCGTATTCCACAGGGCAAGAACCCGTCTCCCGGAGCAGATTGCGTCCGCTGCTCACCGACTGACCGACTACATTGGCAACGGTGGCCATGCGACTCCTTCACGTCCAGACCTGAATCTCTGCTCA